>Ga0315904_10003942_pt1 | contig 21474 bp, 21 predicted proteins | sample LakEriMetagenome_6_FD_203529 | JGI IMG/M metagenome (GOLD analysis project Ga0315904, IMG submission 203529) | Freshwater fungal communities from buoy surface, Lake Erie, Ohio, United States - Buoy 12 MA120 | ecosystem: Environmental > Aquatic > Freshwater > Lake | place: USA: Lake Erie, Ohio...
GGCGGCTATTTCGGGCATTATGGGGAATGACGTTTGGTTCCATTTCGTAGCTGTGGCTGAAGTAGCTAAGATTAAAGTTTGCAACCCAAGCGCTTTCGATGTTGCACTGGAACTTTGGAATGCAGGCGCAACAGGAACACCCATTGCGGCAGCCAATACAAACGGATCCGGACTAAAAGAGGTAATTTGCGCTTCGTCATTGGTTATTGGCAACACATACAAAGTGCGTGTTGGAAGAGGAAACTCCAATGGCGCAGGTACATTCAATATCATCTATGAGCATTTAGCGGTCGAAATCAGAACGAATTTCTGGCCTGATCCTCCGGGCGCTGCGACATGTTACGACTTTCTTACCAATTTCCAGCGAACACCAATCAGCTATAGCGTAGGAAGTACTCGCTGGAAATTCGTAGATGCAGATGGTAACGTTTATGGACCTTATGTTGGCACATATCTCTTCAACTTCGGACAAGCTCCGCAAATTTGTGAGACAATTTCCTCATTAAATGCCTATGTCGAGGTACAAGCTAATGATGCCGATTGTGGTACTATTTGGTGGGGATACTCCGTTGCCCGCCCAATGAATATTTGTGCGCAAATATGTCCGAATATCAGTGCTTCCGGTGGGTCAGTAACATGCGGTGGAACGTTTTGTTCCATTTTCAATACATCTGTCGCCTCTTCCAATGCGGGGGCTGGCTTCCAATATCAGTTCCGCTTTGTTACCGACAACGGTCAGACAGAATTTATCACTCCTTGGAACTCTTCTCCCATCTTTAGCACAAGCACCAACCCCTACGTCAACTATTTCCGATATAACAAAGTCTATCAAGTTTATGTTCGAGTGAAAAGATGTAATAGTAATCCAACTTGGTGTGGGCCTTGTATTCTTAACTCTTGTGTATTCCCATACGCCAATATAACACCGACAAACTCTACGAGTGGGCTTTCGAATTATTGCTTATGGAGAGATAAACCCGGGCCGCAAATGGAAACCGCTGCCATACCCGGAATGGATCAATACCGCTTCAGACTCATGCCGGTTGATCCTTGCGGGGCCAACCCATTTTTCCCAACCGGTGGAGCCATCACCACTGGATGGGGTAGCAACTACTTTTTCTATCCTGCCGCGCATCCCATTACGCTCAACCAAGTATACATTTTGCAAGCGCAATGCAGGGTGTTGCCCGCAACATATACGAATCCCAGCGGACAATCAGCCACCATTCCAGGACAACAATCAGACTGGGGCTGGCCCTGTTTTGTAGGATTCCGAAGCGGTGCCTCGCCACCTGCCGGTTCTACTATTGCCTGCTGCTCCTTTCCTACTCCTTCTTCTCAGATGCTTCCGGAAGAGTACCTAGGCGAAAACAGATGGACCGAATTTTACGAGTGGGAAGAAGAACCACAAGCCTCCATCTATTCAGGCAAAATATCCATCATGAACGCCAACGGAAACGATATCACTATCAATTCATCCGAATCGCTTCTTACCGGCGCAGCTACATGCGAGTTATACTCTATGGGAGGGAAACTGCTCGAATCGCGGATAATACAGGCAATTCACGAACATGAATTTATAACCATCACTACGCAGGAAGAGCTGCCCAACGGAATTTATCTGGTCACACTCTCTACCCCGGAAGGTCGCGTTACGGAGAAGTTTCTCATCGCACGCTAACCATCAGATGTCGAGCGTCAATTGCTGAGGTAAAAGTGTAAAGCTCATGCGATGATGCTCGCATGGCCCATGCGATTGGATAGCATGTCTATGGTCGATTGTCGGATAGCCTTTATTGGACTTCCACCCATAGGCAGGATGCTGTTCAGCAAGTCCCTCCATGATATCGTCGCGATGGGTTTTCGCTAAAATGGAAGCCGCTGCTATAGACCTGTAAATGCCATCACCCTTGATGATACAACTGTGTGTAATGTCTGCGTAAGACTTGAATCTGTTCCCGTCAATCAGCAACAATTGTGGTCTTTGTGATAGTTGATCTATAGCCCTATGCATGGCTAAAAAAGATGCATTCAGAATATTTATCTCATCGATTTCGCCGACGCTGACAATTCCAACACCCCACGCAATAGCCCTTTGCTCAATAATCGGTCGTAACAGAGTTCGCTGCTTCTCAGTTAATTTTTTCGAGTCATTGAGCAATGGATGATCAAATCGAGCGGGAAGAATAACGGCCGCGGCTACCACAGGACCCGCAAGGCAGCCCCGACCGGCCTCGTCACAGCCGGCTTCTACAACACCCCTTTGATGATACCTTTTCAATTGACTCATCTGGAAGAAAGCGTTTTTTCTATGACATGCCAGAAACGTGAGGCCGATTGATCCCAATCAAAAAATGCCGCACGCTTCAGGCCCTTTTCAATGCAATTTTGGCGCGTGTTTTCGCTGCTATAAATGCATTCCATAGCCTTCGCAATTTCATCCACACTAAATGGGTCTACCAACAGCGCAGCATCGTCCGCTACTTCGGGCATAGAAGTAATATTAGAAGTGATAACAGGTACACCGCTTTGAAAAGCCTCGACAAGGGGCACTCCGAAACCTTCAAAATAACTTACGTAAACCAATGACATAGCTGCGCCAAGCACCTCACTCAACTCAGCCTGTTCCAAATGGCCGGTGAATAATACATCACCGGAATATTTCATGCTGTGCAATGTTTCATCAAGATCTTCATTCTTCCAAAACCTTCTTCCAACTGCGAGCAGCCTGACGTTGCTCCCTGTTTGCAAACGAAATTGTTCATAGGCCATCAACAACCGCTGCAAGTTTTTTCGCGGATGAATTGAGCTGATAAAAACAAAATACGGGGCGCCGTTGGTCCAGCGTTGCCGCACCTGATCCCTTTCGTGCTCCGGTAAAACACGATATGCGCCTTGTGCGGCATTATACACAACGTGAACGTTAGAAGAATCGACACCATACTGCTTTACAATATCGCTCTTGCTGAATTCACTCACCGTGATGATAGCCGCTGCCCTTCTTGCAAACAATGGGGTCTGACTGCGCAGATAACGCGAAATAGAACTTGGCAGATCTTGGGGGTAATGCTCGAAATTCAAATCATGAAGCACCACAATCTGCTTACAGGTTGTGCGCAAGGAAAGCATCATGTCAGGCGAAACAAAAATGTCGGCACCAATTTGTTTGAGCTTGCGTGGCACCATCCAATTATACCACAAGCGGAATAACCAAGGATGTCTTGCCTGTGGGACTATCACATGAGCGCGCACATTAGGCGCAAATAAAAACGAGGGGTCATAAGGTCGATCAAAGAAAAAATGAAACTCGTGCTCGGGATGTGAAAGCACCATGCGTTTCATGATTTCGTGTGTGAACCAACCGATACCGTCGAGTTTTCCTCGCAGTAACAAACGGGTGTTCACGGCAATCTTCATGCTTCGAAATTAAGTGGAATGCTATAAAAAAAGGCCGCCATGAGGCAGCCTTTGTATTGTTACCGAAGGAATGCTGTTACAGACGAACAGTACCCTTGTGACGACGCTCGCTTGATACAGTCAATTTCTTACGACCTCTCTTACGACGAGCAGCCAGCACCGCGCGGCCTTTCACGGTAGACATGCGCTTACGGAAGCCGTGCTTGTTACGACGCTTGGTATTCGATGGTTGGTAGGTACGCTTACTCATGACTCAATTTTTTAAACGATTTTACACAATTACCCTTTTGGGGGGCGCAAATATAGTCTGACTCATTCATTTTTCAAGCTACCTCCGGATATTTTTCACTCGGAAGAAGGAAAAACACTGAAAATCAGTTGTTTTTTATTAGAACCCTAGGTCTTCTTTTTTGATTCGCTGGCTGAATTCTACGGGTACCGTTTTGGTTACCAAAAAAGCTTTAGCCGTAACCGTGCCCTTGCCCTCAATAACCAATTCCTTTTTGAAAACCAAACCGATGGCGCCACCGACTAGCTTCGGAATACTTGAAGGTTCAGCTATGCACGTGAGTTTCAATACTGTTTTTTCCTCAGCGACCAACACTGCCGACGAGGGCAACTCAACTCTTCCAAGACGTGTTCCTTCCAAGAACAAATCAACATCGGACTCCATCAAGGTAATTTTATAGGGATTCGGATTATAGAGCTCGACATCAAACTCACACGACACACCTTGCGCATTAAAGCTGGTAAACCGTGTTTCCCTTACGCCTTTAAATTCCACGTCGCGATAGACCCTGCATCCTTGCAGTGTAACAACCAAAAGCGCCAACAACCAGTAACTTCTTTTCAAAACCATTAAGACTGCGCGAAATAGTGGTGGAAATAAGGTATGGTTTCAATTCCTTTATAATAATTGAATACACCGTAATGCTCATTCGGAGAATGCAGTGCATCACTGTCCAATCCAAAGCCCATGAGCACAGTCTTTACGCCAAGCTCTTTTTCAAAAAGAGCAACAATCGGGATGGAGCCGCCGCCACGGGTTGGTATCGGTTTTTTGCCATACGTCTTTAGCATTGCATCACTTGCCGCTTTATAGGCCTTAGAATCGGTGGGTGTAACCACAGGTTCACCGCCATGATGAGGACGCACTTCAACGCGCACGCCCTTGGGCGCAATCTTTTCAAAATGCTTTTGAAACAACTCGGTTATTTCATCGCTCACCTGATTGGGTACTAAGCGCATGGATATTTTAGCGAAAGCTTTGGACGGCAAAACTGTCTTGGCGCCTTCTCCAATATATCCTCCCCAAATTCCATTACAGTCGAGCGTCGGACGAATACCGGTTCGCTCAATTGTAGAATACCCCTTCTCACCCCAAACATCATCTATATCGAGATCACGCTTGTAGGCATCCAAATCAAAGGGTGCCTTATTAAGCTCCTCACGCTCAGCGGCCGACAACTCCTGTACCTTATCGTAAAAACCGGGAATGGTAATGTGGTTGTTCTCGTCATGCATACTCGCAACCATCTTGGCTAGAATATTAATCGGATTGCACACCGCCCCGCCATAAACACCACTATGTAAATCACGGTTTGAACCGGTTACCTCAACCTCGAGATAACTCAATCCACGCAGTCCACAGTCAATAGACGGCGTGTCGTTGGCAATAATGGAGGTGTCACTTATGAGGATGACATCACTCTTTAGGCGCTCCTTGTTTGCCTTCACGAAGGGCCCGAGGTTATTACTTCCGCATTCCTCTTCACCCTCAATCATGAATTTGATGTTACATGGCAGTGAGTTGGTTTTCATCATCGCTTCAAAAGCCTTCACATGTGAAAACATTTGCCCCTTGTCGTCGCATGATCCGCGAGCGAAAATGGCTCCGTCCGGGTGAATATCCGTCGTGCGAATGGTTGGTTCGAATGGTGGTGTATGCCACAGCTCAAACGGATCAGCCGGCTGAACATCGTAATGACCATAAACCAGAACAGTAGGCAATGAAGCATCAATGAGCTTTTCGCCATACACAATAGGATGCCCCTTGGTAGGACACACTTCTACATTATCTGCACCCGCATTGCGCAGATGCTCTGCAACTTTATCGGCACATTTTGCCACATCAGCAGAATACTTAGGATCGGCACTCACACTAGGAATGCGCAGAAGTTCAAAAAGTTCGTCTAGAAAACGTTGCTTGTTTTCGTGGATGTATTGGGTTGCTTTTTCCATAACCATTATTTTCGGCCACGAATGTAGGCCACAATCATTTTTGTTTTGTGAAACAACAAACAGTGCTGAAATTCGCCACGCATGGAAATACGACCGCAACCCTCGCTCGAAAACACAGAAATAGCATTCAGTGGAAAATCAAACGCTGAATTAAAACGAGCATATTGGCTGTTCAAGCTGATTGGGAATCCGGCATTGGTGTTAGCCGGTCGAGTGTTTACTCAGATTGCCCTAACTCTTCGAATCCCGATTGGATGGGCATTACGCGGAAATATTTTCAAACAGTTCTGCGGGGGAGAAAACATCGGTCAATGCAGAAATGCAGCGGATGCGTTGGGCAAGTTTACAATCGGAACCATACTGGATTATTCCGTGGAAGGAAAAGAAAGTGAGGCCGACTTTGAAAACACGAAGGCCGAGATTATGCTCACCATTCAAGAAGCGGCCCGGAACAAATCGATTCCGTTTAGTGTATTCAAAGTAACGGGTATTGCACGCTTCGCGCTTCTTGAAAAAATCAACGCCTCCGATCAACTCAGTGAAGCAGAAAAACTGGAATGGGAACGTGTAGAAAATCGAGTGGACGCCATTTGTGCGCATGCCGCACAATACAGCGTACCTATTTTCATTGATGCAGAAGATAGTTGGATTCAAGATGCTATTGATGATTTAGCCGATAAAATGATGGCGAAATACAATTCGGAAAGCGCCATTGTATACAATACTATTCAGCTCTATCGCCATGACCGTTTGCAATTCCTGAAAAAGTCGCTTGAGCGGGCTGAAAATCAGAAATACTTTCTTGGGGTTAAACTAGTGCGCGGTGCCTACATGGAAAAAGAACGGACCCGTGCAGCCGAGAAGGGATACGCTGACCCCATCCAGCCGAACAAACAAGCTAGTGACCGCGACTTCGATTTGGCCCTGACCTACTGTCTTGACAACATCGATCGTATTTCGATTTGTGCAGGCACACACAATGAACAGAGCAGCTTACATCTGGCGAAGGCAATAGATGACCGCAAAATCGTGCGCAACGATAAGCGCATCTTTTTTGCACAACTGTATGGAATGAGCGACCACATCAGTTTTAACCTAGCCAATGCCGGTTTTAATGTTGCGAAATACCTTCCATACGGGCCTATTCGAGAAGTCATTCCCTATCTTATCCGTCGTGCACAAGAAAACACCTCTGTGAAGGGGCAAACGGGAAGAGAGCTTACGTTGATTGAACGAGAAATAAAACGACGAAGAGGAACAAAGGCCGGAAACCGTTAATGTTCATCTTCAGTAAATAGAATGGGTACCCGGGTAACTAACATTGCATTCAACACAAGACCATTTGCCCATCACTTAATACAGCTCCGAGGCCCACTTTGAGCCACTCTTCCAAAGCATGTGCACTGCCACGTAGAGCATTAGCAACGAAAAGAAAAATTTGATTTTGTGTTCCGGAACTTTCATGGCGTATTTCGATCCGAAATAATTGCCTAGTACAAACCCAACGGCCATGATAAGTACATAATTAAATTGTATATGTCCGGCCTTGTAATAGTTCATAACGCCCAAAACCCCAACCGGCAACATCAATAGGGCAAGGCTCACTCCCTGTGCCTGCATCTGATTCATATGCATGAAGTAGATCATAGCAGGCACGATAATGATTCCACCTCCTACACCTACAAAACCACTGAGAGCTCCGGCCAATAAACCTACGAGCACCAGAATCACTAATTGCGTAACGCTAAAATCCATAGGACAATTTTCGACGAATGTAGTTTTTATTTTCAACCTGCATAGAAAATTAAAAGTTTCCATTCTTGTATTCGTTTCGTGCAAGGAGTTGCATTTACATTTGATGCAGAAATAAACCAACTATGAATTTTCCAGCAGACCTCAAGTACACGAAAGACCACGAATGGGTGCGCATCGAAGGTGATGTAGCCACAATTGGCATTACCGACTTCGCCCAAGGTGAATTGGGCGACATCGTATTTGTAGAAATCGAAACCAACGGACAGTCATTCGCAGCACATGAAGTGTTTGGCACAGTTGAAGCGGTTAAAACCGTGAGCGATTTGTACATGCCCATAGCAGGAACCATTATTGAGGTGAATGGCGCTCTGGGCGATGATCCGGCAGCCGTGAACAATGATCCGTATCAAAGCGGTTGGATGATAAAGGTGAAGGTTGATGCCGGTGCAGATTTGAGTCACCTGATGGATGCTGCGGCATACCAGGCTTCCTTATAACCTGAAAAGCACAATGAGCCAATGACAAGCTCATTCCGAAATAAACAAATATTCAGAGCCGCCCAGTGGATTTGGGCGGCTTTTATTTTTATCATTCATGTTGCGCCTGTCGACACTGAGCGTGTCAATCGATTCGATTTTCCCTTTGCAGATAAATGGATTCATGGCATCTTGTTTTTCTTGTTAGCGGGAGTGAGCTTTTTGGCGCGCGATTCAAAACGAAGCATGCGCGAATCACTTATCATCATCGTTATGGCCTGCGCAGTTTATGGCGCATTGCTGGAGTGGATTCAATTCTCATTCACCGATGAGCGTTCGGGTGATGCCTTGGACTGGTTAGCCGATTTACTGGGAGTGCTGATCGGATTGGGAGCGGCGAAAATACTTGAGCCAGCTCTCAATCGTCGGTCATAAGATTTGGAAAGCGTCTTAGTATTTTGTCCAAAACTTCCTGCATGCGAGCATCGCCCGTGCCCTTGACAACTTCCACTGTTTTACCGTCATTGAACAAGTCCTCCACGTAAAGAGCAAACAAACGATCACGGTCATTCTCGCTCTCGCGCAATGGGTCTGCTTCCCAGGGCAAATCAGGCCTGCATACCAGGTATAAATCGAAGTCATATGTTTCTTTCATCATGGCAATCTCTTCGTTCGATTCACCATAACGCTCCCGCCACCAAATATCCAGCACATAAAAATCCGTATCGACAATGAGAGCGTCGCTATTTGACTTAAAAGCCTTGGCAAGAAGTTCTGATGTTTTGCGCGCAATGAGCAAAACATCATCCTTTGAATAGATATAGTCCTTACCCTTCTTTTGAAGGTATTCGCGTGCGTATTCTTTCACCACTCGCGCATCAAAAATTCTTTCCGAAAGCCAATTACACAAAGTTGACTTCCCGCAGCACTCAGGCCCTGTAATGGCTATTCTAATCATAACTCAAACCAATGCAACTGAAAATATCCGTCGATTGACATAATTAAATAGAGTACAAACATACACGCGGCCCAGTATAGACGCCTACGGAAATATATGAAAATTGACAGCGCGTTAACGGCTATCAAATAAAGCCAGCAAGAGTGAATCTGATACATCATGAGCCACGTGGCCAAAACACCCCATGCCGCAGCAAATGCATCCAGCAAAGGAAAGTTTGCACTCGTATAGCGCTTTAGGGCCAGGCCCCAAAAAAGTGCAAGAGCGGAAGAAAGAGCAAACAACAACACCTGCAAGGTAGTTCCTATCTGCAACTGCGACCACCCGCTTTGAACATTGTACCATCCAACCAAAGCTGAAATGACATAAACAACCTGCAGGACAGGTTCGGCGTATAACTTCTCCCTCAAACTCAAACTCATCAGTAAGATTGGACCCACTATACCCATAGGAAATGCCCATTCGCTTTTATTCAGATATAACACGGTGAACGCTAAATTTGCTAGGACTGCAGACCATTCCAAAATCTTCGTTTGCGAACTATCAGAAAAGATGTATGTTTTATTTCCTTTTACCAAAACACGTGTTGTGTATTCAGTTATTTCTTTAATTAGACAAAAATCCAATAAAAACCCCTTCAAGATGAAGCAAATCTTTACTCTCTTAGTAGCGGTATTCGCTTTTCAGCAAAGCGCACTTGCACAGCGCATTTGCGGCACAACGGAATACCAGATGATGTTGGAACAAGAAGACCCCAGCATCATCAATAACCGGGAAGAAATTGAACAGTTCACCCGCGATTATTTGATGAATAATCCGCAAGGTGATCGTGCACTCGTTACGATACCTGTGGTTGTTCACGTGGTTTACAATACAACTGCAGAGAACGTCAGCGATGCCCAGATCCAGTCTCAAATCACAGTTCTCAATCAGGATTTCCGCAAACTGAATGCTGATGTAGCGAATACTCCAGGTGCCTTTGCGAGCTTAGCCGGAGATGCTAACATTGAATTTTGTTTAGCAACTGTTGACCCCAACGGAAATGCAACAAACGGGGTGTTGCGCGTACCTACCACAGCAACTTCATTCGGCACGAACAATACAGTTAAGTCGTCAACATCAGGAGGGTCCAACGCATGGAACGCATCGAAATACCTCAATTTATGGGTGTGTGATATCAGTGGTACCATTCTCGGATATGCGCAGTTCCCCGGTGGATCTGCCAGCACCGACGGTGTCGTTGTAGACTACCAGTACTTCGGAACTATCGGAACAGCTACTGCTCCTTTCAACAAGGGGCGCACCGCTACACACGAAGTAGGTCACTGGCTCAACCTTCGCCACATTTGGGGTGATGACGGCACCGGTTGCACCGGTAGCGACCTGGTAACCGATACACCTAACGCTGCCGGACCTAACACTGGTTGCCCTGCGTTTCCATCAGTTACTTGCAGCAATGGTCCCAACGGTGACATGCACATGAATTACATGGACTATACTGACGATGCGTGCATGTACATGTTTTCGAATGGCCAGATTTCACGCATGCAAGCGTTGTTTGCAGCGGGCGGTGCTCGTGCCTCATTACTCACCAGCAATGGTTGCAGCACACCAACGCCTGTGCTTTGCGGAGCTATTACCGGCTTGACTTCCACCTCCGTTACACAAACCGGAGCAACGATTAGCTGGACTGCTGTAAGCGGAGCAACGGGCTACGTGCTTCAGTATCGTCCGGCCACGTCAACCGCATGGACCACTGTCAATGTCGCCACGAACTCCTCTGTCATCGCAGGGCTGACAGCCGGTACTACCTACAATGTTCAAGTGCAATCGGTATGCTCTGCCGGTAATGGTTCGTTTACCGCAATCAACTTCACAACGACAAGCGCGACAACAGCGTGCTCAGACAACTATGAAAGCAACAACTCTTCGAGCGCCGCAGCTTTGATCCCGGTCAACACAAACATTGTTGCTCGTATTTCCTCTTCGACCGATAAGGATTGGTTCCGCTTTAGCAATACAAGCACTGCCCGTAACATCCGTATTGATTTGACCAACCTTCCTGCCGACTATGATGTTCGTCTCTATAGTCCTAGCGGAACACAAGTCGCTATTTCACAAAACGGATCCACAACTTCCGAAGCTATTGTTTACAATACAACTACTACGGGTACTTGGCGCATCCAAGTGTATGGTTACAACGGAGCATTCAACACGTCGCTATGCTACACACTGCGCGCTTCCATCAGCGCTTCTTCGTTCCGTGAAGGCGAGGAAACACCTGCTGCAGAGCTCAGCACAACACCATCAGAATCTGATGTGGTTATCGCTAATGTTTTCCCGAACCCCACCAACGGAAAGCTAAACGTGATTCTCGAAGCATCGGAAGCGCAGAACTCCCAATTGCGCATCTGTGACATAACAGGCCGCACAGCAATGCAGCAAAATGTCGTTTGTGTTTCCGGCAGCAACACTTTCATACTCGATTTGGAGGCTCTGCCTAATGGTTACTACCTATTGGTCATCGATAACGGAATCGCAAGCTCGACGATGCGTGTTGTGAAAAACTAAATAAAGACATCACTCATAAAAAAACCCCCGACACGTCGGGGGTTTTTTGTTTTTATGTTGTTCGATTATGCGTGCTGAACCTTGTGAATGAAATCCTCATATCCAATCGAAATTTCATTCAGTGTGCATTTTTCCTTGACAACTGCAATCATCTTCTCTTCATATAAGAAATCATACACATTCTTCGCCTCTTCCTTCTTGGCTAATGTTTGTTTCGCAAACTCTGTAAGCATCTCATCTTCCATGGGCAAACCATATTGCGCATAGCGCGATGCAAGCACTTGCTTCACGTGCGTAATTGCATCTTCAGGGCTTACACGCAATTCGTACTTGCGAATGATTTTACCCTCTATTAACTCCCAGCGTAACTGCGCTGCATAGAAAGGATAATCATGCTCTACCATTTCAGCGGTTACAGGCTTCTCGTTCGTAAGTTGAATGTAGCGCTTCAAAAAAGAATCGGGCAATTGCGGATCGACATTCTCCGTAATTTTCTTCGCAAACTCTCGCTTGAAAAGAAAATCAGAATCGCGCGAGAACATCTGCTCGAGATCAGCCTTTACCTTTTCGCGCATCACGTTCTCAGCGTTCACTTCACCCGGGCCATATAATTTGTCGAACAATTCCTGATCTACTGCGTGTGGTTCAATGCGCTTAATCTCGTTCACCTTCAATTGAAACTTGGAAGCGAGGTGGTGTACATCGTGATGTGTGATACCCAACATTTTCGCCAAGTCCTCATGATTTTCTGTCAAGTGATGAGGATTAATTTCCACAACACTTCCCACCGTGAGGCCAACCAGCGAAGCTTTCGTTGCGGCATCCTTTACAAACTCAATCGATACTGTGGACTTGTTCGAAATTCCTCCCTCCTTAAACTCACCACCTTCAGCAAGCTCGTTCAACTCCACCATTAACATGTCTTCCGCCTCACTAGTTTCGGGATCAGACATCTTACCGTAGCGGCGCGCCAAATCTTTTACCTGTCGATTGATGAGCTCGTCATTTACGGCCACCTTGTAATAGTCGAAGGTGAGTGATGAATTCAAATCCACATCAATGGCAGGAGCCAAACCTAACTGATAGGTAAACTTGAAATCGCCGGGATTGTCCCAATTGCCCACCTCAGCATTATCTGCCGATGGGATAGGGCTTCCGAGCACTTCTATCTTGTTTTCAGACAAAAATTTATACAGGTTATCTTGAATCACCTGATTAATTTCTTCAGCAAGAATGCTCTTGCCATAGCGCTGTTTTACCAGGGTCATGGGTACATGACCCGGACGGAAACCGGGCATCTGCATGGTCTTGCGGTACTTCTTTATAGCATTGTCGACGCGTTCCGTGTAATCGGCCGGAGCAATGTGAATATGCAACTCGGCATTGAGCGTGTCGATGTCTTTTCTTTCAATATTCATGTTGAACGATTTGGAGGTGATTTATCGCCGCTTTTGCGGGGGCGCAAAGCTAATGCACGAAACCCATTCGTACGTAATGCAAAATTGCCGTTTGATATTGAAATGCTCTGTGTATATTCGCGCCGCCTTGCTCGCGGGCGTGGCGAAATTGGCAGACGCGCCAGACTTAGGATCTGGTGCCGTGAGGCATGGGGGTTCGAGTCCCTCCGCCCGCACAACGAAAAATTCCGGCTTTGACCGGAATTTTTTTTGCCCGCTTATTCGCTCCTGCTTTTGCGGCAATCACTTATCTTGGCCGCGATGATGCCACGTCTACTCATATTGTTTTTCGCAATCTGCATTGCCGAAAAATCCTTCGGTCAGTTTGGCGACAATGCCGGTGGACGCTCAACCGGAATGGCGGGTGCTTACGTAGCACTGGGAGACGGTTGGAGCGCTTTTCACAACCAAGCCGGATTGGCTTCTGTAAAATCAATTGATGCCGGAGTGTATTACGAAAATCGATTCGGTTTGAGTGCATTAAGCGATAAGGGTCTGTTCGTTGCTACCCGCTTCGGAAAAGGTGTGTTTGCTGCCAGCTACCACAGCTTCGGTTATTCTGAGTACGCATCGTCTAAAGGAGGGTTAGCCTATGCAATGGGATTAGGAGAAAAACTCGACGTGGGAATACAACTCAACTATTACTCCGTGCGCCTAGGTGAAAACTATGGGCGGGCCATCGCGGTAAGTGCTGAAGGTGGATTCCTTTTCCGGCTCAATTCCAAATTGACATTGGCCGGACACATCAGCAATCCCAACAGAGCCAAGCTATCTGAATATCTTGATGAACGAATTCCGGCCGTTTTCAGAATGGGAGCTACCTACACGTTTTCGAAAAACGTATTGTTTACCGGTGAAGTATACAAAGACACCCAGTTCGACGCAGCTATTCGGGCAGGACTCGAGTACCGAATTTCAGAATCCATAGCCTTGCGAGGCGGTTTCGCTTCTGCACCCCGACAGTTTACATTTGGTTTTGGGTGGAAGCTCAATCAATGGATGTTCGATATGGCGGCTGCATACCATCCCGTACTTGGATTCAATCCGCACGTATCCTTCACTTATGCCGGCAATACGGAAAAATGATGCTTGCCTTATTTCATAGGTCTTTCAAACACGCCATATGCACTCTGATGCTCTTTACAGGCGCTGTGGTGATAGCACACGCGCAGACCGACGAATTAAAAAATTCTATCATTGAACAACGTATAGAAGAAATTGCAAACTCACTCGATGAAGGTCAGGAGCTCGATTACACTAACCTATTTGAAGACCTTGCCTACTATTTTGAACATCCGCTCAATCTGAATGCCGCTGATGTAGATGAATTAAGAGAGTTATACCTGCTCACTGATATTCAGATTGCCAATCTGCAGAAACACGTGGCTCGTTATGGTGATTTACGCAGCGTCTACGAATTACAAGCGATTGAAGACTTTGATTTGCCAACCATTCGCAGCCTGATGTGGTTCACCACTGTTGAGCCCGTTCTGAGCCTCCAAAACTTTAGTGTGTCCGAGTTCTGGCGCGAAGCAAATCATGACCTTTTCCTTCGCTACAAGCGCAACCTTCAACTTCAAGAGGGCTTTCTGCCGGATCCGGAAACAGGAGTTCCCGATTATGCGGGATCTCCCGATTATGCTTATACCCGATATCGCCTCAACTACAAGAAAAGTTTTCGGGCGGGGTTTACTCTTGAAAAAGATGCGGGAGAATCACTGCAGCAGGGTCCAGATTTCTATAGCGCACATGCAATGTATAGCGGGCAATCTTGGCTAAAACGATTTGTCGTTGGGGATTATCAGGCGCTGTTCGGTCAAGGTCTTACTTGCTGGAACGGATTGGCCTTTGGCAAGTCTCCTTTCATTTCCAACGTTAAGCGCAATGGAATTGGTTTGCGACCCTACTCAAGCGTTCAGGAAGGCAACTTCTTTCGGGGCGCCGGAATTACGGTTGGCAAAAAGGATGTTGAATTGACTGCTTTTTTTAGCGACAAACGAATTGATGGCAATGCCGATGAGTCTGCCGATAGCGTCATCACCGACGACGAATTCATTGTGTCGAGTTTGCCAATGGGGGGTCTTCACCGGACGGAGAGTGAAATAGCCAATAAAAACCTCGTTCGGGAGCAGGTGTATGGGGGTAATGTGAAGTATTCACATCGTCTTTTTTCCGTTGGATTCACAGGTATGCGCACCGAGATTAATGCTGAATTGCTGCCCAACACCGATCTCTATTCCATGTATCGTTTTTATGGGTCAGGAAATACAACTATTGGTGCAGACTACCAGGCCGTTTTGGGCAATGTAAACTTCTTTGGAGAGGCCGCGCGCAGTGCCAATGGCGGTTTCTCTATGATTCATGGTCTCGTGGCAGCTCTGCATCCGAGCCTTACCTTCAGTGCCGTATGGCGTTATTTCGGAAAAGATTTTCAAAACACCAAAGCCAATGTGTTTGGTGAAAACAGTCTCACCGCGGCCAACGAACGCGGCCTCTATACAGGCATTCAAGCAAACCTTTCAAGTAAAATGACCCTTACAGCCTATGCCGATATAGTTCGTTACCCTTGGCTGCGCTACCGAGTGGATGGCCCCAGTGTGGCAACTGATTACCTGGCACAGCTCAACTACAAACCCGATAAGAAGAACGAAATCTATTTGCGGTATCGCCGCAGGGAAAATATGCTTAACTCCTCATCGGATGAAGCCCCCATTACTGCTGCGGCTGCTGTCCTGCAGGAAAACTGGCGTATCAACGGCTCCTATCAGGTACACCCCAATATCCAACTCCGCTCAAGGGCAGAATGGTCGTTTTATTCGAAAGAAGAAGAGAAGAGCCGAGGATTTGTCATATACCAAGACGTCAACTACAAACGACTGGGTTCACGCGCCACCTTCTCGCTGCGCTACGCCATTATGGACTGTCCCGACTGGAACGCCCGCATTTACGCGTATGAAAATGATGTGCTTTACGCATTCAGTATTCTTCCTTACACCGGTGCAGGCTCCAGAATCTATGGAATGGTTAAATGGGACGTAGCAAGGGGTGTAGACCTCTGGGTCCGCTATGGTACATTCCTCTACAATCAAACGCGCGACATTACTGCAGAAACAGCCGAACCTACTGAGCTTATCAAGTCGGATGTGCACATTCAACTGCGCCTTCAATTCTGATTTTTTGGAATTATTAGGTCTTTATTGTTGATAAACTTCGGTTTCCTTGTATCTTTGCTTTAATTCTCACGTAGAATCAAGACAAGACTTAAGGCGAATGAAGAGATTTTTTACACTGCTCGTATGTTTCATTTTGATTGCCGGCTCTACAGCCAGCGCTCAGAGTGGCTTGCAGCATCCTATCTCTTCCGCTCGCATTGTGGGTATGGATGGAAGAATCGAGTTGGTATTCGAAGAACCCATGGAAGATGCTTTTACCATCAGCGTGATGGATTTGACAGGAAAGGCGATATTCTCTCAAACACATCAGCACTCTTCTGAACCGTGTCAGTTTGTAGAAATTCCTGTAGAAAACCTCAAGCGTGGTATCTACATGGTAAGAATCGTAGGGGATGACGGAAAAACGAAGACCCTTAAATTACAACGGAACTAAATTACATCAAGTATATTCGAGAAAGCCATCTGAAAGCGTTCAGGTGGCTTTTTTGTTTACTTGACATGGCGAATCTTGACTAAAGGGCTAAATAGATATTCATGTTTGGTCGATTCCTCAAAGCAACGATAACGGGTGCGCAAACGTTCTCCTTTGATGAATACACGATGTTCCCGACCATAAATAAACCGAGCGTTGTGCGGAATATCATCGAGCAATTGAATATCAGGATGACTCTTCTTGTCGTAGCGAGCCAACGTTTTCGATAAATGGATATCGGCGCATGTGCTCGCGGCAGGATTTGCCAGATATGATGCTATTGCTTTGGACACATCATCCGGGAATACATTTCGACGCAAAAACGGACCAAGCGTTTGTTTGAAATAGCTCTTCCACTCTGCGCCATGCGGTTTTACCTTATCGCGGTGGTTCAAATAAGTAATCAAGTGAGCCAACTCATGCATGAGCGTAATGAGGAAGGCATATTTATTCAGATTCCCATTCACGGTTAGTATATGTCTGCCTCCTCGAGGATCGGCGGTAAAATCACCGAGCTTCGTTGATCTAGGCTCTGTAATAACCAAATGATGAGGGAATTCCCGCAACTTATCGCAAGCCAGAGTAAGTGCTTCCTCCGGCAAAAACGACTTAAGGGCGGACTCCAGATTGGTGCTGTTCTTCATGGTTCACCTGTTGTGAGGTCCATTCTATGCGATCTTCCCATTTCGGACAGGTATTACAGCGTCGCTTCTTATTAGACGCACACGCCGAAAGCACCAGAATAACCGAAAGAAAGACAAGACCAGTTTTTGAGTTGACTGTCATAGATTCGCTACTTTAACTGCGAATATACAGGATATCATGGCAGACAGTTGGCCCCACATCATATTGCTCTTAGTCGGTCTGACAGGCTGGGTTATGTCGGCGACCCCATTACTCATCCACATGGTATTCCTGTCCGAGAAAAACTTCCGCTGGCCATTGCTCGGCTGGTTTACGAGCATAACAATAAGCATTTTCCTTGTGAAACTCAGCCTATTCGGCTTAACCGGGTGGCCAGCACCCGTAACCTGGCCTAGCCGATTCTTCTATCCTGTAGGCCTTTTTGCTTCGCCCCTGATACCCTATCTCAATGAAGTCAGAAAATCGCGCAAGAACTAGCCCCTTCATTCACGCTCTGATGTGTAAAGCCTTCCCGAATAATCATTTTCAATTCAACTCTTTGCTGTACGTTTGAATAAGATGTCGACGGTTTATTTCCATATCGGTAAGTACTTTCTCCTCATGGTGAACACCTTCACCAAACCGGAGAAGCGCAGAATTTATTTCAAACTCATTGTACAGGAAATCGATAAAATAGGTCTTCAATCACTGGGTATTGTTGCGCTCCTATCCCTTTTTATGGGCGCTGTTGTAACCCTTCAGACTGCAGCCAATATCGATAGTGGTTGGATACCTCGATGGACTATCGGCTTCACCACCCGTCAAACCATGATATTGGAATTCTCCTCTACTATTGTTTGCCTCATTCTATCGGGAAAGGTCGGCGGGAATATTGCGTCTGAAATTGGAACCATGCGCATAACGGAGCAGATAGACGCCATGGAGATAATGGGTATCAACTCTGCAAGCTATCTCATTCTTCCGAAGATAGTTGCTGCCCTTTTTATCTTTCCATTCATGGTCATTCTTTCCATGTTCATTGGTATTTCAGCCGGCGCTTTTGTAGGGTACACGGCTGGTGTTACCTCCATGAACGATTTCGAGTATGGACTCCAATACTCTTTTCACATGTGGCAAGTGAGCTACTCTCTTGTCAAAACTGTCTTCTTCTCGTTCATTATAACCAGCGTAAGCTCATACCACGGATATTACACCTACGGAGGCCCTCGCGAAGTAGGCGCAAGCAGCACGCGCGCCGTGGTTTACAGTATGGTACTCATCCTCATCGCCAATTACATCCTCACTCAATTATTGCTGCTATGATTGAAGTGAAAAACATATCGAAAAGCTTTGCCGGTAATGCCGTTTTAAAAAACATCACTACTGAATTCTACCCAGGCAAAGTCAATTTCATCATCGGTCGCAGCGGATCCGGGAAATCAGTTCTAACCAAGTGTATAGTCGGATTAATGGAAGTCGACCAAGGAGAGATTTTTTTTGATGAACGTAACTTCACTATCCTGGATCGCTGGGACCGTAAAGACATTCGGCAGGAAATGGGAATGCTCTTTCAGGGAAGTGCGCTTTTCAGCTCGCTTACAGTAGAAGAGAACATTCTCTTTCCCTTGCAAATGTTCAGCACCATGAGCAAAAGTGAAATGCTCGACAGAGTCAATACGTGCCTTAAACGAGTAAACCTAGAGGGAAAAAACCATCTTTATCCGAGCGAACTTTCAGGTGGCATGCAAAAAAGAACAGGCATTGCGCGAGCAATCGCCTTGAATCCCCGCTATCTCTTTTGTGATGAACCAAACTCCGGTCTTGATCCACAGACAGCAATCGTAATAGATAATCTCATTCGCGAAATAACCTATGAGTTCAACAGTACAACCGTCGTAATCAGTCACGATATGAACTCTGTGCTTGAAACAGGCGATCACATCAATTTCATCTTTCAGGGCGAGCTGTCGTGGAGAGGCAATAAAACCGAAATCCTGCACACCGAAAATGAAGCACTCAATGACTTCGTTTTCCCATCAAAATTCATGAAGCAAATACGCGATAAGCTAAAGGGATAGAACCCGTGGCGTCTATCGAAATACACTGAGTCGCTCAGCATCCAAACGCAAGAAGATGAAGAGCAGCAGCGTAAACCCCATCAGCGAAGAACCTCCATAGCTCATGAATGGCAGCGGTATCCCAATAATGGGCGCAAGGCCGATAACCATACCCACGTTGATGAGCAAGTGCAAGAAGAAGATGGACGCAACACAATATCCGTATATGCGTGAGAACTGTGAGCGCTGGCGCTCAGCCATGTTGATGATGCGGACAATCAGAAAAACAAACAGGGCTACAACAGCGAAACTCCCGAAAAACCCCCACTCTTCTGAAATAACACTGAAGATAAAGTCTGTCCATCGCTCGGGTACATATTTGTTTTTCGACATAGGGCCCTTCATGTATCCTTGACCGATCAACCCTCCATTACCTACTGCAATTTTGGCCATTCGCGCGTTGTAACCCGGGTCGTCTTTTTTCTTTGCTGTAAAAGCGGCCGCATCAGCACTTTCCGCATCTGAAAGCATCGCCTCACGATCCTCTTCTTTTTCTTCCAATCCGAGGGTCACGTATATGCGCGTTTTCTGATGCTTTTGCAATACACCGTCTACTAAGAAGTTCACAGAATAACTAAAACCGATAGCCGCTGCTGTAGATAAAAATGCTATGAGGTACAGTTTACGTCTGTTGCGCGGCACCACAAAGTTTCTAATAAGGAACATAAAAACAGTGCCTATTACAAATACTATGGTCATCAGCACAAACACACCGCTTTGCTCTCCGAAGTAGGGATATTGTATTCGATTGAATCCGGTAATGATGCTCAAGACCCCGAAAACCACAGCACCCAGCCCTATGATGAGAATATTACCCGAAAGACCTTCTCGATAGAGCGCCAGGATAAACGCAACAAACGTGAGCAGTGAACCAACGTCGGGTTGAAGAAGTATCAACGCAGCGGGCAGACCGATAATAAGGCCCGCCACAAAACGAGGCTTCCAGCTATTGAAACGTGTTTTAGTATTTGAAATGTATTTGGCAAGCATAAGACCAACACCAATCTTGGCAAACTCAGCGGGCTGCAATGCAAAACCACCAATCTGGATCCAAGCCTTCGCTCCATTCACTGTGGTTCCGATAGCCAATACAAGACCTAATAGCAAAATAAAAATCCCGTAGATAAAAATCGCAAACTTGTTGAAGAACTCTCCCTCCATGTACAATACCAAAAAGGCAAGAAATGCGCTGATAAGAATGAACATAAACTGCTTGCCATACTCCTGGCTAATGTCGAATGGACTTGGGTTTGAGTCGACAACGGCGGCGCTGTATATATTCATCCACCCAAACAGCACCATGATACCGTAAACGATTACGGTCAACCAATCAACATTGGCAAGCGGATGCTGGCGTGGTGCACTCATCGGTCAAGAAAGTTTGCTTCTAGAATTGTTTTTTCACGCGGTTTGCTGCTTTCCGCAATCGAATCATTCAGATACTGTTCAATCATGAGAGTAGCAACAGGCGCACTCCACGTTCCGCCAAAACCGGCATTTTCTGTATAGACCGCCACGGCAATTTTCGGATTCTCTTTCGGTGCAAAGCAAATGAAAACCGCATGGTCTTCTTTTCCTCCTGCATTCTGAACCGTACCGGTTTTACCGCACACAACAATGTCTTTTGGCGCTGCGCGCCAAGCAGTACCACCTGGCTGAAGAACCTTCTCCATTGCGTTGATAACCGTGGTAAAATGGGATGAGTCGATGCCCAACTGATAACGCTTCATATAGTCTTCCCGAGGCTGACCACCCAACCCTATCTGCTTCACTGTATGCGGTGGCACATACCATCCCTTGTTGGCAATGACACAAGCCATATTGCACATCTGCAGTGGTGTTACAAGCATTTCACCTTCACCGATACTCAATGAGTAAATGGTGCTGAAGGCCCATTGTTCTTTACCATACCACTTATCGTAAAACGAAACGCCGGGTACACTTCCTGTTTTAACACCCGGAATATCACAATGCACGTCTGTGCCAAATCCAAACTGCATAATGTAACCCTGCCAAATTTCCAATCCCAAACGCGCATCTTTGAATCGGCTGCTTCGGTCGCGATCGGCCTCCACTACACGATGCATCACTTCTCTGAAATATGGGTTGCACGAATGCACGATAGCCATTTCCAAATCGTCGTTGCTGTGACTGCCGTGACAACCGATTACTCCGCGGTTACAATGAATACGCGTTTGTGAGGAAATAGCTCC
>Ga0315904_10003945_pt1 | contig 21472 bp, 19 predicted proteins | sample LakEriMetagenome_6_FD_203529 | JGI IMG/M metagenome (GOLD analysis project Ga0315904, IMG submission 203529) | Freshwater fungal communities from buoy surface, Lake Erie, Ohio, United States - Buoy 12 MA120 | ecosystem: Environmental > Aquatic > Freshwater > Lake | place: USA: Lake Erie, Ohio...
CTCAAAGAGCTCAATTTCCCCAACTACCGCGACTATGCTGAGGCCGTCTCCGCCCCGGGCATTCGTGGAGTTGGGGATACACGCGTGCTCGGGCCGTTTCTGCGCGATATTGTCTCGCAAAACCCGAGCACCTTCCGGGTCTTTGGCCCGGATGAGACTCTCTCCAATGGCCTAGAAGCGCTGCTCGATGCCAGCCCGCGCCAGTGGGATGCGACCATTATTCCCGGCGATGTCGGGCTGGCCCCTGAGGGGCGTCTGCTCGACTCCATGCTCAGCGAGCACCAGTGTGAGGGCTGGCTGGAGGGGTATCTGCTCACCGGACGCCACGGCCTCTTCAACTGCTACGAGGCCTTTATCCATATCATTGACTCAATGTTCAATCAGCACGCCAAGTGGCTTAAAGTGACCTCACACCTCCCCTGGCGCGCCCCGATTGCGTCGCTGAACTATCTGCTCTCATCGCATGTCTGGCGACAGGATCACAATGGCTTTACGCACCAAGACCCCGGCTTTCTTGATGTCGTGCTCAATAAAAAAGCCGAGGTCGTACGGGTCTATCTGCCGCCGGATGCCAACTGCCTACTCTCGGTGATGGACCACTGCCTGCGGAGCTGGCACTATGTCAATGTGGTGGTTGCGGGTAAGCACCCGTCGCCGCAGTGGCTCGCCATGGACGCCGCCGAGAAGCACTGCGCAGACGGCATCGGGATCTGGCAGTGGGCCAGCAACGACCAAGACACCGAGCCTGATGTGGTCATGGCCTGCTGCGGTGATGTCCCGACCCTGGAGACCCTCGCCGCGGTCGCCCTGCTCCGTGAGCACCTGCCGACTTTGAAGATTCGCGTGGTCAATGTCGTGGATCTGATGCGGCTTCAACCCCAGCGCGAGCACCCGCATGGCCTCTCCGACACCGATTTTGACGCGCTCTTCACCAAAGACAAGCCCATTATCTTCGCCTTTCACGGCTACCCCTGGCTGATCCACCGGCTCACCTACCGCCGCACCAACCACGACAACCTCCATGTCCGTGGCTACAAAGAAGAGGGGACGATCACCACGGCGTTTGACATGACGGTTCTCAATGACATGGACCGCTTTCATCTCACGATAGACACGATTGACCGTCTTCCACAGACTGACGCGGCAGGCGCAGCGCTCAAGGAGCAGCTCATCGGCAAGCTCCGCGCCCATAAAGCTTACATCTATGAGTTCGGCGAGGACATGCCCGAGATTCGTAGCTGGCAGTGGAGCCTCCCCCAGTGAACGTCCTTGCGCTCAATGTCGGCAGCTCTAGCCTAAAGCACACCCTCTTCTCGATGCCTCGCGAAGCGATCTTGGCCGAGAGCTCGGGGGCACAGACAACCAAGGAAGTTTTCGCGCACTGCCAGCCCCTCGCCGTGGACGCCATCGGCCACCGGGTGGTACACGGCGGCCCACACTTTGTCGCCCCGATCCGTGTGATCGAGAGCGTGCTTGGTGAGCTGCGAAATCTCAGTGCACTTGACCCCGTACACAACCCGGCAGAAACTGCGGCTCTGGAGCAAGGGATGCGTCTCTTACCAAACATCCCCAGCGTCGCGGTCTTTGACACGGCGTTCCACCAGAGCTTGCCGCCCGTTGCCGCCTGCTACGCGCTGCCACACGCACTCTCAGAGCGGCTGGAGCTGCGACGCTACGGGTTCCACGGCACGTCGTATAAGTATGTCTCCCAACGGCTCTTGACGTGCCTTGGCCGAGACGCAATTGGTACCAAACTCATTGTCTGCCACCTCGGCAATGGCGCGAGTGTCTGTGCGCTTCGGGACGGCAAGAGCGTGGACACCAGTATGGGCTTCACCCCGCTGGAGGGCCTGATCATGGGCACACGCTGCGGCGACATAGATGCCGGGCTCTTGCTCTATCTGCTGCGAACCCAGGCCATGACACCCGCGCAGCTCGACACGTTGCTTAACCAGCAGAGCGGCCTAAAAGGGCTTGGGGGGCACGGCGGGGATGTACGCTTGCTCGAGAGTGCCGCCGACGACGGCGACCCACAGGCGGAGCTGACCCTCACCGCCTTTGCCTATCGGGTGCGCAAGTACATCGGGGCCTATGCCGCCGCGCTGGGCGGTGTCGATGCCCTAGCCTTCACGGGGGGAATCGGGGAGCACTCCGCCACAATGCGCACCCGAATCTGCGACGGCCTAGCGTTCCTGGGAATCGCTCTCGACCCCAAACGCAACGCCGCCGCACCCGCCGCCGAGACGCTCCTCAGCCTGGACTCTAGCTCGACGCCGATCTGGAAGATCCCCACCGACGAGCAGCGCCAGCTTGCCCGCGAAGTCTTCACACTCCTCAAAGAAAATCCGTAACCACCATGGAAAAAGTAATCTCCCTCCCGATCTCCCCGCCAGCCCCCACCCCCGATGTCGTGCAGCTCGAAACCAAGAGCCGTCCACCGCCTGTCAAGGCAAAGAAGAAGCGAGCGAAGCTAAAGCTACTCCCACTCTCACTCCTCCTGCTCGTGCTGGTAGGGGGTGGCTGGTGGGCCTGGAGAGCAACCCACGCCGCGGACAACGGAGCCGCAGCACTCATCATCGGGACGGTTAAGCGCGGCAATCTCACAGAGACGATCTCGGCGACGGGCAGTGTCACGGCGCAGACTGGGGCGCAGGTGAAGATCGGCTCCCAGATCACCGGGCGGATCAAGAAGCTCAGCGCCGATGTGGGCAGCCAAGTCAAGGCGGGGCAAGTCATCGCCGAGCTCGATCTGCCAGATGTCGAGGCGCAGCTCAACCAAGCCAAGGCGAACTTAGCCGTGGCGCAGACCAAGCTGGCGCAGCAGCAGAGCGGTGTGGGGATGCAGCGCACCCAGGCCAGTAGCGCGGTGCTTCAGGCGCAGGCGGGACGAACCAGCGCCCAGGCACGGCTACGGTCGGCGCAGGCGGCCTCGGATTTGCAGCACGCACAAACCCCCACCGAGATAACTCGTGCCAAGAATGCCGTGGAGAGCGCCAAGGCCGCCCTCTCGACCGCGCAGTCTAGCCTCACTCAGACCCAGGCGGGTACAGCGCTCCAAGTCGCCAATGCCCAGCAGCAGATAAACCAGGCCACGGCAACCGCGCTCAACTCGGAGCTCAACTTGAACCGCCAGAAGCTACTCTTGGAGAAGGGCTATGTCGCGGCCAGCACCGTAGACCAGGCGCGGGCGATTGCAGCCGTGGATCGGTCGCAAGTGCTCGCGGCGCAGCAGAGCCTCGCGCTGGTGCAGCAGAAAAACACGGCGGATGTGAAGGCGGGGCAAAATCAAATCACGCAGGCCCAGCAGGAAGTCAAGACCGCGCAGGCCAGTCTGGTGGCGGCCAATGCCGGGCCGTTTCAGGACGCGGTCAAGCGCGCCGCAGTCGGGGATGCACGTGCGGCACTGGCCCAGAGTGAGGCGAATCTGACCCTGGCGCAAGGCAACACGGTGCAGAACACGCTGAAGTCGCAGGACGTGAAGCAGGCACAAGAGACCGTGCGCGTCGTGCAGCAGCAAGTCGCCTACGCCCAAGCGCAGATGGACAAGACCCTGATCCGCTCGCCGATCTCGGGGACGGTCTTGCAGCTCGCCTCCCAGCAGGGAGAGACCCTCGCCGCCGGGCTGTCGTCGCCAACCCTGATCGTGGTCGCCGACCTCAAGCGCCTGCAAGTGGATGCCTATGTGGACGAGACCGATATCGGAAAAGTCGCGCTGGGCCAGAGTGTGACGGTGACCGTGGATGCCTTTCCTGGACAGAGCTTCTCCGGGCGCGTCACCAAGATCGCCTCGGGCTCGACCATCATTCAGGCCGTGATCACCTACGATGTGACCGCCGCGCTGGATGCCAACAACAAGAACTCGCTCAAGCCGGACATGACCGCCAGTGTGACAATCCAGACCGGCACGCGCTCGGGAGCCTTGCTTGTCCCCTCCGAGGCGATCAAGACCAGCACCAAGGGGGTCACGGTCAATGTTCTCAACAAGGCAAAGACCGCCACCGAGGCGCGTAAAGTGACCCTCGGCGGCACCGATGGCGTCAATACCGAGATTAGCTAAGGCCTCAAAGAGGGCGAGACGATTGTCTTGGCGGGAGCCCTCAAGGCAACGGCGGGAGCGCGCAAGAGCGGCTCCCCGTTTGGCATGAGTGGCGGACGCGGCGGTGGGAGTCGTAACAACAGTGGACCGCCACCCGGCGGCGGAGGGCCTCCGTAGTGAATCTTCTCGAAAGCCTACAAGTTGCGCTCAGTAGCCTGACTAGTAATAAGATGCGCACGTCGCTGACCATGCTGGGGATCATTATCGGGGTCAGTGTCGTGATCCTCGTCGTGGCGATTGGCCAAGGCGCGACCAAGAGTGTCACCGACTCGATCAATGCGCTGGGCACCAATGTTCTCACGATCACCCCCGGCGCGGCACGGATGCGGATCAACGCTGCCTCAGTGCAGGGTATCACCGCTGTCCCCAACCGCCTGACCCTTGCCGATGCAAAGCTCATCAGCCGCAACTTTACCCAGAGCATTCTGGCAGTTGCGCCACAGGTTCGGGGCAATGTCCAGATTCGCCTAGGAAGCAACGATGGCACCTCAAATCTGACTGGCTCGACCGTGGACTATCCTATAGTCAGCAATGCCACGGTCAGCCAGGGGCGCTTCTTCACCGCCGCCGAGAGCGATGGGAGCCAGAAGGTCTGTGTGATTGGCACCAGTGTCGCCGAGAAGCTCACGGGCTCGGCGACGACCGATCGGACCGGCCAGCTCATCTCGGTGAACTCTCAGCAGTTTCGCGTGGTTGGGATGCTCACCTCCAAAGGCGTCGCCGGGCCGGGCGGTGACCAGGATGATCTCATTGTCACCCCCGTCACCACAGCGATGCGGCGCGTTCTCAACAAGCAGTTTCTCAACGCCATCGCCGTGCGCTGCGTCGATGCCCCGACCATGCTGCTTGCCCAGGAGCAGATCTCTAGTTTTCTACGCAACCGCCACCACCTCCAGCCTCCGTTTCCCGACAACGACGACTTCAATATACGCAGCTCCACCGACCTCATGGCCCGTGTCCAGAGTGTCACCGGAACCATGACCACGCTTCTCAGTGCGGTCGCCGTGATCTCGCTGCTGGTCGGGGGGATCGGCATCATGAACATCATGCTGGTCTCGGTCACCGAGCGCACCCGTGAGATTGGGATTCGCAAGGCAATCGGAGCCACTCCCTACGATATCCGGCTCCAGTTTCTCATCGAGTCCGCGATTCTCTCGCTCAGCGGCGGCATTGTCGGGATCGCGGTGGGAATCGGCGGGGCGTATGGGATGGCCAAGCTCAGCGGCTGGAGCGCGATTGTCAGCCCCGCCTCGGTCTTTCTCGCCCTGGGCGTCTCCGCGGGAATCGGCATCTTCTTTGGCATCTACCCCGCCGGAAAAGCCGCCGCCATGCACCCCATAGACGCGCTTCACTATGAGTGATCTTTCTGCAAACAGAGAGGGAACCGACAGACAAAAACGCTCATACGAGGTTTATGATGTTCCGAGAACCCCAGATACCACCGCCTCTGCCTCTCTCCGGAGCCAGTGAGACCCCCTCGAACTTAGAGAAGGCCTATGGGGGCGAGACTCGGGCAGCGGCAAAGTACAACGCGTATGCCATTGCGGCGCAGCAAGAGAAAAAGCCTGGCATTGCCCATCTCTTTGCGGCGGCGTCTCAGTCCGAGGCGATTCATGCTAGCAATCACTTGGCGGCGATCAAGCAGCTTGGCACAAATGAACCACGGGCAGGCAACTTCACGGGGGCGACGAGGACAACCATCCAGAATCTCCAAGACGCTTGGCAGGGTGAGGCCTATGAAGTGGCTGTGATGTACCCCGTCATGGTCGAGGTTGCCCGCCAGGAGAAGCAAAGCCAAGCCTTCACGTCGTTCCGCTACGCCCTCGCCACGGAGCGCCTCCACGAGGCGCTCTTTCATACCGCGCTGGTGCGCTTGGTGAAGGGCTACCCCGATGCAGGTGCCCCGGTGTACTTTGTCTGCTGCCGCTGCGGAGCCACGTTCGAGCGCTCCGCCCCCAGTACACGATGCCCCCTCTGTAAAGTCGGCACTTTTGCGCGGCTTACCTAACGTCACCTAAAGGAAAACAAGATGCTACAAGAAGTAAAGCGGATGCAGGGATGGACTGTCCATGCCCTCGATGGAGAGATGGGAAGAGTCGAGGAGCTTCTCTTCGACGATGAGTACTGGTCGGTTCGCTATGTGGTGGTGGAGACGGGAAACTGGCTCTCCCAGCGGAAAGTCCTGATCTCCCCGCTTGCGTTTACGATGCTCGACGCAGAGAAGAAGACGATACATGTCAACCTCACGCAAGAGAAGGTTAAAAATAGCCCCGATGTCGCGACAGACCCACCGGTCTCGCGCCAGTGGGAGACAAACTACTCAGACTACTACGACTGGCCCTACTACTGGGGCAAGAGCGATCCCGCACGCTCGCACGGCGATGACGAAAAACTCGACCATGCCGCCGCGCACCTGCGAAGCACCAACGAAGTCATCGCCTACACGGTCTTGGCCACCGATGGCAACCTCGGCCACATTGATGACTTTCTTATCGATGATGTGAGCTGGAAAGTGGCCTACCTTGCCGTGGACACCCAGGACTGGTGGCCCGGCAAGAAAGTCTTGGTTCCTCCGACCTGGATCGAGAGCGTCAGCTGGGTAGGCCGCAGCGTGAGTGTAGCAGCCACCCGTGAGCACGTCCAAAACGCCCCCGAGTGGGAGACAGGCCAGCTTGTCACCGCCACGTTTGAGGAGCTGCTCCGAGCCTACTACGCCTATAAAAATCCGATTCAAGCTCCCACTAAAAACCATAAAGACAAAAGAAACACGTTTGTTGCGATCTACGACACGCACAGCGAGGCCGAGGCCGCGATCCGTGCCCTTCAGCAGCGGGGCTTCGACATGACCAAGCTCTCGATCATCGGTCAAGACTACCACACCGAAGAAGAAGTGGTCGGCTACTACAACGCCGGGGATCGGATGAAAGCCTGGGGCAAGACGGGCGCGTTCTGGGGCGGTATCTGGAGCCTGCTCTTTGGCTCGGCGTTCTTTCTCGTCCCCGGGATCGGCCCAATTCTCGCGGCGGGCCCGGTGGTCGTCTGGATCGTCGGGGCGCTGGAGAGCGCTGTTGTGATCGGTGGGTTTAGCGCCCTTGGCGGCGCACTCTTTAGTATCGGCATTCCCAACGATCGGATCATCGCCTACGAGGAGCGCCTGAAAGCGGGCAAGTTCCTGGTGATCGCCCACGATGTCCAGAGCCCCTACGACACCGACCTGATCGCCCAAGAAGTCAGCCGTCACCACAGCATTAAGTAAGAACCTGTGTAATAACCTCTCCTCCCCAACCCTCCTCTCCCGGGCGCTCCTTCGTCGCTGGGAAAGGAGGGAGTTCTGCACCAATAATCCCCTTTCCCCACCCAGAGGGTACCCGGGAACGACTGCCCGCACCCAGGGGGTACCCGGGGGTAGGAGAGAGGTTTTCACACAGGTTCTAAGGATAAAAATCAAATGAATAACGAGAAGCGACCGGAGTGGATCGAGACGGCGGCGCAGGCCGTCACCGAGCTGTACCAACACCAGCAAGAGGGTCTGCAGCACGCCCGAGAGAGTATTGAGCGTGGCAAAGACCAGGTGCAGTCTCTGGAAAACAAGACAAAAAACTTTCTTCAGGCAGACCTCAAACAGACACAGGCCGATGCCCTAAACTTCCGACAGACACAGGCCGAGATCGCTGAGATCATCCAACGACACTACCAAGGCGATAACTAAAATCAACGATTCCCGACCCGAGAGCACTCCCCTTCTCTATCTGCGTGGCATTGAGAAAGTCTATCTGGTCGGGGATCAGGAAGTGCGCGCACTCGATGGCGTGGATCTGGATATCGCCCGTGGGGAGTTTGTGGCCGTGATGGGAGCATCGGGCTCGGGGAAGTCGACGTTGCTCAATATTCTCGGCTGCCTGGACTCCCCGACGGCGGGAAGCTATGAGCTCGATGGCCTGGATGTCTCGGAGATGGACGAGACCGAGCAGGCGCATGTGCGCAACCAGCGGATCGGGTTTGTCTTTCAGGGCTACAACTTGCTGCCCCGTACGACCGCGCTAAAAAACGTCGAGCTGCCCTTGCTCTACGGCCATAAAAGCGAGATGACCCAGCTCGCGACGGCGACACTGACTAAAGTAGGGCTGGGCGACCGGCTCTACCATAAATCTAGCGAGCTCTCCGGCGGCCAGCAGCAGCGGGTGGCGATTGCCCGTGCGCTGACCATGAACCCACCGCTGATCCTCGCCGACGAGCCCACGGGCAACTTGGCAACGAAACAAAGTGAGGAGATCATGGCAATCTTTCAGGAAATCAACGATGAGGGCCGTACCGTGGTGATGGTTACCCATGAGCCCGACATCGCGCAGTTCTGCAAGCGCATCGTGGTTTTTCGTGACGGAAAAATAGTCGAGGATGCTCCGGTGAAAGACCGGCGCATCACAATTTGAGAAGCTATACAAAGCATTTATAATGTTTTTGTGGTCTAATGGACATAGGTTACAACGTACTAACTCTTAGTCAGTAAGACCGCTGTAGGACCTTGGTGGGTGTAGAGTGCCCCTTGGTCAGGAAACAGCAGGCATGATTCTAAAACAACTTCGCTCTGAGACGGCGCAACAGCACGCAGCAATTGAAAAGCAGCTCCCTCTGCTAGATTCCACACTCACCCCAGTGGCCTACTGTCAGCTTGTCACGCGTTTTTGGGGCTACTACGCGCCACTAGAAGCACAGCTTGAGCACATTTATCCCATTGGCTTTGACGGAAAAGAGCGCCTCAAGACGCCACTTCTAGAGCGTGATCTTCAGAATTTGGGCCAGAGCCAGGCGGCTTTTTTGCATTGCACGACCCTGCCTCCGCTCACCGACCTCCCTCAAGTTCTGGGCTGCCTCTACGTCATCGAGGGTGCGACCCTCGGCGGGCAGGTTATCTCTCGTCAGCTCCAGGCGACTCTTGGGCTGACGTGTGACTCTGGAGCGGCGTTTTTTAGCGGCTACGGTGCTCTCACAGGCATCCGCTGGAGGGCGTTTTGCAACTTTCTCACAGAGACGGCTGCCCCGCTCGACCAAGACACGACCATTATCGCCAGCGCAAATGCCACGTTTGAGACGCTGAGTAAGTGGCTAGGAAAGACACCATGAGCAAAACTCTCCCCTGGGCAGATAGCCCCTACAGCATCAAACGCCACGGGCTCACGCTCACCAACTGCGAGAGCGAGCCCGTGCAGACGCCCGGCTGCATCCAGGCACACGGAGCACTTCTTGTGCTACGGCTGAGTGATCTCACCGTACTGCAAGCCAGTGAAAATACGCACCTGCTTCTGGGGGAACCGCCCGAGAGCCTTCTCGGTCAGCCCATAGAGCGCCTTGTGGGGCAGGAGAGTGCGGCGCGACTGCGTACGCTACTGGATCAGCCCTCCAGTGAGCACAATGCACAGTACGCATTTACCCACCAGCTCCTCGATGTCGCGGTTCATCAAATAGACGGGGTCGGGGTTCTTGAGTTCGAGGCAACGGCAAACAAAGAAGCTAGCCCAGACTATCTCGCCTTGGTCAAGTCTGCGGTTCGTCGGCTCCAGAGCACGAGTGGGTTAAGAGAATTTTGTGAGCAAGTGTCGGAGGAAGTGCGGGCGCTCACGGGCCTGGACCGCGTGATGATCTATCGGTTTCATGTGGACAACCATGGCGAGGTCTTTTCCGAGAGCAAGCGCGGCGAGCTTCCCCCGTGGCTGGGGCTCCACTATCCCGAGGCGGATATTCCCAAACAAGCACGCGAGATCTTCAAGAAAATTGGGATTCGTCCTTTGCCTGATGCAGCCGGGCAGCTGATTGAGCTGGTGCCCCTGGCAAACCCAGACACGGGCAAGTCACTCAACATGACGCACTGTGCGCTGCGCGGTGCCTCGGTGATGTACACGGAGTATCTGGCAAATATGGGGGTCGCCGCGTCTCTGACCATGCCGATCCTCTGCGGAGGTGAGCTCTGGGGCCTGATTGCCTGTCACCACAATACTCCCACGCATTTCTCGTACGCACTTCGTAGTGCCTGCGAGTTTCTGGCGCAAGTCGCCTCGCTTCAGCTTAAGTCGGCGGAGCAAAATGAGCAGCTCCACTACAAGCTCCGCGTGGCGGCCGTGCACCAGCAGCTCGTCACCAAGGCGGCAAAAGACGGTGACCTGATGGCGCTCACCGACCTTCAGCCCTCGCTTTTAGATGCTTTGGATGCGGGTGGAGTGGCGCTACACCACTTAGACCGCTGGTGGTGCGTCGGAGTCACCCCGAGTGTCGAGCAGCTCGACAGCCTCGCTGACTGGCTGGACACGCGCCCAGAGTTTAACGCCGTGACCCGGCCCGTCTTTGTGACCGACTCCCTCGTTCAGGCCTACCCTGCAGGCGCAGGATTTTCCGAAGTGGCCAGTGGCTTGCTTGCGGTGCTTCTCTCACGCCGCCGCCGGGATCTGATTCTCTGGTTTCGCCCCGAGACGGCGCAGACGGTTTCCTGGGCAGGCAACCCGCTGGACAAGCCGCTCGCAACCGGCCCCCATGGCCCGCGCCTCACGCCACGCCGCTCCTTTGAGCTCTTTATGGAGTCCGTGAAGCAGCGCTCCCTGCCCTGGCTTCCCATTGAGATTGACTCCGCACTTCGCCTGCGTATACTCATCATGGAGCTGGTCGTCTCCCGCTCGGAGCAGCTCAATCTGCTCAACAAAGATCTCACGCAGAGCAACGATGAGCTCGATGCCTTTGCCTATGTCGCCTCACACGATCTCAAAGAGCCGCTCCGGGGCATTCACAAGTACGCAAACCAGCTCCTAGAGAGTGCTCTCGACATAGAAAACCAGCAGCGCGTGGAGAGCCTTCTGCGCCTGACGGTTCGTATGGACAGCCTACTCAGCTCGCTCCTGCACTTCTCCCGCGTCGGGCGGACGGCTCTAGAGCGCGAGAGCGTGGAGCTGGGCGAAGTGGTGGACGAAGCGCTGGAGATGATCGGAGCGCGGCGCGGCGACTTTAATCTTCATGTAGAAGTGCCCCGTTCTCTGCCCACTATAGATTGTGATCGGGTACGGGTGCGCGAGATCTTCAGCAACTTACTCAGCAATGCCAAGAAATACACCACGCAGGAGCTCCCCGAGGTGGAGATTGGCTACTTTCTTCCAAGCGAGCCTCCCCCCCCCACGCCTATCCCCGCCGAAGCGCAAGGGCAGACGATTTTCTATGTCCGCGACCTGGGCATTGGCATTGAGGCGCGGCACTTTGAGCAGATCTTTCGCATGTTCAAGCGACTACACAGCCCCACGGAGTTTGGCGGGGGGGTCGGTGCGGGTCTGACTATCGTCCAGCGCCTTGTCCTGCGGCACGGCGGCCACATCTGGCTAGACTCTAAAGTAGGTGTGGGGAGCACGTTCTATTTTACGCTTGTCTCGGGATCTGACGCGGAGGCTCTGTAGATGCCCAATAGAAAGCTACCCTGGCGCATCTTAATCGTTGACGATAGCTTCGATGATCGCGCCGATATGCGGCAGATGCTACTGGCGGGGTCAGAGCGGCGGTTTACCTTTGTGGAAGCAGAGCGGGGTGATCTTGGTGTGCGTCTGGTGCGCGAAGCAAGAGATCAGCCCTTTGACTGTGTGCTGCTGGACTTTCTCCTGCCCGATATAGATGCCCCCGATGTCCTCAACGCAATATGCGAAGGCGCGGAGCTGCCGCCCTGCCCCATCGTGATTATCACCGGAGCGGATCAAAATGCAAGCTCTGGCCTGCTCCATGCGGGGGCACAGGACTTCCTGGGCAAGAGCTGGCTCACGCCCGCAAGCCTGACCCGCGCCATCGAGAATGCCGTGGAGCGCTTCGCCATGCTCACCGAGCGCAAGCAGTCCGAGGAGTCCCTGCGCAAGAGTGAGCTGAAATTCCGGGCGCTCATCGAGGCCACTCCCGATGCCATTCTCATCGTGGATGAACAGAGCCGTATCGTGCTGGTCAACGAGCTGACCACGAAGCTCTTTGGCTACAAGCGCCCCGAACTCATGGGTCAGAGCCTCGCTCTCTTGCTACCGGAGCGCTTTCGCAAAACGCATCATTCGCACTTTCTGGGATTTGTTGAAGCACCACGTAACCGCGCGATGGGGGGCGGACTGGAGCTCTGGGGACAGCACAAGGACGGCGGCGAGTTCCCAATTGAGGTAAGCCTCAGCCCGCTGGAAACAGAGCAAGGAACACTGATCTTCAGCTCCATTCGCGATATCACCGAGCGCAAACGCACCGAGAAGACCACGCAGCTCTCGGAGATTCGCTACCGGCGGCTCTTTGAGGCGGCAAAAGACGGGGTTCTGCTTCTCGATCCCGAGACGCGCAAGATCACCGATGCCAACCCGTTTATGACGACGCTTCTGGGCTACCCCCACAGCCAGCTCGTGGGAAAAGAGCTCTTTGAGATCGGTTTACTCAAAGACGAGCTCGCAAGCCAGGAGATGTTCGAGAAGCTCAAGTACAAGCTCCAAGTGCGCTACGAAGACCTGCCGCTGGAGAGCCAAGAAGGCAAGCGCCAGGAGGTCGAAGTGGTCGCCAATCTCTACGATGAGAACGGCCACGCGGTTATTCAGTGCAATATCCGAGATATTACGGAGCGCAAGCGGGCCGAGGAGGAGCTCCATGCCAGTGAGGGAAGGTTTCGGGTTCTCGCCGAGAGTGTGCCACAGTTTATCTGGATCTCCAACACGGAAGGCGTTGTGGAGTATATCAATCCGCAGTGGACAGAGTACACCGGCCTATCGCTTGCACAAACTTCAACACACCAAGACGAGTCGGTGTACCACTCAGACGATAAAGTGAGTATGTATGCGGCGTGGAACAAGGCACTTCAGACAAGCACTCCCTACAGCGTCGAGGTTCGTATCCGCAGCGCCCACGACGGCGGCTTCCGCTGGTTTCTGACACGCGGCATTCCTCAGTACGACAGAGCGGGCACGGTCATTCGCTGGTTTGGCGTGACGACCGACATCGAGGATCAGAAGCAGGCGCAGGCACGCAGCGCGGATCGCAATACCCTGCTCCAGCGCGCCGTGGCCGAGTCGCACCACCGCATCAAGAACAATCTCCAGGTGCTCTCGGCTCTGGTGGAGCTTCAGGTACCGCTTCAGGGAGATACCGTGCCGGTCTCGGAGCTAAAGCGCATTGGGCAACACATCCGCACCCTCGCCGCCCTCCACGACTTACTGACGATAGACTCCAAGACCGGCGTTGACCTTGACACCGTCTCGCTCAAGGCCGCGCTGGAGAAGCTTGCCCCCATCTTGCAGGCCACGTCGGGCGAGCGCAAGGTTCTCATACAGGCCGACGAGATGGTGATCTCACTCAAGCAAGGCGGGTCGTTCACGCTGCTGGTCAATGAGCTTGTCTCCAACGCGCTCAAGCACGGCAAGGGCGATGTGCAAGTCACGCTGACTCTTTTGCCAGAGCACACCGCACAGCTCGAAGTCTGCGACGACGGCCCCGGCTTTCCTCCCGGCTTCGATCCGCAAAAATCCGCCAACACCGGCATCGAGCTTATCGAGAGCATGGGCCGCTGGGACCTGCGCGGCGAGATTCTCTACCAGAACCGCCCCGCAGGAGGTGTCTGCGTGCTCATCACCTTTCCCCTTGTTGTGGAGCTATAAGAGGAAACGTGATGAGCCCCCCCGTGAAGCTTTTCTTTTTCCAGGCAATTACCACCTGCCCCTCGCTTTCCCCCCCCCGCACCGTGCTGGCGGGTTGAAGCGTCATCCCATTGTCGTAGCGCCGCCCTTGCGTCATCCGGGTGAATGTCCGCTGTGTCTTGGTCTGGCTGGTGACCCGTAGCGTGGTTTTCTGATTCGTGGTTCCCATTCGAGAACGCTCGTTGGGTCTCTTCTGCATGGGGGGGAGCTGTATTGCGAGGACGCACCGGAACGTCCTACGTGCGCACTTCATCCCGACGGGCATGCTGCGGCGGCGCTTGCTTTTGCTGTGTCTTCTCACGACTACGCGCCTGAGAAGGATCGCAGGATCGGCTTTGATTTTTTCATTTTGGTTCACTCAAGGCTCGTATGTACGAATCTCAACCAGAGTTCCGCCTCACTTTGTAGGGAACCTAGCGACAGTGAAGACATCTAGTGCGGCAAGGAACCAATATGAAAATTACTCGAAACCTTCTCTCTGCTGTGAGTGCCTGCACCCTCTTTGGGACGATCACGGTGCCTCTTGCCCATGCCCATCAAATGCGCAACCAAAACCAAGGCGTGATTCGCTGGACAGGCCATGCCGATAAGCTACTTGATGTCTCGTTTCGGCGAAACAGCACGTGGACAACACGGATCAGTGGGCGCAAGGGGAGTGGCGACGCCGTATTCTCCAGCCCGATCCCCCGCAAAAACGCCACGGTGACCCTTAACCAGACAATGGGACGAGGATCGGTGTGGATTCGACAGCAGCCCCGTGCGAGCAATAACTACACCTGCATCGTGCGCATCTCCGACCGTACCTCAGGGGGAGATAACTACAAGTTCACGCTGCGCTGGGCCAACTAAGAAATATACCACCATGCAAACCTACCAAAACACCCTGGAAGGCGTCTTCCAGAACCCAGTTTCCAGCGAGCTGGAGTGGCACGATATCATCGCGCTGATCGAGCAGCTCGGAACCGTCAAGACAAAAAACAACGGCCAGCTCACATTCACGGTCAATGGCACGCCCCGGATTTTCCATCGCGCCAAAGATAAAAACACCTCAGATCGCCCGCAAGTGAGAGCACTTCGAGAGTTTCTGGAGAGCGTCGGCATCAACCAAAACAGCCCCGTTGACACCGACTCCAAGCTACGTCTACTCGTCGTGATCAGCCAGCATGAGACCCTGATCTTTCGCTCTGAGGAGAAAGGAACGGTTCCTGAGCATCTCCACCCCTTTGATCCCCACGGGACGCTTCGGATGCTCAAGCACACCCGAGGCAACAACGCCGAAGCCCGTGCTCCCGAGAGCCTTGCCTACTACGAAGCCATCTCCAAGACCCTCACGGGCGCGGAGGAGATCCTACTGATGGGCAATGGCACGGGAGCCAGCAGCGCCATGATGCATCTGAAAGACTATCTTCAGACGCACCACAAAGACACAGCGGCAAGTGTCGTCGGGGCTCTGACCGTGGATTTCGAAGCCCTCACCGAAGGTCAGCTTTTACAGGAAGCCCGCACTTTCTATCGCAGACGACTAGAGTCGTGATTCCTCGCACGCTCAGCCGCCGCCGCTTACTTAAACTTGTCTCTGTGGGTGGTCTGGCAACGGTCAGCGGTGCTCTGCTCTATGCCTACGCTCCTTGGCTCAGCTACGAGACGCAAGCCAATCAAGCTCGCGATGTCTTTCAGCTCGATCAAACCCAGACCGAATCGAGATTCACCCCGTCTGACTTGCTCTCGACCTGATCTCTTCCGCAGGCGAGAGCAAGTTGGACGGGGTGCGCACCGGGCAGGTCTACGAGCGGCTCGCGCTCACCCTGACCTCCCGCGGCCTCAAGTCTGCTTTTCTCAACCAACCAATTGAAGTGCCCTACGTGCGCACGCAGCTTCAGAGTACTCTGGGGCTAGGCGGCGCCCAGCCCCAGCTTCTCGTCCGCTTTGGCTTCGCGGAGTCTCTGCCTCGCTCGCTCCGTCGCCCTGTGGAGCAAGTACTCCTCTAAAGCTACGCGCCCGTCGGCCCTTCAGGATTCAGCCTCCTCACGTGCCACGGCACCGCCTCAAGCGGCGTTCCCACACGAGAATCGGGTGTCTCTGTGTCCATGTTTGTGTCCTATTTCCAAAGGAGGCATCAGGTTCCCTTTCGATTACGAAAGTATAGTGGGAACCTGCGGCAAGTAGAGGTCATAGGGTCACTGAGGTTAGATAACGATGATGAAAACAGATTCACAGCTACAACAAGATGTCATGGCGGAGCTCAAGTGGGAGCCGTCTATCAATGCGACGCATATCGGTGTCGAAGTCGCCGATGGTATCGTCACGCTTGCCGGCCATGTGGACAGCTATGCAGCAAAGTGGGATGCAGAGCACGCTGCGCAGCGCGTCTCGGGCGTCAAAGCCCTCGCCGTTGAGATGGACGTTAAGCTTCCCGGCTCCAGCAAGCGCAGCGACTCTGATATTGCGGGTTCGGCGGAGAACATGCTCATGTGGACAACCTATGTACCCAAAGACAGTGTCAAGATCATGGTTGAGAACGGCTGGATCACGCTCTCTGGGGAAGTTTCCTGGGAGTACCAGCGCAAGGCCGCTGTGGACGCCGTTTGCCATCTGATGGGCGTGACCGGGGTCAGCGATCAGATCATGATCAAGGCTGCCGTCGCCGCAAGCACCGTAAAGTCCGATATCGAGGCGGCCCTCAAGCGCCGCGCCATCTCGGATGCACACAAGATCTTCGTCGAGGTCAAGGGTGCGGATGTCACGCTTCGTGGCACGGTTCAGAGCTGGTCTGCCCGTGAGCTGGCGATGCACTCCGCCTGGGGCACCGCAGGCGTTCGTAGCGTCGTGGACAACATCGCGGTCGCCTACTAAGACAGAGTAAAGAGCGCTCTTCAGAGCGCTCTTTATTTTTAGAGAGAATCACATGAATAAGATCGCCATTGTCTACCACTCCACCTATGGACACACCAAGCGACAAGCTGAGGCTGTCTACCACGGGGCGCAACGCGTGCTTGATGTCCAAGCGCAGCTCTACAGTGTTGAGGAAGCCACCGAGCGCCTTGATGAGCTAGACGCCGCTGATGCCATTATCTTTGGCTGCCCGACCTACATGGGCAGCATGTCCGCCGGCATGAAGACCTTTATCGAGGTCGCGGCCAAGAAATGGTTCACCCTGGCGTGGAAAGATAAGATCGCCGGGGCTTTCACCAACTCGTCGTCATTTTCCGGGGATAAGCTCAACACACTTCTGGGCCTGACAGTCAATGCGATGCAGCACGGGATGATCTTTGTCGGGCTGGGAATGATGCCCGCAGCAAACAAGCCTGAGGAGATGAACGAGATCACCGGCCCCGGCCCTGACGCCCACAACCGTGTCGGCTCGTATATCGGTCCGATGGCGGCCAGTTTTCAAGTCGCCCCTGCCGGCGCTCCCTCACAAGGTGATCTCGAAACGGCTGAGCTCTACGGCCAGCGCGTGGCGGAGCTCACGCTCCAGTTTATGCGCGGCAAGAACGACAAGCTCATCGCAGAGTCCGAAGAGAGAAAATCATGATGCCACAAATAATTAGCCGCGAGATTCGGCTTATCTCCCGCCCCAAAGGGCTCCCGACTCCCGAGAACTTCTCTTTAGAGCAGACCGAGCTGGGGCCGCTCAAGGAAAATGAGGTACTCGTCCGGAACCGCTTTATGTCCGTGGACCCCTACATGCGCGGTCGGATGAACGAAGGCCCATCCTATGTCCCCGCCTTTGAGCTCGACAAGCCCCTGAGCGGAGGAGCCGTCGGCGGGGTGATCGAGTCCCGCAACCCGAAGTTTCTGCCGGGTGATGTCGTGACCTCAGGCTTTGGCTGGCGTGAGTACTTTGTCGCGTCGGCAAAAGATCTGCACCAAGTCGGCCATGAGTTTCAGCCCCTCTCGATCTATCTGGGGCTGCTGGGAATGACCGGGCTCACCGCCTGGGCGGGCCTGAACTTAGTGGAGGTCAAGGCGGGCGACACGCTCTATATCTCCGGCGCGGCGGGAGCCGTGGGCAATGTGGCCGGTCAGCTCGCCAAGATCCGAGGATGCCGGGTCATTGGCTCCGCAGGCACCGACGAGAAAGTAGCGTTTCTGCGCGATGAGTGCGGCTTCGACGCGGCGTTCAACTACCACCACGGCCCTGTGCTGGAGCTGCTCACCCAAGCCGCGCCTGAGGGAATTGATGTCTACTTTGACAATGTCGGCGGGGAGACACTGGAAGCGGCGCTTTCCACGCTGCGCATCGGGGGACGGATCATTGCCTGCGGTGGCATCTCGGGCTACAACGCAGAAAATCAGCGCCCCGGCCCGGCAAATCTCTTCAATGTCACCACCAAGCGCCTCACCATGAAAGGGCTGATTGCAGGCGACTGGCTCCCGCGCCAGACCATGTTCGAGGACGAAGTCGGCAGCTACTACCGTGGGGGCAAGCTCAAGAACAAAGAGACCGTGGTGCATGGCATTGATAAAGCCGTCGGGGCGTTTATCGGGCTCTTTGAGGGCGATAATACCGGCAAGATGGTAGTGGATCTCTCATGACACCTACTGGGCCAGCTCCACCCGAGCGCCATCCTGCCCTCTCGCTGCTTGGGTGCTTTGCCGCCCCACGGGGAGCCGTGTTTGTCGCCAACGACCGCTGGTACCAGGAGCTGGTGAAGCCGACGTGGAAGTGGTGTGCCATGAAAAGTAAATCTGGGGAAACTCTCGTGCGTGCCTTCCAAATCTTCACGCAGATAGACGGCACACAAGCAGCCGCTGCGTTTGCCAACTACGCCTTTTTCTCGCTGTTTCCTCTGCTCATCTTATTTGTCACCGTCGCCTCCTTCTTTGTCAACCGGGAGCAGGCAGGTACCGCCGTGCTTGGCTACCTAAAAGACTTTGTTCCCATTACCGGTGAACTTCAGGCCTCACTCTTTGAGACCCTCACCAGTGTGATCAAAGCCCGTGGCCAAGCAAGCCTCGTTGCGGTGCTGTTTCTAACCTGGGGCGCGTTGCAGTTCTTCACCATCCTTATCTCCTCCACCAACCGAGCATGGGGCTTTCCCTCCTACAACTGGTGGCAGCTCCCCCTCAAGAGCCTAGCGTTTCTTATAGGTATGGCAGCAGCCGTGCTTCTTGGGGTTGTGGTTCCCATCTCCACTCCCCTTAAGACACCTGCGCTACCCCTACTCGTCGTCTTTTTCAGTGTGAGCCTCCTCTACCGATTCGCGCCCCGCCAGCGTGTTCCGTATAGACATATCTGGCCCATAGCCTTGATCGCCACGGTGGCACTCCAGACACAAAATAGCCTCTTCATGGTCTATATCACGCGTATTGTAAAACTGAATGTTGTCTATGGAGCATTTGGGGTTGTCATGGCCCTGCTGCTCTGGATCTACTTTTCCGGTAGTATTTTGATTTTTGGAGCGTGCCTTTGCGCAGTGCAGAACAAAGAAGACAAAAATCAGGATAAACGAATGGCCGCACAATGACGGTAAACAAGAAGAACAATCTCTCCATCGTTCTTGCTTCTGGAGATGGGCCAGCAGGAGTATAGCACTTTGCTTCTTGGCCCTGTCGCTCGTGTGGGTGAGCCGCTTGCGACCACATAGCGGCCATGGCAGTCAGTACGCCTTAACGAACCGTCCGGAAAAACGAGGATAGGTCAGTTCGCCTAGTTTCCAGAAATCAGGGAACCTTCGCTACTTGCTCAGCGTCTACTATTGGCAAGAGATACCCGGCGGGGGAATGCTCTTGGTAAGCTGATGTTTCGCAAGCACACGATCTTAATGCTCGTCTTCGCAATGATGACGACCTTCCTGGCTCCAGCCCGGTTCGTACTCGCTTGCCGAATGCAATCTCAAGCCACGGCCTGCCCTATGATGGGGGCTCAGCAGAAAGCCGAGGGGCTATCCTGCTGCGCAAAGAAGGTGGCGCCACCGACTACCTCAATCTCCGGGCGCTGCTGCTGCAAGATGCAACCAGCCCCAACGTCACCTAGCCTGCCCGAGGGGATGATAGCAGCGGAGAATCCCGTCTTCGTACTCAGCGAAGTGGGTACCCCGATTGCTACTCCTCCTCTGACAACGGTCTCTCTAGCCGCTACGGCACAGGAGATTTCGGCTCCACGTGGGCCACCGCGTCCGTTCGCGGCCCTTCGCGGTCCTCCCCTCTTTTCCTAACCCCCGCTGCGAGGCAACTCACGCCTTGTGGCTTTTCGTCGCTTGCACGTACGTACGTGCCGACCTCCACAGGAAAAGAAAAACATGTTTACAACACGGCATTTTGCCTTTGGCACACTCGCCCTGGTGACGCTACTTAGCGCACCTCACCCAGTCCTCGCTCAAGTCACTTCGGCACCAGCCGCCACCCAGAAAATAGTTGGCAAGTATCAGATCGTGCTCCGCCTTCCTGCTGAGGGGGTCTTTGCAGGGGAGCAGATTGATATCGAGTTCCGCATGCTCGACACCAGCAAGATCGACCCCGTGTCTGGCGCAACGGGTGTCACTCGCGTCCAGACCCGCGCTATTGTCACCATGCCCGAGATGGCGGGGATGCCTGCGCAAAACCCTAAGATCCACACGGAGGGGGTTCCCGGCGACTACGGGCTTGAGTGCTACTTCCCCCACGGTGGCCAGTACCAGATCGCGCTGAGTTTAAGCGTACCGGGTGAGCCCAAGCCCATCACGGCGAGCTTCTTAGTGGATGTCCAAGACGCTGAGGCGCGGCAGGGCAAGAAGCCCGTTCCCAAGCCCTACTTCGTCGAGGTCAAGAGTGTCGGAGCGGCAGTCGCGGGCAAGCCTGTTGAGCTGCGCTTTGCCATACGGGACACGAAAACCAAAGCGATTGTCAAGGACTTTGACATTGCCCACACCAAGGTTTTCCATCTACTCATGACCAGTAAAGATCTTTCCTGGTTTGCCCACGAGCATCCCGAGGCGCAACCCGATGGCACGTTCACCCACACACAGGTCTTTCCCAGCGGCGGTGAGTACCGAATCTACGGCGATGTTGCTCCCAAAGGCGCGGGTTCGCAGATTCTCGGTACAACGCTCAAGGTGGCTGGCCCTGCGGCAAAGCCCGTTCCGCTCGTGGTAGGCGGGACGAAAAATACGGTAGATGGGATCACGGCGAATTTTAGCACAGCAACGAGTCCGATTCCCATCGGCAAGAGCACGATGCTCACCTTCAAGCTGACCGATAGTGCGGACAAGCCCATTACCGATCTAGAGCCCTACTTAGGGGCATTTGGCCACCTGATGATCATTCATCAAGACGGCCAGACCGTGGTTCACAGCCATCCTGCTGAGGACGAGGCAGGTCTTGCAGCCTCGAAACGAGGTAATGTTGCCTTCAATGCTCGCTTCCCTAAGCCAGGGATCTATAAAGCTTGGGGCCAGTTCCAGCGCGGTGGGCAGGTCGTCACGATCCCCTTTGTCGTCAAAATAGGAGGGGCTAAGTGAAGCCGCTTCTCACCGTGTTACTCGCTCTCGCGCTCGTCGGCCCTGCTCTTGCGCATCCCCCCAAAGGCGCGAAGAAGCTTGGCCCCAGCAAGGCCACACCGATCTTAAAGCAGGCTCTGGATGCCAAGAAAAAGGGTGACATGAAGGGCTACGAGGCGGCGCTCTTGGCGGCCAAGAAGATTCTCGCCGAGGAGGGGCGCTTTGCTTGCTGCATCGGGGGCGGCTGCGCAGAGTGCGCCCTAGAAGGCAGCTGTGGCTGCGCG
>Ga0315904_10003946_pt1 | contig 21462 bp, 11 predicted proteins | sample LakEriMetagenome_6_FD_203529 | JGI IMG/M metagenome (GOLD analysis project Ga0315904, IMG submission 203529) | Freshwater fungal communities from buoy surface, Lake Erie, Ohio, United States - Buoy 12 MA120 | ecosystem: Environmental > Aquatic > Freshwater > Lake | place: USA: Lake Erie, Ohio...
TAACCTGCTTGATAGCCTATAGCAATAGAACCTGATTGTTCCCCATCATTTCCAGCTTGGTAACCTATCGCGATAGTATTATCACCCATATTTAGGTAACCAGATTCATTACCAATTGATATTGCGTTATTACCTTGTGATAGATATCCGGCAATAGTACCGATTGCAATAGCACACTGTTGTTGGTCTTGATAACCTGCACTATTACCTATAGCTATGGAATCTATTCCTTGAAAAGTTCGCCCAGCTCTTCGTCCAACTGCGACTGCATTATTATTTTGGTTGTAACGCCCTGCTTCAATACCTATAGCAACTGAATTAATTGATTGGTTATTATAACCAGATTGGTACCCTATAGCAACAGAACTATATTGTTGATTAATAAAACCTGCTTGATATCCAATAGCAATAGTTTCATCAAGTTGACTATCATAACCGGCTTGATAACCAAATGCAATTGCAGCTGAACCTTGTGTAAATCTACCTGCATCTTGACCGATGGCAATAGCATTTTCCCCTTGTATGTATTGAGCAGCACCTACACCAATAGCAACTGCACTTTGACCTTGAGTTTGTTGTCCGGCGCTTGCACCTATAGCAATAGCATAGCTTCCTTGATTTGTTATTCCTGCATTATCACCTATAGCAACTGCTCCACGATGTTGTTCATATCCACCTGAATACACACCTATAGCAACACTAAATAATCCTTGATTTGTATATCCTGCTCCTTCACCAATCGCTATTGCGGATCCTGATTGGTTAAAATTACCTGCATCCGGTCCTATAGCAACACAATAACCACCACCAACACCTTGACTAATTTTACCTGCTCCACTACCAATAGCAATCGTATTTAGTAATTGATTTTCATAACCGGCTTGGTATCCAATAGCTATAGAATTTGTTCCTTGTGTATTAAAACCGGCTTCATTTCCTATAGCTATAGCATATGTACCTTGATTATATTTACCTGCATATGGACCTATCGATATTGCTAGATCACTTTGATTTTCAAATGCTGATTCTACACCTATAGCAATTGAAGCATCACCTTGATTTGTGTATCCTGCTGTATTTCCAATAGCAACTGCATTAACATCTTGACTATCATAACCGGCTTGGTAGCCCATTGCTATACTTGAACCACCCTGTGTTAAATAACCGGCTTGATAACCTATAGCTATACCATAATCGTGTTGATTACTATAACCTGCTTGTATCCCCAATGATATACCACCTTCTCTTTGAAATTCATAACCGGCTTGATATCCTACTGCGATACTATTAAATTGTTGATATGAGTATCCAGCACCTGAACCAATTGCGATCGCTTCTTCTCTTTGACTATTATAGCCAGCTTGATAACCTATAGCAACTGTAGGGGCAGATTGTGTATAATCACTATTATTATTTGATTCATAACCAATTGAGACTGCATATGGTCCCTGTAATGTATAACCTGCGTTTCTGCCGATACGTACATTAGTAGTTTGAATTCTAGTTTCACCTGATATATCAACATTATAAGCAGGAGATATAGTATTAATACCTACATTTGTTCCAGAATTATTGTATAAATTATTACCGGATAGCGTCCAATAATTATTTAAATTACCATCACTAATATCACTATATGTGATTTCTTTAGTTGATGTATTATAATAGAGTGCTTTTGTATTAATAATTTCTCTTATTGGAGCAATAAATAGGCCACTAACATCCATACTACTCAAATCTAATCCGGTAGCATTGATGATTATAGAATTTGCAGTTTGATTTGTTCTACCTGCATAATAACCAATCGCAATAGCATTTTCTCCTTGACTTTGTGATCCGGATGAATTACCTATAGCAACTGCATTTGTTCCTTGTGTACTTTGTCCTGCATTAATACCTATTGCTATACTATTTATATTTTGCATTGATTGACCGGCATATTGACCTATTGCAATTGCACCTAATCCTTGTGTACTTGATCCGGCTTGTTCACCTATAGCTATAGCATTTGCACCTTGTAGATCACCACCTGCTAAAAAACCAATGGCAATTGCGTTAGTACCTTGTGTTCTATATCCGGTATCAATACCGATAGCAATAGCACCAAGTGCTTGAATATCGGCACCTGCATTTCTACCTATTGCAATAGAACCATATCCTTGTGAATTATAACCGGATGAACTACCAATTGATATCGCATATTCTCCTTGGCTTAAATAACCGGCTGCATCACCAATTGCAACTGCAGCAGTTCCTTGTGTTTCACTACCGGCACTAGGCCCAATTGCTATACAACTATTACTTTGATATTTATTACCTGAATTACTACCTATAGATATTGAATTATCCCCTTGATATGATTGTCCTGCATTATTACCAATTGATATTGATAGACTACCTTGTGAAATATAACCTGCATTTGTACCTATTGCAATTGCACTATTATTTTGCTCAAAAAAACCGGCTAATGAACCTATTGCAATAGATGAGTCACTTTGTCTTATATTACCAGCACCATAACCTATAGAAACGGTATATGAACCTTGTGCATTATAACCGCTACTATTACCAATAGCAATTGCATTTTCACCTTGAGTTATACTACCGGCATATATACCAATACTTATAGAAAAACTACCTTGTGAATTACTTCCGGCTTGATTTCCTATAGCGATAGCACTTGTACCTTGTGTTACTAGACCGGCTTGATATCCTATTGCAATTGAGCTAGAACTTTGATTATTCAATCCGGCTTGAAATCCTATTGCAATTGCATATGAATCTTGATTTGTGTTACCTGCTTGAATACCATACTTTATATTACGAGATTGTATCCTTGTTTCTCCACTTACATCTAACTTATATAAAATAGATGATGTTATACCAATACCTACATTACCTGAATTATTATTATATATATCATTACCCGTTAAACTCCAATAAGTAGAACCTTTACTAATATCACCATATACTATCTCACATGTAGATGTATTGTAATATAAGGTTTGTGTAATACCGTCTATTTTTCTTATTGGTGCTACAAATAAACCACTTACATCCATACTACTTAAATCCAATCCGGTCGCATTAATAATTATTGAATTCGCTGATTGATTCGTTCTACCTGCAAAACTACCAATAGCAATACCATATGATCCTTGATTTATATTACCTGCATTTCTACCTATTGCGACACTACTAAATCTTTGTGATTGATTTCCTGCAGTATCACCAATAGCAATTGCATATGAACCTTGTCCGGTTTGACCTGAATTATTACCTAATGCAATTGAATTATTTCCTTGATATGATTGACCCGCATTATTACCTATGGATATTGATAGATTTCCTTGTGAAATATAACCTGCATTTGTACCTATTGCGATTGCACTATTATTTTGTTCAAAAAAACCGGCGGATGAACCTATTGCAATAGATGATACACTTTGTCTTATATTACCTGCTCCATAACCTATAGATACGGCACCTGAACCTTGTGCATTATAACCAGTACTATTACCAATAGCTATTGCATTTTGTCCTTGAGTTAAACCACCAGCATATATACCAATACCAATTGCAAAACTACCTTGTGAGTTACTTCCAGCAAGTTGTCCAATAGCAATAGCATTAGTTCCTTGAGTTCCTAAACCAGCTTGATGACCAATTGCAATTGCACTAGTACGTTGGTTCGTTTTACCTGCTTCAAAACCTATAGCAATTCCATATGAATCTTGATTTATACTACCTGCATTTCTACCGATTCTAATATTTGTTGTTTGTATGCGTGTCTCACCTGATATATCTACATTATAACTAGGATCAATCAAACCAATCCCTAAATAATTACTTAATGGATTATATACAATACTATTACTTGTATCTATCAATATCCGTTGATAACCTGAATTTTTAGCAAATAATGGATAAATTATTGAATTATCATTATTTTGTAATATATTAATACTTGCATCTATTGTAGATGCATTAATATTTATAGCTTGTAAATTATTAGATGATAGATCTTTAGACCATATTTTAGTTGCACTTAAATCATTTGTAATTATACTAGTTGATATTAAATTGTTAGATTGAATATTTGTTGATGATAAATCACGAGTCCATATATTAGTTGCACTTAAATCAGTTGTAATTATACTAGTTGATATTAAATTGTTAGATTGAATATTTGTAGATGATAAATCTCTAGACCATATCTTATTTGCACTTAAATCAATAAATGTACCATTAATTGATACTAAATTAGAAGATTGAATATTTGTAGATGATAAATCTCTAGACCATATCTTACTTGCACTTAAATCATTAAATACACCATTAGATGATACTAAATTAGAAGATTGAATATTGGTTGATGATAAATCTAGGGACCATATCTTAGTTGAACTTAAATCACTTGTAATTATACTAGTTGATATTAAATTGTTAGATTGAATATTCATTGATGATAGATCGCGTGTCCATATCTTAGTTGCACTTAAATCATCAAATACACCTTTAGATGATACTAAATTAGTAGATTGAATATTGGTTGATGATAAATCGCGTGTCAATATCTTAGTTGCACTTAAATCATTAAATACACCATTAATAGAAACTATATTATTTAATGATAAATCGCTACTCCATTTGATCCCATTTGTAGTACCTATTAATACACTATTATTACTACCATTCGTATTAGATATATCAATTATATATCGTATTCTTGCACTTCCGGAAACATCTAATTTGTATGGAACTGATGATACTGAACCCGTTCCAATACCAACATTTCCATTATTTATATTCGTATTATTGAATATATCAGTACCACCTGAAGTAAGAGTCCAATAATTAATTAGATTACTCGAACTATCATAGGTTACTTCTTTTGTTAAGCTATTATAATATAATAGCTGTGTCATACCGGTTACATCTCTTATAGGTGCTATAAATAAACCACTCACATCCATACTGCTCAAATCCAATCCGGTAGCATTAATGATAATCGAATTAGCAGTTTGATTTGTTCTACCTGCGTAATAACCTATAGCAATCGCATTTTCTCCTTGATTTGTATAACCTGAACGATAGCCCATCGCTATTGCTCCAGTTCCTTGAGCGTTATATGCTGAATTCATACCTATAGCTATGGCATATTGATTTTGTCCCGATGATGCCGTATCATAACCAACTGCTACTGCTCCTAATCCTTGATTTCTATAACCACTATAAGTTCCTAAAGCAACTGCTCCTTCTTGTTGCCCAGTAAATCCTGTGCTATCTCCAATACCTATAGCATTTTCACCTTGAGTTGCATATCCGGCAGATGAACCAATCGCTATAGCAGCATAACCTTGATACTCCCTTCCTGCATCATTACCTATTGCAACACCTAATTCTCTTTGCTTTTGAAATCCGGCATTGTTACCTATAGCGACCGCATAAGTACCTTGTGTTGAACTACCAGCGTGAGAACCAATAGCTATAGCGCCCGTACTTTGATTTGTTTGACCCGCACTATTACCTATTGCTATAGTGTCTTCCTTTTGTAAATTTCTCCCGGCTTCATTACCTATAGCAATACTATTTGTTCCTTGACTGTTATGTCCTGAATAGTAACCCATTGCTATACTCTTAATACCTTGATTATCTTGTCCGGCAGAGTTACCTATTGCTATGCTATTTTCACCCTGTAAATAGTATGCTGCATTAATTCCAATTGCGATTGAACTAACACCTTGACCTTCAAATCCAGCAGTAGCACCGATCGCAATAGCATTTGATCCTTGGGTATAAAATCCGGCCGTATTACCTATAGCAGTCGCATCTTGTCCTTGAGAATAAGCACCACAATAAGCACCTACCGAAACAGATCCTCCTCCTTGTAATGTTTGACCTGCAGCCCAACCAATAGCAACAGTAAGTACTCCTTGACTAATTTGTCCTGCTTCCGTTCCAATAGCAACCGCATTTAGTCCTTGATTTTGATATCCAGCTTGATAACCAAATGCAATTGCTGCTGAACCTTGCGTATATTGACCCGCGTTTGTACCTATGGCAATAGCATTTTCTCCTTGTGGAAATTGAGCAGCAACATTACCAATCGCAACGGCATTTTGACCTTGAGTTTGTTGCCCTGCTTGATAACCGATAGCAATAGCAAAGCTTCCTTGATTTGTTACCGCAGCATTATTACCTATAGCAACTGCGGATTCTCGTTGTTCATATGCACCTGAATATACACCTATACCAACACTACCGACTCCTTGATTTGTATATCCGGCTCCTTCACCAACAGCTACACATCCGGCTGATTGGTTAAAATTACCGGCATCAGGTCCTATAGCAACACAATAACCACCACCCACACCTTGACTAATTTTTCCTGCTCCCGTTCCAATAGCAACGGTATTCTCTAATTGATTTTCATAACCGGCTTGGAATCCTATAGCTATAGAATTAGTTCCTTGTGTATTAAAACCGGCTTCATAACCCATTGCGATAGCACCTTCATTTTGTAAGTTATAAGCAGTTTGATATCCTATTGCTATGCTATTAGTTCCTTGACTATTATATGCGGTATAATTACCTATAGCTATACTATTACTTTTTTGTATTTCTCCTCCTGCATTATTACCAATTGCTACACTATATTCACCTTGTAAATTATATCCAGAACCAGTTCCTATAGAAACCGCACTTACCCCTTGACTAACAGAAGCGGCGCTTGGACCTATAGCAATTGCATAAGCACCTTGACTTTCGAAACCCGCAACATCTCCAATTGCAATTGCAGAGTTATATTGACCACTACTACCTGCATATTGACCTATTGCGATAGCATTATAAGATTGTAATGTTTGTCCTGAATAGTTACCAATAGCAATACCATTTTGGTTTTGACTATATTGACCTGTTTGAAAACCAATAGATATAGCCCTAAGATTTTGATTATACATACCTGCTTGAACACCAATTGATATTGAATTAGTTCCTTGATCTTCAAAACCTGCTTGATAACCTATAGCAATCGCACCTGATTGTTCATTTGAAACACCTGCTTGGAAACCTATAGCTATTGCATTCGGTCCCTGTGTGAACCGTCCCGAATTTACACCTATTGCAACAGCATTACTTCTTTGATTTATTTGACCCGCATTTTCACCTATAGATATTGCATCTATACTTTGTGAGTCTTGTCCTGCATTCATACCTATTGCAATTGCATTTGAACCTTGTGTGCCTTGTCCTGCATTCATACCGATTGCTATACTATTTGTACCTTGCAAATTTTGTCCTGCATTCGTACCTATAGCAATTGCACCTGATTGTTCACCTAATAAACCTGCTTGAGAACCGATTGCTACCGTATTTCGACCTTGTGTAAGTTGTCCTGCTTGCGTACCTATTGCAATAGCATCTACTCCTTGAGTACTTTGTCCGGCTTGCTGACCGATAGCAATAGCACTTGTTCCTTGGATTGCTTGACCTGCTAAAAGACCTATACTAATTGCACCGGATCGTTGATTAGTCCATCCTGCACCACTACCAATTGCTATGGCATTATTACCTTGTGTACCTTGTCCTGCTTGAGAACCAATAGATATAGCTCCTGAACTTTGTTGTGTTTGACCTGCTCTATCACCTATAGCTATACCATTTAGACCTTGACTTATTTGAGCTGCTCTATCACCAATAGCAATAGCAACCGCGGCTTGCCTTGATTGACCTGCATTACTACCAATAGCAATACAATTAAGTCCTTGCGAAATAGATCCTGCATTAATACCTATTGCAATAGCATTACTTGCTTGAGTTCCTTGACCTGCGCCAACACCTATAGCAACTGCGTTTTGACCTTGTGTTCCTAAACCGGCATTTACACCGATGGCAACCGTATTGGTACCTTGTCTTATTATACCAGCTTGAAAACCTATAGCAATCGCTCCGGATTGTTCATTTGAAACACCTGCTTGGAAACCTATAGCTATTGCATTCTGCCCTTGTGTGAATTGTCCTGAATTGACTCCTATAGATATACTATTTGTACCTTGAAAAGTTTGTCCTGCAAAATATCCTATAGCAATCGCTCCAGATTGTTCATTTGAAATACCAGCTTGGAAACCTATAGCTATTGCATTCGGACCTTGTGTGAATTGTCCGGCACTCATACCTATTGCAATCGCATTACTTCTTTGATTTATTTGACCTGCATTTTCACCTATAGATATTGCATCTATACCTTGCGAATCTTGCCCCGCGTTAGTACCTATTGCGACACAATTTGAAGCTTGGAAACTTTGTCCTGCATTTGTACCAATAGCAATTGCACCTGATTGTTCACCTGATAAACCTGCTTGAAAACCTATAGCTACAGTATTTTGACCTTGTGAAAATTGTCCTGCTTGAAAACCAATAGAAATAGCATTAGTACCTTGACTTCCTTGTCCTGCACGTATCCCTAGTGCTATACTATTTGTACCTTGAAATGAGTTACCGGCTAAAAGACCAATAGCAATTGATGCAGAATTTTGTAAATTACGTCCGGCTTGGGTACCAATTGCAATACTAGAAGTTCTTTGATTACTAAATCCTGCCAGATTACCTATCGCAATAGCATTGTTTCCTTGAGTTCCGGAACCTGCTTGAGAACCTATAGCAATTGCATTTGCACTTTGCCTTGTTAGGCCTGCTTGAAAACCTATAGCTATTGCACCAGATTGTTCTCCGGTTGCACCTGCTTGCACACCAATCGCAACCGCATTATTACCTTGATTAGTTTGAGCTGCATTAAAACCTAATGCAATAGATCCGGTTCCTTGATTTAAAAATCCTGCATTTTGTGCAAAATGAACTCTATTTGAATCACCTGAACCACCGCCTACTTGATATGCACCAATATTAGTATCATAATATAAATATTCACTCCATTCTAATGCAGCCGGTATTGGTGCACCTGAACCTGCTGATATATCAATCCATTTTATACCACTTGATGTACTCGCTAATACAAGTGGCCTTGCAAATGGATAACCAGGTGATAATGTACCATCTATTATATAAGTAGGTTGTGCATACTCCGCAGATATTCCATATGTTATTATATTATGTGTAACATTAACTGAACCACTTATATCTAAATTATATTGTGGATCATTATTACCAATACCAACAAAACCATTACCACCATCGTTGATATTATAAATACTTGTACCAGAAATTTCCCACAAAAATTTTAAATCATACTCCGTATCAAATGGTTGGACTTCTCTTCTATAATAGTAACCCTTACGTTTATTGGGATTATTACCGAAGCTACTACTCATTATATTATAGTATTTTATAATTATTGTTATATAAAATTATTTACTTTTTGTACATTTTAAAAATTTGATTTTTTACATATTAAATATACATGATTATTAAATCTAATAAAATGACTTCACATATGCACTTTTATGGTCCACATTTACATAAACAAACATCTATATTAAATACACTAACTATCGCAAAAAATGATTTTGGTGCATCATCTTTACAAATATTTGTAGGTAATCCACGAAGTGGTAGAATATCACAAAAAACATTCGATCAATATAAAAATGAAAGTCCTGCCGTTCGCAAATATTTACTAGAAAATAATATGCGTTTAGTTATACATTCACCATATGTTTTCAATTTTTCACGAGATTCAAATATACCAGATCCATTTTGGATAAATGAATTATGGCACGAATTATGTTTATCACAAGAACTTGGTTCAATTGGTTGCGTTTTACATATGGGTAAATCTGTGGACTTGAAAAAAGATATAGCTGAACAAAATATGATTCATAATATTTCTATTATACTTGATAAAATGAAAACTTACAATATGACTACTAAACTAATTATCGAAACTAGTGCAGGTCAAGGTACCGAATTATTTACTACCGAGAATAATTCAATTGAACCATTAATACGTCTTTGGAACTCATTTACAAAAGACCAACAACAATACTTTGGATTTTGTATTGATACATGTCATATTCATTCTGCAGGATATGATATTAATAATAATCATTATATTGATAAATTATTTGAAGATTTTGATAAATCTATCGGTTTAAATAATTTACTTCTTATACATCTTAATAATAGTTCTACTAAATATAATAGTCATGTCGATCGACACGGTACACTTTTAGATGGTTCAATATCAACTGAATGTCTACTATACTTTGCGCAAAAGTCGTTTATTTATAATATACCTATTATTCTTGAAACTACGGGTGACTTTTTAATTGAAACTACAATGTTATCGAATTTATCACAACAAATACAACATTTATCACATTTAGGTGGTGTTCGTAAACTACCTCCATATATTAATATGCCTATTATAAATGTTGATGATAAACTTATTAACACATATAGTATTACTGAACAATGTATGTGTTGTGAAGAAAAATCATCTAATAATATATTCAATTTAGAAAATACAGAATCTATAATGATAATTGATTTAGGTTATTTGTTTCATTATAGATATCACGCAACAAAACGTAATATGATGTTTGCTTATAAAAATCGTCCCGATGAATTGAAAGATATAGATGATAATCTAATACACGATACATTCTTTTCACATTTACATCAACAATTACAAAATATAACAAAAAAATATAAACTTTCAAAAAATAATATATTCTTTTGCAAAGATGATAGAAAACATAACTTTTGGCGAACTAAATTATTTCCTGAATATAAAGCAAATCGTGGAACCGCTGACGATTTATGTCTCGAATGGCAAGCTGAATTACATAATATTGTTAAAAATTATGGTAATTTTTTAGAATTAGATGAATGTGAAGCTGATGATATTGTATACTTATTAACAAAGTCTATTATTAAAAAATATCCAACTAAACAAATATTTATTCTCGCTTCTGATAAAGATTATTTACAAATTTTAGATAGACCATCTATTAAACTTATTGATGGATCCGGCAAAGAAACTATTGGATCAAATAAAGATAATGCTAAAATACAATTATGGACTAAAATATTAACCGGTGATAACTCTGATAATATTCCATCAGTCGTTAAAGGATGCGGTCCAAAAACTGCTGAAAAACTTATTAATGATACCGATTTATTAATAGAATGGATAAAAGAAAAAAACTGTATTCAACAAGTTATATTTAATAGATCTTTGATATCTTTCAAATATATTCCAACTAAATTTGTCGATTTATTTAACCAATTATACTCTATTTGCTAATATATACATAGCTACCAATACATATTAAACCTATAGGTATTGTTATATATGGTCCTACTATTAAACTCGTTAATAATATTCCTGATGTTAATCCTACTAATATCTTTTTTTTATTGTTACTATTATTATCATCATCTGCACTTTGAAAATTATTTTCACTTTTATTTATATTACATTTTATGTTCATCATACTATTTTCTAAATCATTTATAGGTATCTTCTGTTTATATATTAGTTGATTCAATTCTTCCGTTATATCTTTTACATATTCTACTTCTTTTTCAATTTCTTTTATAATTTCAACATCTCTATTATAGAATGTCATAGACATTTATTATATTATATATATTATATAATGATTGATACGTATATTGTTAAATTTATTGAAAAAATATTAGCAGCTATTGTCCTATTAGGTAGTATATCTTGGGCATTAATAGGAATCTTTAAATTCAATATAATTTCGTGGTTAGCTAAAAAAACATTCACTTCTGCTGAACCAATAATATATATTATAGTTGGTCTAGCCGCAATATACTTTTTATTCTCGCGTGACTTTTATTTACCATTCTTAGGAGAAACTATATTTCCGTGTGAACCTTTAGCTGAAAAAATACCGGATAATTATGATACCACTAAAACAATAAAAGTAGAACCAAATTCTAATGTTATATATTGGGCCTCCGAATCGGCAAAAGATGATGTTATCGATAATCCGTGGTTAGCATATTCTAAATATAATAATTCCGGTGTTATACGATCTAATGATAATGGTATCGCAATTTTAAAAATACGTAAACCCGTTTCCTATAAAATACCATCAGGTCGAGTATTACAACCGCATATACATTATCGTGTATGTAAACTTAATGGTATTTTAGGACGTGTCGAAACCGTTTATTTATAATAAATTATCTCTTATTCAAATATGATACTTATATTTATATTTTATATCAGTTTTAATTTGCATTGTTGTACAATAAATAAAAAAAACAATTATAAATCAATATAACTTATGCTTGATAATTTTCATATTGATTCAATTCATCATTTATTATATTAATACTATTAATATGATTTCTAAGTGTTATTATATATATAATTGAAAACATAGTAATATCAGTAAAAATATTACTATAGTTCCAAGCTATACTATAATAAATAATAGGTGATATATAGCTAATAAAATAAATTATATTGAATGTTAATTTAATATATTTTATTTTGTATTTATGATTTAACTGATTAAATTCTTTATATATATGATGTATACAAATCATTATATATATTATTGAATATGTAATATAATAATATATACGTGTATTTTGTAGAAAATTACCATATATATTAGTTGCACGTGCTATAGAAAAGTTAAAACTACTATCAATTAGATAGAACATCATACTATAACAAACAACTATCGTTAATACAGTATAGTTCATATAATTAAATTCTTCCCTGATTCGGTTTAAAAATCCATAATATTTAACTAATGTACCTTTTTTTTTGAATTCATATTTACATATTTCACATATTTTTCTTTTATTATTACACCAATCATTCAAGCAATTGTGATGTATATATTTAATATGTCCTTTACACTTACAAGGATTTATTAAATTATCTAATAGATCATCTTCTAAACAAATACGACATTTAAATGTATCTCCTATATCAATTATATTAGTCATTTTTAATAAAGTTAAAAATATTTTAAATAATAATCAAAAAAAAAGTAAATATAATATATATAGTAATGACATCAAAAAAGTGTTCAAAGGGTAAAATACGGCGATCTCCATATGTTCGTAAAACACGTTCCGGAAAGTTAGTATATGTTAAAAGTAGTTGTATAAAAGCTACAGGTGCATATGGTGATAAATCCGGTAAACGTACATCCGCAATTATACATTCGATGTTGAAAAGACAAGATTTAGCACGTAAGAAAACAAGTGGAACCGTTGAATGTCCTAAAGGATATATTTTACGTGCACCATATTTAAGATCAAGTTCACATCGTAAATCGTATATACGTAAATCAGGAAGCCAAGTTAAGTCATCAAATGTAAAAGGTGCAATAGTTCCTGCAAAATGTATTAAATCGCGTGGTCACGATGAAAAGGTTGGTTTATATGATTCAAAAGGGCAACGTGTATATGTAATATTGGAAAAAGGATCACTAGGTAAACACGGTTATCATAATGTAGCAAATTTATCATCGTCACAAAGACAAAGTGCGTTAGATAAAGCTATAGCAGAATTGAATGGAAATTGGTTATCGGTATTTCGTAAGATAAATTATTTAGCAGTATTAAATAAGTATAATCAGGCAATGCATAAGTTATATATAGAAGATCGTGATTATATAAAGAGAAAGTATGCAGGTAAATAAAAACCATTAAAATCTATTTTATAAAAGTTTTTATAAAAAAATTATATTATTATATTAATTTTCCACAATTATGTCTCATACATTTTTTCATATCTCTTTCTAAACGAACTATGTGAGGTTTTGCTGTTTCATTTCGTATACATTCCATCAATTTTTTGAATTTTTCATTTTCCTTTTTATTAAATATTGAGGCATTTTTTCTTCGTGGAAATGTTTTATTACAATTTTCTACTATTTCATTATTTTTATCTTGTGAAGTTGTTAATAATTTATTACACTTTTTATTAACACACTTTTCTAATTTTTTAAATTTCTGTTTAGTTTCTTCTATATTTTTACATTTTTTATTATTTAGACAACTCTCGTATTTGCGAAGTTTATTTATCATTTTCTTATTACTAAGTCTTCTATTTCTAATTGATGAACTCATTATATTATTATTATCTTAAAAAAAAATAATGAGTTTATAAATCTGTTTATAAAATGTTTTGTTCATTTATTTGCATAAAATATTACAAAGGAGATGTAGAATTTGTAAAAAAGTATGTTGAATAATGATATTAATGCAAATATATACATAATGAGCTACATAAAAAAGAGTATATATATGTAAGAATCTATGTAAAGACTTGCACTCGGGCTTGTTAGGAAAAAGCCGCACAAAAAGATGAGGTTGCGACGCCCTTATTTAAGCTTGAACGGCGCGAATTACCCTATAATATTTTTAGGATATTTATAGAGACTAAAGGGTATGTACGCCGACTTTCTCGTGAAGAGAGTATATGGGTTATGGGGATATTATCATCCCACTAGTTTTAGTATTCTTTTTTACTACTATTTTTAAAAACAATGTAAATCAATGTTTCATTGAATATTGAAAATTAAAATTCCATTTTATAAAACTTTTTATAAATTTAATTAATAGAAGTGAATAAATTATTGAAAGAATTAGAAGAAATGTATAATTCTAAATAAATGAACTACTCATTTTTTTTATGAAAAAGTTACATAGTTTATATCAAAGTAAATACATATTGATATAACTTATGTTGAATATTCATTGTATTACAATAATTTACATAATGTATTTCGTATATCTATATAATTGACGAAATATAATATGTAAGTCCTTGTAACTCGCTGCGCTCGAACGGCGCCGCATTACTCTATTTTACACATAATTTATACTATATTATTGGGTCTAAAGGGTATGTACGCCGACTTACTCGCGAAGCGAGCAGTAGCATTCTTTTCTACTACTATTTTTAAAAATAACGCATAATCTATTTTTACTCAACACAAAAATTCAAATTTTATTTTTCACATATTTATTATATGTCCAATATTTATATACTTTCTAATCAATTATGCGACTTTCTTAATATTCCACACGATTCTACTATGCATATTAAACTCATCGTTCGTAAAATAGAAGATTATATTCTTAATAATATTGGCTTACGCGGTATACTTCCTACACTTAATAATAATATTCGTGTTATGACTATTGATGATAATCTTAAAAAAATATTTTCAAAAATTCCTAAAGACTATTATGTTATTCAACATATTACCAATTACTGTAATACATTAAATATCCCTTATGATGATTATATTATGTTTACACACAATTTTAACGATATTGATGTCTATTTAGAAATGTCCGGACATATTACACCCATCCTTAATAATAATGTTATTAACATATTAAATAATATTTCTTCCTTAGTTGATGATCTCATTCTTACTTATATAACTGATGATCAACAAAATGAAAATTTAATACAAGTACAAACCTTATTGAAAGAATTAGAAGATATGTATCATTCTAAATAAAAAATTTGTTATTATCATCTATAATAACTTGTCTATTAATATTATTAATATTACTACTATTAATAATATTATTATTAATCTATTTTGCTTATTTATATTTAACTCTCTCTTGTAATATTCTTCTAATAGTTCATAATCATTTTTTATTCTATTATATTCCCTTATTATATTGTTATCTTCTATTATATTATCATAAATATTATATATTCTTCTATCAACACACATTTTATTATTTATTTAATACACAAAACATATATCAAATTTATGATGTGATAAACCAATATAATATTACTCCTATTTGACCTGCCATTGTAGCCAATGCACCAATATATTTATAATCTCTTTTACCATCTAATTCATCTTTTTTAACCTCCTCTTTTATTTCATTTTCATATATATTACTATCGTTATCTTTATCTATAATATCTGCTAAATTTGGATTTGTATTACTATCATCATATATTTGATTTGCAGTCATATATTCATTCGAATTATAACCACCTTTTATATTACTACTAAAATTACTATATTTATTTCTTATTACGTTGATATATTTATTCTTATTTATTTTAGGTTTTATTGCAGCAGGATGTATGTTTTCCATTTATAATATTTATTTATTTTTTTGTAATTTCTTATATTCATCAAATAATATTTTTAGTTTTGGTATTATTACCTTTTTATTATATTCTTGCATACTATCAGTTCCATTATTCTTTACTTCCTTATTTAAATCATTAATTTCTCCTATTATTTTCAAATACTTTTTCATATCATCTTCCTTTTTAGCTTTCTCTATATTTTCTATCAATTTATTAAAATCTTCTTTTAACTTCTCTAATTCTTTATCTCTAGTTTCTATTACTTTACTTACCGTACCATACTTTGTAGATTTTTTAATAAACATAAAATATCCATTTAGTTTTGATATATTAAATTCATCATCACTTAAATTTTCCAATATATAATCCACTCTTCTTTTTAGATGTACATCTTTTACTTCATCTTTCATTTTATATATGAAATTATATACATCATCAAAACTTCCTATACTCAATTTCTTTTTTCCATCCATTGGTAATGACATACTACTCATTTCATCACTATTTAATGGTACAATATTATACTTACTTAATTCTTTTTCTAAATATTTATAATTAACTAAATATTCAGTTACCATTTTTTCAATAGTATAAATAAATACATCTATTTCTAAACCTAAACTATTATCATCATTTGGTAATTCAGGAGGCATCTTTTTAAACCAACTTGCATTTATATTCTTTTCTAGAAAATTAGGTTTAATTTTTAATATTAATCTACCATCTTTGTATATTACTAGATCATTCAATTTTACTTTATTTTCATCAGTATAGCTCTGTATAGTTTCTATAAACTCCATTACATACTCATTTAATATTCTATTACCATCAAAACAAGTACCTAATAATATACCACCTACAGCAAGATGATCGTTTATATTATTTATAACATTTGTAAAACTTTCATTATTATTGAAGAAATAGTGAATTGAAAACATAAATGGTATAACATTAAATAATTGCTTATTATATACATTTTTCATTAAACTATTATAAACCTCTCGATCATAAGATGATTTTATTGCATTTGTTGTATCCGTTTTATAACGCTTTGATGTATCACCTACTATAAAATCTATCATTACAAATTGCGGATTTGATTTTACATATCCACTATATCTATTCTTTGCATTATCTATATTAGTATCATATAAATCTATTGCTAAACATCTATTTGCACCATATGAATTCCACTTATCTATATCACCACCTTGACCACACGTCATATCTAAAATATAGACATATCCCATCTTTTCTTTACAATATTCAATTGCATTTCTCAATAATATTTCTGATTTTACATAATTATGAAATTTTTGTAAAACCGTAGTTACTGAATATGATTTTACCTTATCTTCACTTGAATTATAATATATATCTTCATCAGGAATATCTTCACCATTTAATATATTCTTTTCCGTTATAGGATTATGAATACTATTCCATATATTTTTTGCAACTCTCATCGTATTACCTTGTTTTATATCTACAGGCATATCTATATCACTTTTATATGTGCTCATTATGAATTTCTTATTTGCATTAAATTTATCTACTGCCTTTTTATATCTATCATCTTGAATAGGAATATACAAATATTCTAATAATTTTTTTACCATATTCTCATCAGGTCTATCTGCTTGTAAACATATTTGTAATAAATTATATAATTGTTTTTGTGCTTGTCTACCTTGATGATATAAATATGTTTTATCATATCTTGTTCTCAAAACTTTCCAATTATATTGATATCTTTCACCCTCATTTTCTTTATTATATATTAATTCTACAATTGTATCATCTTCTACTATTTGTTTATCTTCACTTCTTATAAACCATTTTCCGGTCATTGTATCATATTCTAAAGGTAAATATATACGATTATTCACCATACTATTACCTATTATTGGTTGAAATGCGCGAGGTTTTAATACACTATATATTTTTCTATTATCTCGTGTAGTAAATATTTCATTACTTTCACCATTGTATATATTTGCTATTTTATATTGTTTTATTTCTTGCTTACCACCTGCTGATAATTCAGCCTTATTTTCTATTTTATCTATTAATACTTCGCGAGTATTATATCTTGCTTTTATCTCTTTCTCAAATTTAATTAAACAATCGATTGTGTTTTCATAATCCGGTTTCCATTTTAAATTTCTATTCCAAGTTCTAGCTAATTTTAGATCGCTATCTTTATTATTAATATCATATCCAACAGGTTCTAATGCAGGTGTATAAATTAATCCATCTAAATGGTATTCATATTTACTATTCCATATTTTATTACCGGCATCCCATATACTCATATCATTGTCACCTAATATAAATTGTTTAACAACTATTTCCATTTTATCACTGTCACTTTCTAATTCATTATTTACAAATTCAATTGCTTTATTTATACGTGTATTAATTTCATCTTTTATCATTAATGGTGCATTTATATATGATATTCCATTTATAAAATATGTATCAAATATACCATATTTATTCCTTTCTAAACTTGTTATATATTCACCATTAAATAAGTATAGTCCATTAACCGATTTTATTTTTAAGTCAACCGGTAATATACGTAAATTACTATCAATTAAATTCAATTGATTCATCCAACTTTGGTCACTATTAAAGCAAAATAATAACATTCCTTGTCCATCTGCTTTATCGGTTACGGTGTAATTATATTGTATTCCATACAAATTATCTTCACGTATATCATTCATTTCCATAGTAACAACTTGTGGACTTATAAACATATTTTTATTATTATCAAATAATCCACGTGATTTATGATTTTCATATATTTTTTTATATTCTTCTAATTTTTTGATCAATTTGTCACTAGTGTTTATATTATCTTTTTTAAGTCCACTTATTAATCTAACATAATAACTATATGAATGCAATTTAATATTATTATCATAATAATTATAATTATAATTACGATATATCTCAATTAATTTATTATTTATACTATTTTCAATATTTGTATTTATTTGTCCTTTTAATCGATAAATCGTTTTTATATGATCAGCCATACTAATTAGTAGATTAACAACATCTATTTTATAATTTAATATAATATTATAAGCTTTATTAAGTTCTTGTAAATATACACTTTTTATTAATTCTTCTTCTTTTTGTGAATATATATATTCTATCGGTGATTTAAATGCATAAGGTAATAATTTTCTACTAATAAATGGATATATTATATTACGTATAGTTTGACCTAGTCCTGATTGATCTTTTTTAATAATTTCGAATTCGATTTCATAGTTTTCTGTTTGTTCAACAATTTCGGAATCAATAAAGTTGTTTACCGGTATTTCTTTTGTTTCACCATTTACACCTACCATTTCTCTTTTAGACATTTTAACACGTGTAATATCAATATAGAAGTCGTTTGGTATAGTATCATTCAAGTTATCTCCGTTTTGATTGAATGAATATAAATATCTATATCTATGTTTTAAGCGATATGTTTTAAATAAAGTAGAAAAGTCTTGTTTTTTAAAAAACTCTAATTTTTCATTGGCTTTAGCTAATGCATTTTTCATAAAAATAGGAGTAGATAAATTATCTTTTAATTCAAAAGTATTAGTGTTTTTATTAAGTTCGATTTCTATTTTTGCATTAAATCGAATATCGTGTATATCCATATAAGATGATGATGTAATATCATTAAAATCGATTGTATCAATATCATAATTATCTAATTCTGCAATATTATTCACTTTTTTATTCCAACGTAATGGAGATTTATATAATAATGAATAATTTTTAGGCAGTTTATCAGTTTTACAATATTCCCCAATATCGGGACCTTCTAGAGTAAATCGAAGATTTGATAATTTGTCACTCTGATTTAATCTATTTGTTTTTGTTGTCATTACATAAATATCTAATGATTTTGTTTCTTCTACTAATTTAATAGTTCCTTCATTTTTATCCATAAATTCTTTAATCCGTTTAAAGATTACGAGATCTATATCATTTCTAATTATTCTAGCTTCTATTTCTATCTCAGGTATTGCATGATATTTTTCTAGCATAACTCCGGCGATATTAAAATCTGCAAGATTGTCATTTATTTTTTGCTCCAATTCGGGTGAAATTGCTTTAAACTGTAACATTTTTATATTATATAATTCTAAATTTATTTTTAAATACTTGTCAAATTCAAATATTTATTTCTTTATTAATTTCATCAATTAACTCACTTTTCAATTTATTTTTTTTACCTATTTTACCTTCTTTTTTAGGATCAATTCCTAAACCTTTAGCATAATTTTGTAATACTTCAAGTGTACTTTTATCATTTATTTCATTACTATTTTTAATATTATTTATAACTATATCATTTATTTCATTATATCTCAAAAATTGATTAGGGCTATTTTTCTTTTTAATAATATTATACCATCCTGCACCATTATCACTTTCAACGATTAGCCAAGTTGCTCTATTTTTATGACAAATATTAGAATATTTGATATAACTATTATTTTCAATGATAATACAGTTTATATTACATACGTCAGCATAAATCCGTATCATATCAATGGGTACGGATTGATTCATACCAAATATATTATCAAGATCAGCTTTTTTAAAATTTTCGTTATATGAATATTTTTTGTATAAATCATATTTATTAAAATCGATTAAAATATCATATTTAATTTGTTTAAGCCATTGATTTCTATCGGTCATATTCATATGAATTAAATAATTATTACAAAATATAGAGAAAAACATCCAAGAAAAAAGGTCAAATTCTTTTTTAGAGTAATATTTATAATCGAAGTTATCAAGTTCTATTAATTTAGATATATTTTTATTATTAATGATAGATGAATTTTCTTTTGTATATAATGTAGTTGTTGTAATTTTTTTATTAGAAATATTAAAAAATTTGAAAATATCGTTATATCCTTTAACAACAAATTCATCATTATTTTTTTGTAATTTATCTTCATATATAGGTGAATATAATTCGCGAAATTTAATTAATTCAGGAGATAAAACAGATTGGAAAATAGTATTTCTAATCTGGTTTATTAGTTTATCTAATTTACTCATTTTATAATAGTTATAATAAATGAGTGACATATATTTAAATTGAAATAAAAATTATTCGTCATCATGATCATCATCACTATCTGCATCACTTTTATCATAGTTATCATTATCTTCAAATAAGTTTTCGTTATCTTGAAGTATAGTATTTTTGGTATCTAATTGTCCATCTTCCATTTCAAAGAATAATAAGTTAGTGAATTTATCGCTGGTCATTTTGGATATATCTCTACATCTTTTTAATATACGATATTTAATGCCGGTAAAGTTGC
>Ga0315904_10003947_pt1 | contig 21452 bp, 38 predicted proteins | sample LakEriMetagenome_6_FD_203529 | JGI IMG/M metagenome (GOLD analysis project Ga0315904, IMG submission 203529) | Freshwater fungal communities from buoy surface, Lake Erie, Ohio, United States - Buoy 12 MA120 | ecosystem: Environmental > Aquatic > Freshwater > Lake | place: USA: Lake Erie, Ohio...
GCATAGTAACCAGCAATGATTTCCAAGGCTTGTGTGCCCGAGTGGCAAGTAACAGCATATCCCACGTTGTTCTTGCGAGCCAACCAATTCTCAAACTCAGCAGTATTGTTACCGTTCATGAGAACGCCTGAACGCAACACTTCATCTGTTGCATCCAGGATTTCTTTGCGGAGATTATTATACTGCTTTTTTAGACCAGTAAACGGAATTGTTAAGCCAGTTGTAGTAATTTTCAAATCCTTGTTCAACATCTACTTTGGGGTCAAAACCAAGTATGGTCCTGGCACGATCAATATTTAATGCGCCACGTGACGGAAAGTCTGCGTCTTTGTCTCGAACTTCAATGGTGCCCCGGCCCACAATTTTCACAATCATTTCTGCAGCTTCTAGCAAACTAACCGAGTGCGACTTTGTAATGTTGAATGTTTTGTTGGCACTCATGATACGTGTGGCTGCCGCAACAATACCATCTGCGGCATCATCCACATAGGTAAAGTCTAGGGTCTCGGATACCCCATTAACGCGAAGAACGCTGCCTCGCATGGCGGCGAGCATAAACTTTGCAACGACTCTGTCTTCCACGTCCAAGGGGCCGTATACAGCACTAGGCCTGATAATAGCGTAATCAAAAGCGCCGCGACGCTGATAGTCTTTAACAAGATCTTCTCCACATAATTTCATAATTCCATACTGACCAATAGGGTTGCATGGGTCATCCTCTAGCACCTGGTCTTCAAAGTCTCCATACACCATGCTACTAGATATGTATACCACACGTTCAACCTTGTGCTTTTTGGCACTCTCGCAAACGTTGATCAAACCTTCCATCATGACTCTGGCACCCCAGGCAGGATTGGCATTGACAACTTTTTGTCGGGGAAAGCTGGCCATGTGTATGATTACTTCGGGCCGGTGATTCTCTACCACACGATCAAATGCTTCAGCATCAGAGATATCAGTACGATATATGTGCTGTGTCTTGATCTTTTTACTGCGCTCATCCAACAAGTACTCTAGTTCGTCTTGCGGAATAATACCATAGTTGGTCATGATGTCCACAATCACAACTTCATGTTCTTTTGCTTCTAATCTTTGTACTACATTGTGTCCAATGAGACCCATGCCGCCTGTTACTAAAAATTTGCTCATTTATTATTTCCCCATTTGAGTTGCCAAAAAGTTTCGTTTTGTTCGCTGAGCCTAGCCATAATACGATACAGGTGCCCGTAACTGTTGTGGTCTATGCCGCGAGTCCAGTAAGGTTGATCCACAGCATTCTCCATTATAAATCGACCGGCATCACTTTGTTGCCACTGCCATATGGGATCGGCCACAAACAGATCAGGATCCTCAACATCGCCCATGCGTATCTCATGCACACATACATCACGAAAACGTATGGCTCGATCGCCGATGATTTTGACTTGTTCAGGTTGCCAATGGTCTGGTTGTTCCGTGCGTGTTATTGCCATAACACAATTATAGCAGGCCGGGCATAATTAATCAAGTAAATTGATAGATTGCATCAGTAAGTATAATCTAAAAAAGATTGTTTTTAGCATGTGCTAGTTCTGGTATGTAATCTACTAGTTTGCTACCTCTATAAGCATCTAATTTATCATTGTAATTGTAAAATTCTTTTAATATCCTTGGATCATGATCGTATTTTTTATAATATGCAATCATCTCGGTGATTAAATCGCTAGTATTACGACCGTTTTGATAAACAACCTTTGTTTGCTGGCATTTATACATTGATTCGAGAGCTTTTTCTCGGAGAGGTGTGTGCCACGGTCCCAGATAATTATTTTGTAAACTTGCAGTCTGCACTAACGAATTACTATTAGGAAATTCTCTGTCATAAAATTCAAATACTTCGTGTAAATTTGTGGCATTGTACATGCTGAATACTGTTTGAAATGCCAAGACATGACCATTTTTCAAAATACGGTGACAGTTATGTCTTATGGTATCAAAATCGCTTTTCCATCTTATGTAGTCGTTGACTTTTTTATATCCATCAAAACTTACACTAAAAGTTACTCGCGAAAAGTCTCTTAACAAATCTAGTAGTGTGTCACTAATTTTCATACCATTTGTTCCAATGGTCAGTTCAAAGTCGGTGTGTTTTTTTTCTATGCATTTTCGCAAAAATGCATAAAACTCTGGCATAACAGTAGGCTCGCCTCCTGACCAATATACATTCTCCATGGTATCCCAATCAATCTTGTCATAAGGATAGTCTGCCAGTCTTGGTTGCCAAATCTCGAATTGTGTGTGTTTGTTTTGTTCCTTTTCAATTAGACTGCTTAAATCTGAATTACACATACGACACATGAGATTGCATTTATTACTTGGTCTAATTTCGTACAAGACTGGGCTGGTAATCTTTGATAAATCTTTTTCTGTTTTTAATTTTAATCGCATGACCCATTCTAATGATTCAAATTGTCTTGCAGATTCTCCACCATTTGTTTCACGCTCGTAGCAAAGATTGCAGTTATCTGGCATTGTAATACCTTGCAACATATTATTTCTTATGTCGGTAAATCCAGGTGCTGTTGACCAATCGCCTAGCGAGTCAATTCTGCATAAAGGTATAGAATTTTTTTGACATTGCGATGCTGATGAAAAATTTTGTATCAAATTGATCCATGGATAAACACATAAACTTTTGTTGGTTTGTAACAATGTGTGCCAGTATAGTATATCCTTGTTTGCTACGTTATTTCTAAAATCAGTTGTTATATTTTTCTTTTCCAAGTTTACCATGGTTCTAAAGGTATTGACAAAAGATTTCCAGTGAGGATAGCTGTTGATATCTTGATCTAGCATTGTTACACAATCAAAATATTTGTGCAAATTTTGTATAATATTGCCTGGAGTAATATCTGAAATACTTGTATGATAAAAACCAAATTCGGCAGGATAAAATAATGGATCAGTAATTAGTCCATGATTTATAGTATCATGTGAGATTGCCTTAGCGGTGACTAAAGCATGTGAGTGGCTTGTTTCATTACCAATGCATAATATTTTTTTTTGAAAAGACATATAGGTTACTTATTTGTTTAAGAACATAAATTGCAATAACCTTTTAACTATTTTTTCAAATTATAAAAAAATTATATTTTGCAAAATTTTTAGGTAATCAAGTAGGATGTCATTGGAAATATTTCAGCAATAGCTTTTGCACAGGCTAGAGCGATATCTTGATGTTCTTTTTGTGTACCATTTGAGGCACGTAATTCCATGTAGTGAATCCATGAACGTAGAGTTCCGTTCATATACATACGACTTACTGTGAGACCTTCGGGCAACACCGCACGAGCTTGTTCCTTAGCGATACCATTCTTAAGAGCCCAACTGTATTCTTGCTTGACCACAAACAATACACGTTTTTGAGCACGTTCCCATTCATAGGATAGAAGTCGTTGCTGCTCGTCGTCTGTGTCTATTTCTATACTGTTCTGTCGATTCTTGGTGTCTTGGAATCGTGCCTCACGTAGCACAAACGCTTCATCAAGTTCAGCTGTAGGATCAGCATATCGCTGGGAGAACTCTTGGAAGCTGAAACTTCTGTGACGTAGAATCTGTCTTGCAATGTCACGGGTGGTGACAATTTCGAGACAGGCGGAGACCATTTCAAGTGGGCTCCAGTGCTGGTGCTTGATAAGGTATTTGATGAGTCGTTCGCTTGTGTCTGTGTTGAATTGGTTGGCAGGATTGGACACACGGGCGCAATACGCAATAAGTTCCTGCGCATCTTCGATACCCATGTTTGCAAATTCTGCTGTTGGTTGAGAATAGGAAACCAGTTTAACATTCATATATCTTTTAACAGTTTATCAGTTTCGGGCTGAACCAGTTTGGCAACTTCTGTAACATCAACCACAAAGTCAATGTCGCGGACTGTGTCACCCAGTTCCAGTAATGTGCGTGTTAAAATCATTTCAAGTTCTTCTAAATCAAGGCCTTGACGTCGTAAAGTGGCCAAATTCAAAGTTCTTTGTCTGCGACCATCTTGACTACCATCCAACTTGATCACTACCTTTTTAATACATTCAAGTGGGACTTCAGTCTTGGTTACTTCGGCAATGATGTGTTCCCACTTGAGCAGAAACTCATCACTGAACTGCATTCTCGGCCGCTGCCTTTTCTGCTTTGGGTGGGCGGCCACGGCGTGGTGGTTCTGGAGGAGGTGCTAAAACCGCTGGTGTGACATTAGGAACCATACGTTCGGCTTCTTTCTTCATACGTGCTGCCTCAGCAATCATACCTTGTGCTTCCACTTCCATACGTTTGGCTTGAGCCAACATATTAGAGGCCAGAGCCTTGTCATCCAATGCACCATCTGCACTTTGTAGTGGTGGCACATAAGGTGCGGTTGTGTCTTGTAATTTGCGTTCTTCTCTACGTTTGTATTCTGCTTCGGCCTTGCGCTTTTGTGCAGGATCAACAAAGCCAGCACTGGCGTCAATTTCTTGCAGTCGCTTGAGAGCTTCGCCGCCTTGTTCCATCTCACGGATGATCTTGTTCATCTCGTCCAGTTTAACACTACTCTGGGCCGTGGGAGTTACAATTACTTGATTGGTAGGCACCTTCTTGATCATGCCTTCTCGATGCAAGGCTTCCAGTTGTGGCCGACCATCTGGCAGGAGGTTGCGATGCAATACTTCTGACAAATTAGTAGCTGCTTGTCCAGCAGGACTTTCCAGTGTGGCCATGATTGAGTTGTGAATATGCGTGGGCAACGTTTCTGGGTATACCACAAGGCACATGTGATCCTCGCCCGGTACTTCTCTAAAGAGTAGTGCAACCTTGCGGTCTCCGTGTCGTCCTATATGTTTAAGCATTAGTATCTCCTTGTGGTGGTGCTTGTTCTGTCTGTTCCTGTGCCTGCTGGGCCGCAGCATCAAGGAATCGAGACAGTTTGTCATAGATCTCGCCAACCCGGCTCATCTCAGGTGCCTTAAAAGCACCGCGAGTGCAAGCGGCGTCGATGAGGGTGTGTAGGGAAGCCAAATCGGCTATAGTAAGTTGTGCGTTTTCCATATAGATATTTAATGTCTAAATACCTATATAAATTATTTTAATCGTCATTTTGGAGAAATTCGTTTAGGCGGTGTACAGCTTCGTCAAAGTCCACAGCCCAAACTTGTGCCTCTAATGTAGTTCCGCGGATTGTGATATCAAATGGAACGACCCCGTTGAATTCAACCCCGTTTGGCACTTCAGTTATCACGGTAAATTCCTGCAAATGTCTTGCTCTGAAAATTAGATTATTGGCCATATCGACTGAGTTCATTTATACTCCTTAATATCCTTGTGCTTGACAATGATAAAGTTATATATGCGATTGTCAAACCGTATAGGTAAATCTAGGTGTACAGTAACTTCAGGGCCATCTTGGTGGTTGATCAGACGATCGTTGCCCACAGTGCCCACAAACGGAATCTTGTTCCATTTGCCAATCACTCGATCACCTATGTCGTACACATGCTTGTAACCTATTCGATCAAAGTAATCAGTCAGGCTTCCCATCTATGACAAATCTTGAAACATTTGTTTTCGACCTGCCTCGCCTATGTGATAGTCAAACAGTTCTCTTGTGCGCTGTAACATAGCACACGCCATCATGAGTTGATCCTCACGGCTGTCGCACATGAGGATCTGTTGCTCTATTGGACGCATGAGTTCCCTCATGCGTTGTTCCGTCTTGTTCACATCTTTCTTTCGTGAACCATGCTCTCAAACGTATTCCACAAGCAATCAAACTTGCGCTCGTAGTATTCGGCTAGCACTTTAAAATCTTCTGTTTGGGCATCTTGGGCAATGTACATTTGGATGTCATTGACAACCTTCCAGCATTCCAAGATCTCTTGTTCAAGATCAAAACGATCTTTTGTCTTTTCAATCATTTCAACGTCCATCGGGATTCCTCCATTCCTTCCTGGCCAATCGGGCCTCTTCAACAATTCTCTTGCCCAGTTGCCACAGTGGGTACCAGAAGTATCCCAGTGCAAATCCCCAAGCAAAAGGTCCTAGTGCCTGCAAAAAGTCGTTCATACAATCTTTCCTAGTACACTATAAAACAATCGGGCCAACAAGTGATCATAGGGCTTGCCCAGCCTACGCAATTGATACATCTGCTCTACAATTTCTTTAGCATCGGCATCGGCATCAATAGGCAATGCTCCGCGACTTTCTAATTCTTCAACAAGGTCATCTGTATCAAAGTCACTTAGATCAACATCAACTTCAACTTCTGTATATACTGTTGGCATTATTCGGCCTCGTCATAGTAAGCATATTGGCCCCAAGGTGGTTCAATAGTTGTGGTACCATGCAAGATCCAAACAGTATCTGCATAGTTCTCATCGCCCCACGAACCAAACGGGTAGCCGTCTGTAAACACAACCAGGCGCTTGGGTTCAATTTCATTGTCCTTCAAGTATTTGAAGATACAATCAAAGTCTGTACCACCACCACCTGTTACTTCGTAGTCGCAAATGTCTTCCAAGTTGTCCGAGTCATATTGTGCAGGATTGTAGCAGTCAGTATCAAAGGTCACAACATGGATACGATACGCAGGGAATGAATCCATGATGCCTTGAATCTCGCCCAAGAAGTCTTTCAACATCTTTTCGCTGATTGAGCCTGAAGCATCCAGTGCAATAGCAATATCAATCATGGGATCCAGTTTCATACCGGGCATGACCGCATCCATGTGCCAACCTTTACGGCTGGCTCGCATCCAAGTGTAATCACTCTTGATGGTTGACTCCAATTGCATACGGAGCAGTTCGCGCCAGTTCATCTTGGGCTCGGTCATGTCTTGTATAAGACGCTTGACACCTGCGGGCAAGTTGCCTGCACCATCCACAGTAGCGGCCGCCGCTAGCATGGCTTCTTTGATCTCATCACGGATTTGCTGACGCTCTTCAGGAGTGAGCTTGGGACGGCCTTTGCCTTCTTGGTCACCATCACCATCATTGGGATCGCCTTCGCCATCCATGTGCTCGTCAATCATCTTGTCCAACAAGTCGCTGATGTTGATCTTTTCTGCTTTTTCGTACAACTGGTCATAGATCTCTTCCGAGCTCATGCCTTCATATTTGCGGTCGAACAAGCAAGGCACAGATGTAATCATCTCACCTACCTTGTGTTTGACCAAGTCGCCATTCACAGCAAAGTCATTGGCAATGTTAAACAACTGTGGGTCACGATTGCCGCGACGTCCAAAGTGATCATAAACACAATGCAGGACCTCGTGTCCAAACAAGAATTCAATCTCCTTGGGCTTGAGCATTTTAATGAAGCGGGTATTGTAGTAGAAGTTTCTGCCGTCTGTTGCGGCAGTAGCACACCACTCATCTGCGTTTACCAGTTTCAAACGAGTAGCAAGATTGCCAAAGAAACTAGCCTTTAACAACAAACCCACACGGGCGGTGATCAACATTTCACGCACAACTTTGTCAAGTTTGGTGTCCATGGGTCCAATAAGATCTTTAAACTTATCAGACTCTTTTTTGTTTACTGTACTGGTAGTCACGGGCTATTCCTTTGTTGCTTATGTGTATATTATAGCAGATCACGATTTGTTGGTCAAGTTATAATTGGTAGTACTTCAGTAGTACAATTTAGGTACCGCAGTTGAAACCAACTTTGTGAAGATTCTGTGTAAAAATCAACATGTACCTGCTGTTCGCAATACTTGTGGCCTCCATCCATTTTTTTGATTTGGATCCACTCTTGATGATTGCGATAAGTGAATCCAAGTTCACGTCTCAGTCGAGTGCGCACTGCCATACCCATGCCAAAATCTTTGAGAATCTTTGAATAAATGGCACTCCAGTCACCTGGGTGGTGAAATATAATTAGATTCTTTTTTACTGTGATACGGGATGACATAGCAAAAACCAACTGAGTGTTTTGTCGTTGTCAACATAGATGCGGTAATCGCCATACTTAACTGCATAGGCCCATACAAGATTGATATCGTCTGCCTGGTAGGCTTCTTGATTGTTACGACGATTTACTGACATGGAGTCTCGAGTTTCAACATCTTGACTCCATCCAAAGTTCTGATTGAACCAGCGCCTGCAACGATCAAAGTCCAACACGCCAGTACCAAAACTTTCAACCTTTGAGAACTCGATTATATAATCAAACCGGCGCTTGTTGAATCGCCCGTCCATTTTTGTAACTTTGTATTTCATAGTAGAGAAAGAAAAGGGGCCATGTGTACACAGCCCGTGTATTTAACCACACGGCCCCTTAAACTTAGGCGGATGCCTGCAAGATATACTTGCCAAAGCGTTGATGGAACTCGTCAAAGTTCTTGAGCTTGGTTGGGAGGAAGGGCAAGTCGTATGTGGTCAACGCAATACGAGCACCCATCACAGTCAACTCAGTCTCAAAGTTCTTCATCATGTAGCCCAGGAAGTTGTCGGCCATCTCATGGAACTTCTTGTCTTCCACTTTGGTCTCAACAGCCGCCTTGAGCTCGTAGCACATGGAGATCACCAGGCTATACATGGCTGACACTTCTTTGACCTGCAAGTCCTTGACCTTGCCGCTCAAGATGTCTGCAGGGTTGGGCATCTTGCCTGCAACCTTTTTATGTGCCATAAACTTCACAGCAAGCCCTTCGCCTACAGTACCTGCAATCAGGTTCATTGTGGTGTCGTCATCGCTATTGTCGTCCAACAACTGGCTCACAAAGGTCCATGAACGCGGAGTAGCAAAGGCACGGCTGGCGCTCTTGGCATCAAAGTCGTACAAGTCCTGCTTGGCAAAACTCAAGTAACCAACCACGTCCTTGTGGATGCGGTTGTTAACTGCCCACTCTTGCCACGAAGCAAAGTCCACCTTCATCTCTTGGTGGATGAAACGGTTTGCCAGGGGAGTCGGCATGCGATAGGTAACACCTTTGTCGCTTTCACGGTTACCTGCGGCAACCATTACAACATTGTCAGGCAGTTTATACTTGCCAATGCGTCGATTCAAAATTAGTTGATAAGCGGCACTCTGAACAGAAGGTGCGGCACTATTAAGTTCGTCCAAGAACAACACCACAATGGGATATTGTGCGGCAGTTTCTTCATCAGGCAGTTCCACAGGAGGAGCCCAATCCATCTTGCCAATGTCCTTGTTGTAGAACGGGATACCACGAATGTCTGTGGGCTCCATCTGACCCAGGCGCAGGTCAATCATCAAGCCGCCAAGGTCGTTGGCAATGCCTTCAACCAGCTCACTCTTGCCAATGCCGGGAGGACCCCACAGGAACAAAGGACGCTTGACTTGGAATGCTTTGAGCAAAGATTTTTTTGCTTGAAGCGCGGTAACGGTGCGGGAATCTGACATGGGCTGTGCCTTTCAAGTTAATAAGTCTATAGTATAGCAGAAGTTGATTTAGCGGTCAACTGTTAATTGTAGCAAAAGGGCTAAGAACTTCTTCAGGTTCTTCAACTGCCTCGGGCTTTTCGTAAACCCAACTAACCGGGATCTCCAGTTCTCGAGCCACGTCCATGGGAGACCGGCCCTTTTCTAGCAGGTCCTGAATGTCTACGTCGAGGTCGCTCATACGGCTCATGCTGTCTCCTTGCTCATGTATTCAAACAAAATCCACTTGGCCTGATTCAGCATCTGGCGCTGGGTTTCCATGATGTTGGCCAGTCGGTCGCTGTCATAAGGACCGTAACTGACCATTTCTTGGCAATCGCTGAGGATGCCGGCGGCAACCATTGCGGCTCCGGAAAATTTGAAAGTGATGCTGTCTTCAACGCTGTCGCGGAGTTCAGCTTCAGTGCAACCATACATGCGAATTTCGCGTTGTCGTTGCTGATCTTTTGCGAATGCTTTGCTCAAGTCCATTTGTGGCTCCTTTTGTGTGTCTATGTGTATATTATAGCAAATTGGGATTTATTGGTCAACCAAACGCTTTGTATAACCCTACAAAGCCTATGGCTAATGAAATCACATTTACTGTGAACTGTGGCAGGTTTCGTACACGGATGGTCCATGAAAGGAATGCCACGGTGCCAATAAATGCCGCGATGATGTTGTAGGGATAAGCCGCAGGACCCACGGCATTGAGGCCGTGCATGGCAATGATAGCCACTGCTCCGGTCCACTGTAGTATTTCGTTGATTTCTAATTTCATGTTATTATTATAGCCGATCTTGAATATTTGGTCAACCAAAAAACGCCCCGCAAAACTGCAAGGGTTTTGTAGTACTTGAGTATTACAGCAGTAAATACCTTATAAAATACCGTCATGAATTTTGCAATACCCGCTGAGTCCCTAGTAATTGGTCTTTCCACCGATCGACCAGCAATTTATTCAGGAAAAAAATTAAGTCGTTTGATTGACAGTGTAGCCGGAAAGTTGCATAGTTTACACTTGCCTCCAGATGCTGGCATTGGCATAATTGGTGTCAACTCTGTACCTTATATAATCGCCATGTTAGGCACACACAAAACCAATCATGTTTGTGTTCCGCTGAATTACAAACTGCCTGAAGACAAGATACATTTCTGTCTCAATGAAAGCAAGGTTGGGCTTGTATTTTGCGATGCCAAGTTCAAACATCTAGTTCCTGCGGGCATCGCCACAATTGAGTTTGATTCAGATTTTGATCAATTTGTAGACAACGATTATCTTCCTCCTGAAGATTTGGATCTGAACAGAGTGACTTTGGCCTTGTACACTTCGGGATCTACTGGTGCCCCAAAAAAGGTCTTGTTCAGTTTCCAAGACAGGTTTTCTGAAACTGCCATGAAAAAAATGTTGCTCTGGAATTCTGTGACACATCGAACCATGAGTGCTAATCCGTTGTTTCATATTGCAGGTATCAATTGGCTTGTGATTAATCTCGTACGCGGCAACGTGTTATTTGTTCTGTCACACTTTGATGCCAGCGAGTTTTTAAAACACATACAAAAGAATCGCATTACATCATTGACACTTGTGCCTCCTATGATGTCCATGATGCTAAACAAAACAGACCTGTTGAAAACAACGGATCTGTCATCGGTTAAGGAAATTGTGTTCCAAGCCGGGTTGGCAGATGTATCTTTGCTGGAACAAGTGAAACAGGTTTTTGTCAATGCAGAACATATTGCAAATTCCTATGGGTCAACTGAAACAGGATTTGGCGTGTTTGGAAAGCACCCAGATGGTAGAAAAACTCCCCCCGGAAGTGTGGGTTATCCACTACCGTTGGTAAAAACAAAATTGATAGATGATGTGTTGTTTGTCAATACCAAAGACCTGACTAGCAGGCTACAGGAAGTTGGTGAAGAATACTTTGATACTAGAGATCGTTTTAGAGTTGACGAGCATGGATTTTATTATTATGCTGGCCGTGTAGACGACATGCTCAAGTGCGGAGGAGAAAAAGTCTATCCTATTGAAATTGAGCAAGTGTTAACCCAACATCCGGCTGTGGTCGAATCTGTGATAATTGGCCTAGACGACGAAATCAAAGGACAAAAGCCTTATGCATTTGTCAAGCTATCGACCCCAGTGGAAGAAACACACTTGATAGATTATGCTTCATCCATGTTGGCCACGTATCAAATTCCAAAACGTATTTGGTCCGTTGACACCTTTCCCATAAACGAAATTGGTAAGATAGACAAAAAAACTCTAGTGCAGCTTGCACAGCAATATATATCTAATAACATGAACTTCAACCCACCAGATAATCTTAAAGGCCAAACTGCGGTTATCACAGGTGCCATGGGCAAAGTAGGTTACGCTACTGCTCAACGTTTGGCTGATTGCGGAGCTAGAATCATTGGACTAGTACGACGAGATGTGGAAGCCGCACAACAAAGATTAAACCAACTGCCCAACAATGCACTCAATCATTTGGCCTTGCTAGCCGATGTAACCGATACTGCTAGTTTAAAGTTGGCTGCCTCTCAAGTTGATCGGTGTGATATTTTGGTCAACTGTGCTGGATATACCAAAATGATCAGGAACTCTGAATTACACGAATTAACTGATGAAATGTTTCATAAGATAGTCTCGGTTAATTTACACGGTACCTATGCTACAATAAGAGAATTTGGCAATTTACTAAAAGCATCCGGGGACGGATTGATAGTTAATATTACCAGTGCAGCCGGGCTACGGGCCAGCACCAGTAACGTGGCCTATGGAGCCAGTAAAGCTGGTGTTGATTTATTGACAAAATCGTTGGCAGTTAGTTTGGCTCCTACAGTCAGAGTTATATCTATTGCTCCAGGATATTTACAAGACGGAGTATCTGGAACCACAGTCACACCGGACGGACGAGCACGGATGATCAGCATCACTCCAATGAACAGAGTAGGAACTGCCAAAGAAGTGGCTGACGCAATACTTGCCTATGCAACTGTGATTAAATTTACAACTGGTGCTATTGTAGTTTTAGATGGTGGTAGAACACTATGAATTCAACAATAATTACCTGCGCTGTAACAGGCTCAGTTACTGATCCCAATGCAACACCGTATTTGCCAATTACCCCAGAGGAGATTGCCACATCATCATTGGAGGCGGCAGAAGCCGGTGCGGCAGTGGTTCATATTCATGTGAGAAATCCAGAAACCAAACGTGGTAGTATGGATATAGATTTGTACGCTAGAACAGTCGAGCTGATCAAACAAAGCAACCGAGACTTACTGATTAATTTAACCACAGGTCCTGGTGCTCATTTCTCCATCGGCAAGCCGTTTATGCACAATGGCAACAAAGATAGTATGCTGTATCCAGCAAAGGTACGTGTACGACACATACTGGAAATCAAGCCTGATTTTTGTAGTATAGATTTCAATACCATGAATCAACATGATGACAGAGTTCGTATCAATCATAAAACTGTAGTAAAAGAAATGATTGAGTTAATACAATCTGTGGGAACAAAGCCTGAACTAGAGTTATTTGACAGCGGCGACCTGCGACTGGCCAAAGAGTTTTGTCAAGAAGGTATCATCAAACCTGGTGCCATATGGCAGTTTGCCATGGGCATAAAGTATGGCTGGGACCATACGGTGGAAACAATAGACTACGCACGTAGGCAGCTACCAGAAGGGGCCGTGTGGAGTGCCTTTGGTATAAGCCGAGAACAAATGCCCATGCTGGCCGCAACTTGGTTGTATGGCGGGCATGTTCGCGTGGGCATGGAAGACAACATCTATTTGTCCAAAGGACAGTTGGCCAAGACCAATGCGGAGCTTGTGACAAAAGGTCGGCGCATCATTGAGGACCTGGGCGGCACAATAGCGACCACTGCCGAAGCAAGACAGATTTATAAAATGTAAGTCAAAAAAAATAGGCCCCGAAGGGCCTATTTTTACATAGTAGGTCCGTTGCCGGATCTAAACCCAACTACGCCACCTTCTGCTTCAATGCGTTGGATAGCATCTTCAAACAAGATAGGTGCAAAGTCAGTTTGCTCCACGCATACACAATGGTACCGGGGATCAATCTCAGTAGAGTACAACACAGTTCCAGTCTTGGCATCAACACCACGTGCCTTCTTCACACGGCTGGCATGCAAGTGTCCGTGAATGTTTACACCAAAGCGACCCAATGAAGCCTCATGCACAGGGATATGACTCAAGATCATTCCGTTCATCACATGGTATGCACGTAACTCACGAAAATATTCTCTGTACTCGTCATCACGAAAGATGTCGTGGTTGCCGCGGATCAATACCTTGTCCCCGTTCAACCTAGCCAATGTCTTCAAAGCCTTGCGGTTGATAACAACGTCACCCAAGTGGTACACCTTGTCACTAGGACGCACACGATCGTTCCAATTCTTGATCATAGCCTCGTCCATCTCATCAGGATCGTCCCAGGGACGCAATTTCACTGTGTCGTCATCAGGGTGCGTGAAGCGACAGACACCGGCGTGTCCAAAGTGCGTGTCACTGACTAAAAATACTGCTGGCATCTTGTGCTCCTTTCTTTAATTGTTAATTATAGCACATTGGTAATTATTGGTCAACCGTTTAGTACCTGATTTGTTCGAGTCATGTCGGCACAAGTGTACATTTGATAGCTATTTTTTAAGTGTTCGGGCATGGGGATTTCGTCAATGGGCACATTAAATTGTTCAGCCACTGCTCGAAAACTCTGAGTTCGCCCTGTTCCTACATTGTATATTCCACTTGTGGGTTTTGTGAGAAATCTCAAGTGCATGTCCACAACATCTTGTACTGGCACAAAGTCTCTGTGATAGCGTTCGCTTCCTTCAAAAATCTTGATCCTGCCAGTTTCCTTTGCTTGTTTTGCAAATTGATGAAAAGGACTAGCTTGGCCACCTTTGTGAGCTTCACCGGTGCCATACACATTGAAATATCTAAAACCTTGCACCACGTTACCACCTTGGTGTTGTGTGTGATAGCGTTCAAACAAGTATTTGCTCCAGGCATACGGTGTGCGTGGGTCTGGTGGGGCATCTTCGGTAAACACTTGCCCCATACCATATATGCTTGCTGAGCTGGAATACTGCATGTTAACACCAAAACGTTTGCAAGCGTCAAACAACTGTCTGCTGAAATCAAAGTTTTGCGTGAGAACTTTGTTTATGTCACGTTCAACTGTTGAACTGATGCCACCAATATGCACAACCCAGTCTTGTTCCATAACGCTGGGCATGTTGCCATCGTCCCAGTCAAAGGTGTCGACTTCGTGTCCGTCGGCTTCTAAAGATCTCAGCAAGTGGCTACCAATAAAGCCTTTATGACCGGTTAGTAATATTTTCATTGTGATATGTCTCGATGTTCGTTGCTTTGTCATCAACCCAGATGTCGTATACAGGCTTGCCCAATTTTAATGTTGTGTACTTTACCTGCCAATTGGCAAATTGTTGTTGTGTGAGTGTAGTCCAGTCAATGCCCGAATTACCGCCTCTGGCTGTCCAGTAATGTATCTCGTGACCCTGATCAAACAGGCTGTTGAAATGTGCAATCCTGTCCACAAACGGAACAGCACTTTGGTAATCACCATTGGTGTTATTGCATATGGTACCATCAATATCAATCATGTATTTCATGCTTGGCTGTCTCCGGGTAACACTCGATAGTTGTCTTCTACAGAGTCTGGAGTGCTTACTTCAATGATAGTACCTGCTTCTAGGCAAATGACCTGATGCGGTTGCAGTGGACGATTACGCCAGGTTGTGCCAGGTTTGAGAACTGCATCGTGTTGGCTTGCATCCTGTGTTTCAATGAACACCACTTTGAACAGTCCATCTAGCACATACCAGCTCTCATCTTTTTCAGCATGGAAGTGCATACTGAATCTTGCATCCTTGTTAAATTTAAGTAGCTTGCCACAGTACTTGTCGTTGGTTGCCCAGATTAATTCTGAACCCCACCCCTTGTCTATAAATCCGTTTAATCTTGTCATTTGATTTCTTCTAGTGTAGGGGCATACACACCCACATGTTGTACGGTGATTGATGCCGCATGAGTTGCAAACTCTACCGCTGATTTGATATCGTTGGTCACCAAGTACTGATATGCCAGTGCGGCCAAGAACGTGTCGCCTGCACCAGTGACATCCACAACTTCGACTGCTGGTGCCGGACAATGAATGTCGTGGTGTACAACATTTGCCCCTTTAGAACCGCGAGTGACAATCAATCCTGAACATTCACTTTTGATTTTACTGTATTCCAGTTCATTGATTTTTACCCATGCACCTTGCATGACCTCCAAGTCTGTTAGCTTGGTATCAATGAATACTGGACACTTTACTTCCTGCAGGATATCGTAGATAAGTTTGTAGTCTACCACACCTTTGGCGTAGTCACTGATTACAATGGCATCGTATGCGGGAATCGCTGTGGCAAACCGTACTGGAGTTGACTGCACATCTTCATCAATGCGAGCTATCTGTTGCCGACTGCGTTGGTCAATGAGCCTGGTTTTCTTGCTAGCGTGACCGCAGAGCAGATTAACTGTGCAACCAAGTGCAACAAGATTGGCATAAACATTGCCTGCCATGCCTTCGCGTTCTTCTTTGTAGGCAGGAACAAACACAGGCACAGGTGCTTCGGGGCTTAGTCGATCAATGGTACCATACTGATACACATCTACACAAGTGTCACCTATTAGCAATATGTTGAATTTTTTCTGTGGTTGAGAATCCATGTATTCTTTCGAAAAATACTATGTCTGATATCACATGCTGACCCACAATAGGACGGCCACGATAGTCAGAACCTTTGACCATTATGTCACATTCTGCAATGATGTCGACAAGCTCTTGATCAGAATCAAATATTCTAACCTCATCCACTGAGCGTAGATTACTCAAGAGTTCTTGCCGTTCCGCTTGTGTATTTACAGGACGATCAGCGCCTTTTAATTCTTTTACTCTTCGATCAGAGTCAATGGCAACTATAAGATAATCACCTAAACTTCGAGCATAATTTAACAATGCTAGATGTCCAGAGTGTACGATATCAAATGTGCCATTGACTATGATTTGTTTCATTCGAAGTCTAAGTTCATCCGGCGCCAGGCTTCGTCGTCTGGCTTTTCATTTTCATCGTATGTCCAGCCCAGTTGTTTCATCAACCGGTGCTTGACACGCAGATTAGGAATACGAGTTCGCTCGGCGTCCTTGAATCCCATCATAACACCAACCTCTGCTACTGCACCTGAACGGCACAGGCCCGCCATGCAATGTACAACCACGTTCATGCGCTTCTTCAATGCATGCTGTAACAGGCGCACAATCTCTGCGGCTTGCTCGTCTGAGATCTTGGCTTCGTCAGGAAAGCCGTCTTTGTCTTCGGCATCCAAGAATTCAAAACGATGAGTTTCCTTAAAGTCGTGCGCCGGCTCCGGCCACCAGCTGGGTGCAGGATCCATAATTTGGATCAACATCGAGTTAGGGCCAGCATTGTGATGATACCTCATGGGCACATCAGCGGCGGCTACGTTTTCAATCCAGGGCATTGTGTTCTCCGTTTAATATGTAATTATAGCACAAAGAGCTATTCTAATCAAGTAGCACTAAGGTATTATTTCTTGCCAGGTATGATCGCCCATGTATCGGACCTGCATTAGGTATTGATAATCTTCTGGTACACCGGTATTCCAGTCGTTGGGTCCGGTGAGTACCAGGAGATTTTTTCCGTGTCGCTTGTGCCATACCAACCAATAGCAGTGGCCCATCACAATCTGAAAATTGTATTCTGCGGCATATACTGCGTCAGTCACATCAAGTCTACGACGAATGTCTTGTGCTTGTTTTTCCAGTACTGAGACCAGTTCCATGATACGATCGTACTCTTGCTGGGCATACATCCTAGCATGATTGATCATCAAGTCCTTTTGCTTCTCAACAGGAACTAGATCAAATGTGGGCCCCAGAGTGCTAGTGGCGTAGGGTGTTATGTTGCGATTAAAAAAATGTACCAGGGTATTGCCAGTAGTGATGTCAAAACTGTCTCTACCCTTGGCACTATTTGATTGATCAGAATCCGCCATGATCCTTGTGACGACGTCTTGGTTCGATGTCCAACTGCTTGTACAAATACTCTCGACCAACAAGTCCAAGCTCGATTTCTTTGAGAGCTGTGACCACTGCACTGTGCTTGGGACCATCAATTCGTGGTCGGTCGCCACGGCCTAGTTCTCTGGCACGACGAGCACCAATTAGTACCAAGTCGTATCGATTGCCCACTGCTTCGACTGCGGCCTCATTGCTGAGTCCCAGGGTTGCTTCGTATGCCAGTGCATCTTGTCTAGTTTGTACGTTATTCATCATCTTCCTTTGTTGTTAAACCATTTGAATGTGTGTCGCGAATTACTTCCACGTTTTGGAACAATCGCTTTTCTTGTGCTGTGAGTTTGTCTTTGTGTGTTTTACGTGGGTTACCACATAGGTAACAATGTGGATTACCGCAGTCCATGGCATGATGTTTGGCCAATCGATGAGGTTGTCGAATATTTGCTTGATTAAACGTGCCATGCGATTTGGCAATTTTTACTTGCCTAGCAATGGCCACATCAGTTTTGTGACGTCGTTTTGAGTTTATAAATTTGGCTAGATCGTTGCTCATACAGTTATTTAAGTAGGACGAAACTTATTATAACAGATTTCGTCCTCTAGGTCAACTGTTTAGAACTTTTGCAACCGAGTTCATTACCGAAGCAATACGTCCAATATCACGAAGTTGTTCGACGGTGTAACCTTGTTCCATCTTCAGCGTCTCGTAGTGTGCCTTCACACAGAAATGGCACTTGCCCACAATCGAGGCGGCCAAACTGAATGCTTCAAAGTTGGCCTTGGTAGTCCCACCATGACTGGCAATAGCATTCATGCGTAGACCAGCTGGTAGTCCTTTTAGAGCAGGATCATCGGCCATCTCAACGTAGGGATACCATACATTGTTCTGTGCCATAATACTTGCGGCTGTCATTGCTGACTCTGCGTGTACAGGCGCATCTGCTAGAATTACTGATAGGATTTTTCCGTTACCAGTTGCGGCCAATGCGGCCACAGCACAACCCATAGCCACATCTGCATCTAATGTACTACGCAAAAGCACAGCATCAAGATTTAACTTGGTGTCTTTTGCGTAGTCTGGCAACGCTGATTTAACTGCGTCGATGAATGCCATTATAGTGTCTCTCCGCCCACAGTACGGTTACATGCACATAGTTCGCCAGTTTGCAATGCGTCAAGAATACGCAAGGTTTCTTCTGGTGAGCGACCCACGTTCAAGTTGTTCACAGTAACGTGTTGGATTTCATTGTTGGGATCAACAATGAATGTTGCACGAAGTGCGGCACCTGCTGGAGCATAAAAAACACCCAGCTGTTCAATCAGACTCAACTCACCACGCTGTGTGTCGGCAAACTGATGATGTGTGATCTTCTTGAGATCAGCGTGTGCTGTTTGCCAGGCCACTTTGCAGAACTCATTGTCTGTTGAACCGGTGAGCAATACAGCATCACGGTCAGCAAAGTCGCTGGCCAACTTGTCGTAGGCCACAATCTCAGTTGGGCATACAAATGTAAAATCTTTTGGGTAATACACAATCACTTTCCACTTGCCCTCGAACGATTGATCTGTGATCGTATAGAAAGCATCTTGGGGTTGTCCAGGTTTGACACCTGTGACTGCAAATGGGGCTAATTTATCGCCTACGGTTTTCATATTTTCTCCTTGGTTGATGAAACTCAGTGTTTATACTGATTCATTATTATATAGCATAGAAGATGGCTAAGTCAAGGCATTTTGCCATTGATTTTTTTAATGAGGATAATAGTAAGTATCTTTGCGCTCGTTGGCCAAGAGCCAAGGATAGATCGGGGTGGTAAACCGTAGGCTTTGGTAACCCACCTGGCCCATGTACTCGGACGGCACCGCAGGTTTACCATCGAGTTGGCATTCACCTGAATCTTCCATGGTCAGTCGCATGCATAAACCTTCGATACAAATACTGCGTATGTGTAACATGGCGCCAGTTGGCCGACCACTGACCTCAATGCGAAGTTCGTGTTCGATAGTTTCTGTATTGGATGTATTACCATAAACAATGACAGGTTCCGGAATGCCGTATTCAAATTTAGTTATGTCGCTTGACAATTTTTTTGATAGTACTACTTGATTATCAATGACAATAGATACTTGTGTGGCAGGATCATTATCTGTAGCTGAAAACTCTATTTCCAGCAACGCAGTTTTTGCAGTATGAATTTTGCCGTCAATGATATTTGAATAGATACTCAAGACTGTCTCCATAGGTGTTTTTAAATTCACGTTCACTGAACAACGGCAGATTAGGGGTGCGTATAACAGTTCTGTCACTTAGATATGCAATCCATTGTTGCCCCAATAGTTCTGTCTTCTTGCGTGTGTACAATACAAACTGTGAACTGTTTACTTTTCTAGCAAGTTTGAGATGGGTGTCATTGGGATAAAAACGGTGTATGTATTGTTTCATAAACTGTTTGTAAGATGCATAGTTGTCGTTGGCTATGACTTGATCCGTGTTGTGCCACATGTAATCTTCAAAACCTTGACAGTCAAAGAACGCACTGGTGCTGGCAGTTGTTGTGAATATACTATCACGTGGGGGAAAGACCTGGGTTTTAGCTGACGCATAGAACCACCATCGTGCTTCTAACACAGTGTCAATAGGTCGTTGTGATAGTGCAAAGTATTCTGTGCAAAATTCTTGGAGTGCCGGATCGGTTATTAAACTACGCCAAGGTTTGTGTAAGCCTTGGTATCCAACAGTATCAAAGAAGCTTTCGTCAAGGCTAGCAGTGAACTCGTCGCCGCCGTGGCCGTTAATCATGATGCCATCAAACACTGTTTCTAAATACACATCACCGCTGATATCTAGCATATCCAATGCAGGATAATTTGTTTTCAAGTATTCAAAGAACTCGCGATTTTCGTAAACACTGAATGGGGAATAAAGCACACGTAATTGATCTAGGTGTGCGGTATGTTTTAAGAATCCTGCTACCAAACAGGTTGAGTCGATGCCACCACTCCAGCACAGGTTTAGTTTTTCTCCTGTGCGAATGTAGTTGTTAACTCTTTGTGCCATGACTTCGTCAAAGGTTTGTTTGGCTTGCGGAGCTTGCCAAGGCCGATGTACTTCAAACGCAAAAGGCCCAGTAACAGTTTCTGTACGATCTACAGGATCGCCTGCGGGGAAGGTTGAAAATATGCTGTTGAGATCAATTAAATTATTGTAATAATCAAACCCTTGAACCTTGGCAATGCTGCCTACCAGTTCATAAGGTTTATGTTGCCAATCTAGTATTCTGTAAAAATATTTAGGATTGATTAAAGACAATAGTGGTCTCATGAACTACGCCAGGTTATATCTTTGAAAAAAGGAGCAACATCAAAGTTTACTAAATCTTGAATGTCGTCGGTTTCAAAGTTTTCAATTTTTTGTAAAAGTTGACTTTCGTAACTGTTGACATGACGTAACATTCTAAGTCTTCTTTTGAACACAACAGGATCAGTTGCGTTTGTGGTCAGTTCATGTATTAAATCAGTCTTAAGTCGATGAGTATGTTCTAGTAATCTGTTTATTAGTTTTATTTTGTAGAACTTGGCACTGGAGGTCATTCTGGATTAATTTGGGCTGAATCAGCACCTTCGCTTAACACATAGTCAACCCATGCCTGCGCTTTTTCGGCGTCAGGCCAGGCACGGGTCACTGTAATTGATCCATTTTCTTCGTTTGATGTTTGATTTATTTCATCTTTGTATGATTCCCCTGCAATGCTAATTGCAGCATCATACATTCTTTGCTTTTTTGCTTCTAAGTCTTCTGGGGTAACATGACCTTTTAGCCAAGTAACGGTGGTAGTTCTCATGATAAATCTCCTATGGTAAACTATTTATATCTGGCCGGCCCTGAGAGGATCGAACTCCCATCTCCGGGTTCGAAGCCCGG
>Ga0315904_10003948_pt1 | contig 21448 bp, 32 predicted proteins | sample LakEriMetagenome_6_FD_203529 | JGI IMG/M metagenome (GOLD analysis project Ga0315904, IMG submission 203529) | Freshwater fungal communities from buoy surface, Lake Erie, Ohio, United States - Buoy 12 MA120 | ecosystem: Environmental > Aquatic > Freshwater > Lake | place: USA: Lake Erie, Ohio...
CGTAGAGCCAGATGGCGATAAAGCGTAGAGCAAACGGCGAAGGCGACACGGACCACCAAGGCTATGTGTGGGTTTCCGTAGAAGGGGAACAGCGCCGCCAGCATGTCCTTGTTGCTGAAAAGGCGATGGGGCGTCTGTTGCCTGCGGGCGCCCAGGTGCACCACATCAACGGGAACAGAGCGGACAACCGGAACGAAAACCTTCTGGTGTGTCCCTCGGCGGCTTACCACAACGAGATCCACCGAAAGATGCGCGTTCGGTCCATGGGCGGCGATCCCTGGACCCAGCGTTGGTGCGGCAAATGCCAGCGCCTTCTGAGTGAGTCGATGTTCGCAAAGAAGTACGCGACGAGGTTTCGAAGCCCGTGTCGCGAGTGTGGATTGGCTTCGTCGAAGACGCGCTCGACAGCGTGGCGGCTGGCGAGGAAAACGCAAGCCCCGGCCGGCTTCTGAGACCGGACCGGGGCCAACCAGCCGCAGTGGAGGCGGCCAGACATGACCACCGTAGCACGAATGGGATTCGGCGAGTTTTTGGGGGCGTGCCGCGACGCGGCGCAGAAGGGTGCCAACGTGATCGACTTCCCGGCGCCGGAGCCTGACGAATCCTGGCTGACGCAGGAGCGCATCGAGGCGTATTACGTCGCGCTGTCCTTCATGCCGGCCATCGTGGACGCCTCGCCGCTGGCGCGGGATGCGGTCATCGACAAGATGCTGGCCGGCCTGCGGGCGGCGCGGAAGCTCGACGACGCGCTCGACGCGAAGGGCCGCGAGCAGTGCATCGCCCTGATGCGCTACGACGCTGAGCAGCGGGCCATTCGGATCGCGAAGGGGGGCTGGTGATGGCGATCGACACGCGCAACAAGGACGCGAGCTGGCGCACGCGCACCGACAGCAACCATTTCATGGTCCCCCAGTACTACCAGAGGGGTTCGCTGGCCGTGCTGATGGACATCCGCGACGAGCTGAAGCGCCTGAACAAGCTGCTGCACTGCTCCAACTTCGTGCAGATTCCGGCCACGCTGCGCGGCCTACGGCCCGACATCGCGAAGCTGAAGAAAGAGGCGAAGTGATGGCGACTCGCAGCGTCACGGGGCTTCCCGACAACGACTTCGATAACGACACCGTGAGCGGCAACGCGGGCCGGAGCACGGCCGCCGAGCCGGTGCGCGAACTGAGCTACGGCGAGACGTTCGCCGCGCTCAACGACGTGATGGCGCGACTCCGCGCCAAGTATCCCGACCAGTTCAAGACGCAGGCCGACGACCCGCAGGGGCTCGTCGCCAGACTGTGGGACCAGCGATGACTTCCGCACTCGTGACGGCGCCGCATACCGGCGGCGCGATGACGCCCGAACAGGTGGAGCTGATCAAGCGGACGATCGCGGTCGGTGCCACCAATGACGAACTAGCGCTATTCCTCGCGCAGTGCGCGCGGACCGGCCTTGACGCCTTCGCGCGGCAGATCTACTTCATCAAGCGCGGGGGCAAGGGCTCCGTGCAGGTGTCGATCGACGGCTTCCGCGTGGTGGCCGAGCGCACCGGCGAGCTGAACGGGCAGGATCTCGCGTGGTGCGGGGAGGATGGCGTCTGGCGGGATGTGTGGCTCTCTAAGGAGAACCCGGCCGCCGCGCGCGTCATCGTCTACCGGAAGGGCTGCGATCACGGCTTCCCCGGCGTGGCGCGGTGGAGCGAATACCAGGCCGGTGGTCCGATGTGGCAGAAGATGCCGGCCACGATGCTGGCGAAGTGCGCCGAGGCGCTGGCGCTTCGCAAGGCGTTCCCACATCAGCTCTCCGGGCTCTACACGCCCGACGAGATGGATCAGGCGAGCAGCGGGGCCAGCGCGAAGCCGGCGCCTGAGATCATCCGCCCGCTCGAGGAACTGCCGCAGGATGGCCAGTGCCGCATCGCGGAGATCCAGCGCGCCGAGACGAGCCGGGCGGGCATCTTCCGCTCGCAGATCACCTTCGTCGATGGGCGCGTGGCCTACACGATTCAGGAGTCGCTGCACACGCTGTGCGCGGAGCTGTGCCAGCACGGCGAGCCGGTGGCGCCCCGCATCACGGAGGGGAAGTACGGCCCGACGCTGCAGGAGATCGCCCGTGTGGGCGTCATCGAGGCCGAGACGGTCACGCCGGCCGGCGCTCCGGCCATCAACGCGGCCGACATTCCGTTCTGAGGTGCGTCATGGGTGCAGACATCGGCTATCAGATGAATCGGGAGGCGCTCCTGTTGGGCGCGGGCGGCATCGAGGCGTGCGACGCCTTCCGCATCGAGGCGGGCGGCTCTCGGCATCGGTGCGCGGACTGCGATGAGTCCATCGCCGCGCATATCGTCGTGGCGCTGCGGGCCAGACTGGCAGAGAACTGCGGATCGTGCGCGCACGGGAACGATCGTGATGCGGTCGTTCCGTCGCTGAACACGTGCTGCACCAAGCGGCTCGGGTTCTTCAACGGCAAGCCGATGCCGAAGACCGCCCGGTGTGAGTCTTGGGCGAAGGCGCCAGAGTGCCGCGAGTGCGAGGACACGGGCGCCATCGACGTGACGTTCAACAGCGACCCTACGCGCGACTTCCGCATGGCCTGCGACAAGTGCGATCGCGGCAAGGCGATGGCTGCGGCTGGGCTCGCGCGTGAGGCGGGGCGATGACGCGCGCCGAGCACTTCCGGGCCACGGTGGTGGATGCGGACCTGTCGGCGCGTCGTGCGCGGTTCGAGGCGCTGCTGGCGAAGGAGCGGCGGCGCATTGCCGAGGCGCAGCAGGCGCGGGCCGATGCTGAGATCGTCGCGGCGCGTGAGGCGCGGATCGTGGCCCAGCGGGCGATTGCCGGCGCGCGGGAGACGGTGTGATGCGGCCTTACTACGACGACGCGGGCGTGACCATTTACCACGGGGATTGCCGGGAGGTGCTGCCGACGCTCGGCCCCGTGGAGCACGTCATCACGGACCCGCCGTATTCGGAGCACGTCCACGCGAAGAGCCGCGCAGGCGCTCGCGTGCTCGCAGCCGACGGGCACGCGGCAAGTTTCTCGAGGGCCGCCGACTTTGGCTTTGAGGCCATGACGGAAGCGCTGCGCATCGAAGTTGCGCGCAACGTGCATCACCTCGTTAGGCGTTGGGTGTTGGTGTTTTCGGACGTGGAGTCCTCGCATTTGTGGCGTGATCGGTTGACGCAGACCGGGCTGGACTACTGCCGAACAGGCGCATGGGTGAAGGTCGGTGCAACGCCGCAGTTCACGGGCGACCGCCCTGCGGCTGGCTTCGAGGCCATCACCATCTGCCACCCGAAAGGCAAGAAGCGCTGGAACGGCGGCGGGTCTCACGCGGTGTGGTCCGTGCCGATCGTGCTCAACCGTGGAGGCAACGATCCGAGGCTACATACCACGCAGAAGCCGGAGGCGTTGATGCTGTCGTTGGTCAGCCTATTTAGCGACGACGGCGAGACGATTCTCGACCCGTTCATGGGCAGCGGCACAACGCTTGCGGCGGCGAAGCGGATCGGACGCCGGGCCATCGGTATCGAGCGGGATGAACGTTACTGCGAGGTTGCCGCGAAGCGTTTGGCGCAAGGCGTTCTCCCGATGGGTGCGAGCGCATGAGCATTCCAGCCCCGAAGGGCCAGACGGACGTGCCGGAGTTCTCAATGCGGCTGACCGAAGACGGCCGCGTGTCCTTCGTGCATCTCGCACAGGCGCGTGGCTACCTGCGGCGGCTGTTCCGCCAGTGCGGTGAGCATATCGTCGGCCAGTTCTACGAGTTCCAGGCGCAGCGCAGCGGGCGCCAGAATCGCGCCTATCACGCGCTCTGCAACGAGTGGCTGCTGCACAAGCCGGGGTGGCGGATCGGCGCGCTCAAGCTGTTCGGGCTCGGGGAAGTGTTCGGCTACCTCGAAGTGCCGCATCCGGTCACGGGTGAGGTGCTGCTCTTCCCGGCTGAGACGAGCACGGCGAAGCTCAGCGTGGGCAAGTTCTGCCAGTTGATCGAGTGGGTGCTGGAAGCGGCAGCCGAGCAGGATGGCGTCGTGCTCCAGAGTCCGGATGAGTACCGGCGCGCAAAAGAGGCCGCCGCGAAGAAGGCGGCACGCGCCGCCAGAAAAGAGGCCGCGTGAACGACGATGCCACCCGCTACCCGCTATCGTGGCCGACCGGCTGGAAGCGCACGCCGAGCTACCAGCGGCAGCGTGCGCGGTTCCAGTCCGGCGGCGCAGCTCTGACGGTCCACCGAGCGATCACGCGCCTGTCGGGTGAACTGGCCCGCCTTGGCGCCCGTGACGAGATCCTGTCGACGAACATGCAGACGCGGCTCGACGGCCTGCCGTATTCGGGCCAGAGCGAGCCCGCCGATCCCGGCGTGGCCGTCTACTTCACGCTGAAGGGGCAGGCGCGCTGTCTCGCCTGCGACGCGTGGACGCGCACGGCCGACAACATCGCGGCCATCGCGCAGCATATCGACGCGCTCCGGCGCATCGACCGCTACGGCGTGGGCACGCTCGATCAGGCGTTCGCCGGCTACGCGCCGCGCCTGCAAGCCGCACCGTCCGAGTGGTGGATCGTCTTCGGCATCTCGCGCAGTTCGACCCGCGCGGCGGTCGAAGAGGCGTTCACGCGGCTGGCGAAGACGGCGCACCCGGACGCGGGCGGCAGCCACGACGCGATGGCGCGACTGACCGAGGCAAAGACCGCCGCGCTGCGTGAGGTGGCGGCGTCATGAGCCATCTGCACAGCAGCGCCCTCCCGCGCTACGCGCCGATCCCGAAGACGGTCAACGGCCGCACGCGCGCCGAAGAGAAGCACGTCCGCGACAACGCCAAGGATGCCGAAGAGGCGCGCTGCTACGCCCTGGTAGACGCCCGCGACGAATTGCGGGACCGGGTGACGGGCAAGCTCCTGTCGAAGCGTGGCGGGCTCACCACGCGGGTGGAGCGGCACCACATGAAGGGTCGCGGGGCCGGGGGCAAGCACGAGACGAGCAACGTGGTCACGGTGAGTCCTGAGACGCACGCGGAGATCGAAGTGAAGGGCACGCTGCGCCTGAGCGGTGATGCGGACGCGCGCGACGATCGCGGGCGGCTGTGTGGCGTGAAAGTCGAGCGGCTACAGAACGACGTCTGGCGCGTCGTGGGGTGGGTGTGAGAGGGCTTGACATTCGCCAGGACGTAGAATCTACTACGTGGGCGAACAATCATCGACGGGATAGGGTAGCCCCCGAACGGACGACTTCTCACCGTCCTTCCCGTCGATTCTCATGTGAGAGCCGCTAGAGAGGCGGATATGCCGAACACGCTGCCGGGCGTTGGCCCGGTTCTTCCGCGTAATCCCGTCGACCGGGGCAAGCTGCTGCTGGCCCGCACGCGCGAGCTGATCGAACTGCGCGGCAAGGTGCGCCAGGTCGAGCACGAGTGCAAGGCGATCATCGACTCGCTCTGCGAAGGGCAGGCGTAGCGATGGCGCAGCCCCCGTCCTTCCCGTTCTACGCTGGCGACTGGATCGCCGGCACGGCGACCCTCAGCCTTGAGGCGAAGGGGGCGTATATCGACCTGCTGGCGCATCAGTGGAACAGCCATGAAGGTGTGCCAGGCGCCGATCCGGTGGCACTGTCTCGCATCATTCGGGCGTCAAAAGCGGACGCGAAACGCGTGTGGGCGGAACTGTCGGGCAAGTTCGTTTTGCAGCCGGACGGGACGTATCGGAACGCGCGCGTTGAGCGTGAGCGCGAAGCCAAGGCGCGTTATCACGAGGCAAAACGCAGGAACGGCGAGAAGGGCGGGCGTCCTCGGTCAACCGAACAACCGACCGAAGGAAGAACCGACAGGGTAACCGAGACGAAACCTACCGGTTATCCCCCATCACCATCTCCATCTCCATCTGTTCCTACGGAACAGAGAGACGCGCGCGCTGATGCGCCGACGCGCACAGAGCGGGCATCGAGGCCAAATCCCTACGCCCACGCTCAGGTCAAGGCCCCGAACGGGCGCGTGTTCTGGGAGGGGCCGATCTTCGACATCCCGGATGGGTGGGCCGTGAAGGCGCTCAAGGCCAGCAACGGCAAGGCGGTTGGGTCGGACGTGGTGAAGTTCGCGCAGGCGCTCACGGCGAAGCTCGAACGCGACGGCGCGGAGGCTCCGGCGCAGGGGTTCCTGGCGTGGCTCGATGCGGAGTGGGCGGCGTATCGGCAGCCGGCCGTGCGTGACGGCTACCGGCCGGCGTCGGAGTTCATCGAGGAGCAGAAGCGCGTGGCGGCCGAGGTCGCGGCCGAGGAAGCTGCGGCGAAGGCGAACGGCACGTATCGGTCGCTGGCGCAGATCATGGCGGACGCGCGGGCGGCTCGCGCGGCCGAGCGGAAGGCGGCGACGCATGGCTGAGCGCGTCTCGCCGCACGACCTGACGGCCGAACGCGCGGTCATCGGCGCCGTGCTGCTCGAGCCGGAGATGTTCGACGTGGCCGAGGGCTGCGGGCTCAAGGCGCGGATGTTCTTCCGGCCGGCCCACGCGCGGCTGTGGGAGGCGATCACGCGGGTCCGTGGGTCCGGAGTCATCCCCGACGCCGTGACGCTCAGGAGCGACCTGGAGACGGCCGGGCAGCTCGACGAGGTGGGCGGGATGCTCTACATCGCCGGCCTGACGGACGGCGTGCCACGGTCCAGCAACGTCGAGGGCTACGCGCGGATCGTCTGCGAGAAGGCGCAGCTGAGGGATCTCATCGCGCAGGCGAACCGGACCATCGAGGAGGCGTACGACGGGTCGGACGTCGAGGAAGTCATCGACCGGGCCGAGGAACGACTGATGTCGGTGGGCCGGGACGCGGCGCGCGGGGACTTCCTGTTGGCGTCGGACTGGATGTCCGAGATGTATCGCGCGGTCGAGAAAGCGAACCACGAGAAGCGCGGCGTGACGGGCGTGCCGTGCGGGCTGGCGTCGATCGACAACCTGACGCGGGGCTGGCAGCCGAGCGACCTGATCGTGATTGCTGGCCGGCCGAGCGACGGCAAGACGGCGCTGATGATGCAGTTCGCGCTGGAAGCCTCGCGGCACACGTTCGCGGCGGTCTGCTCGCTCGAGATGTCGCGGCTGTCGGTGGGGTTCCGGGCGGTGGCGCTGGAGGCGCGCGTCGATGCGTTCAAGCTGATGACCGGGCAGCTCGTGGCGCACGAGATGGGGCGCGTGGGCGATGCCCTGAGCCGTCTCGGGGAGCGCCGGCTGGCGATTGACGACGCGGGGGGGCAGTCGGTGTCAGGGCTGTGCGCGAAGGTGCGCCGGCTGTCGGCCAGGTATGGCTCGGGGATCGTGTTCGTGGACTACCTGCAGCTTCTGCACGGGAACGGCGCCGAGAACCGCACGCAGGAGATCACGCAGATTTCCGGGCGGCTCAAGGCGCTGGCGAAAGAGCTGAGCGTGCCGCTGGTCGTGCTGTCGCAGCTCACGCGCGACAACGCGAAGGGCGGGCCGGCGTCTCGGCCGCAGTTGCATCACCTCCGCGATGGCGGGTCCATCGAGCAGGACGCGGACGTGGTGCTGCTCATCCATCGGCCGAACAAGGCGACGGACTCGGGGCGGTTCCAGCACGGGGAGATCGTCGAGATCATTCTGGCGAAGCAGCGGAACGGCCCGGCCAATCGCACGCTCGAAATGCAGTGGGACGGCCCGACGATGCGGTTTACCGATCTCGACCGTGAAGCCTCTGCGCCGAGACAGGAGCGGCTGGCATGACCGCGCACACCCTCGCCGCGCAGCTGCTCTCCCGGCCCGACGTGCCGGTCACCGTGGCCGGGCATGGCGCGCTCCACGCGGTCACGCGCGCCGCCAATGAAGACGGCCAGCCCGTGGTGGTGCTCTACGTGGTGGCGCCGGAGCCGCCAGAGTTCGTGCTGACGCCGGAGGCAGCGACACGATGACCCAACTCTCGATGACCTACCCCTCGGCCGTCGTCTCCCGTCGCTCGGGCCTGCGTCGTGCGCGTCAGACCGGGGCGACGCTGCGGGACCTCTACCTGGCGCTGCTGGAGGCGCACCCGCAGGGCTTGACGGACCACGAGGCCGCGGCGCTGCTCGGGGTGCTCTCGACGACGGCGGGCGCGCGTCGTGGCGAGCTCATGGCGGCACGTCCGGGGCTGATCGAAGCGTGCGGGCGGGTGGCGCAGCCGCACATGGTGAGCCGCACGGTGTGGAGATTGGCGCGATGACCGGGAGAGTGCGCACGCAGCGGGAAGTCTTCATGCTCGGCCGTGGCCACTTCTGGGGTGGCGAGTGGCACTACACGGGTTGGGATGAGCCGTTCGCCACGCTCGACGCGGCGCAAGCGAGCATCCCCGGCGCGGTGTGGCTGAAAGACCCGGAGCGCCGCGTCTGGCGCACGGACCAGCAGGACATCATCAAGCGCCTGCCGTTGTCGCATGTGCCGCGCGTGTCGAAGCGCCGGCAGCGTGACGCCGAGAAGGAAGGCGCATGAGGCCGGTCTACGCGGCGCGTCGGGTCGATACCGCCTCGAAGCTGCTGGTGAAGGCGGCTCGGCAGCTTGGCGTGGACGTGGAGCCCTCTGGCGGCGCCGTGGACGCGTTCCTGTGGCTCGGCTCGGTCGTGCGGCTGGTGGATTGGAAGAGCCCCGGCAAGGCCGACCTGACGCCCTCACAGGCGAAGCTGATCGCCCGTGGCTGCCCGCTGCACTTCGTGTCCACGGTGGAGCAGTTGCAGGCGCTCATCGCGGGGATGAAGCGTGAGGCTGGGCGATGACGCGCTGCGCGTGTGGGCGCCCGGTGCTGCAAGCCCGGTATCCCCGGTGTGCGGTGTGTCGGCGGCTGGCGCGGGCGGCTCGACAGACACCCGGCGGGCGGTTCGTGCGCTGGCTGCGCGTGTGGCGCGTGCGGCGCGGGATGGCAGCGGCAGCATAGAGGGGGGCGACATGGCGACGACACACGAGGACCGGCTGCGGGAAGCAGCGGCGGATGGGGCGGACCGTTACTCACCGCCGCCGATTGTGACGGAATCGCTTGCCGCCGCCTGTCTGGCCGGGGCCGAGGCGCTGCGCCTGCTGCGGGAGTATCAGGAGACTACGGCGTTGGTCCGTGCGCTCAACGAGGACGGTGGCGGCTCAAGCCCGGAAGTGTTCGGGGCCGCGTGCGACCGATGCGATGCGGCCAAGGCCGCCCTGCTCGCCACGGAGGTGACGCGATGACGCGAGACGAAGCCATCGAATCATGGAACCGCGTGAGCGCGGATGAGTCGTGGACGAATCCGCACGCGCACATCGAAAACCTGATCGCCGCAGGGGATCGGCTGCTCGCCGCCCTCTCCAGCCTCTCCCGCACACTGGCCGAGCGAGACGCGGAGATCGCTGACCGAGACGAGCGGCTAGCGGAACGTGACCGCGCCTGTATGCAGAACCTGATCGTGGCGGTGGGTCACGCTGAGCGCGCCAATCAGGCCGAGCGCGAACGCGACGAGGCCCGCGCCGCCCTAGCAGAACGCAACGCATGGCTGGCTGAATGCTACAAACTGACCGGCGCAGACCCGGACGGCAACGAGGACTGGCGGCTGGCCCCGCGTGCCGTGGCGGAAGTGAAACGGCTTCGGGAGGAACACGACGCCGATAGCGCCGCTCTCGCCGCTTACGAGAAGGCCCACGCGAAGGCGCGGCCGTAATTCGTCGGCGCGTATGGTATACGTTCTGTCGTAGAATGTCCCGAGCGCCCCGCATGAGCCAATCCGGTGCCTATCCTGACGGCCACGCCTGTCGGCCAGCCTTCCCGCGGCTGGTGGCCTAGCCATGCCACGACACGCACCACGCGGTGCCATCAAGGGCAAGCCTGACCCTTTGGACCTGTCGGACCACATGGATGAGCGAATCCGCTGCACTGCGCGGAGCAAGCGGAGCGGCAAGCAGTGTGGACGCGCGCCGATTCCTGGCGGGACGGTCTGCTATATGCATGGCGGCGCGGCGCCGCAGGTCCAGGCCAAGGCGCGCGATCGGCTGATGGCGCTGCAGTTCCCGGCGATCGCCACGCTTGAGTTCCTGATGAAGAAGCGCGCGGAGTTCCCGTCCACGGCGTATGCCGCAGCCAAGGATGTGCTCGATCGGACCGAGGGGAAGCCGAAAGAGTCAATCGATATGAACGTGACCGGCGAGATTGCCTTGGTGCCGGAGCGCCTACAGGCGGCGCGCAAGCGTCTCGCGGAACGCGATCCGCAGAATCGTTAGCGATCTCATGCCGGCCGCTGACCAGATCAACGCCGATCTCGCGGATTTCGTGGCGCAGTTCTACGATGACCCGCTCGGGTTTGTCCTGGCGGCCTACCCGTGGCAGGAGCCGGGACCGCTCGCGGACTTCGACGGCCCAGACCAGTGGCAGCGCGAGTTCCTGGCGTGGCTCGGTGCGGAGATCCGGGCGCGCAAGTTCGACGGGCAGCACGCGGTGGAGCCCATCCGGGCGGCCGTCTCGAGTGGCCACGGCATCGGCAAGTCCACGCTGCAGGCGTGGCTGGTGGACTGGATCACGGCCACGCGGCCCTACTGCCGCGGCACGGTGACGGCGAACACGTCGACGCAGCTCGACACGAAGACGTGGGCGGCCATCATCTACTGGAAGAAACTGTCGATTACGGCGCACTGGTACGAGATCAACACGCAACGGCTCTATTTCAAGGGGCATCGGGCCGATTGGTTCGTGGCGCCGCAGTCGTGTAAAGAGGAAAACTCGGAGGCGTTCGCCGGCCAGCACGCGGCCAATTCCACGTCGTTCTACATCTTCGATGAGGACTCGGCCGTCCCGGACAAGATCCACGAGGTGGCCCAAGGCGGCCTGACGGACGGCGAACCCATGTGGTTCCTGTTCGGGAATCCCACGCGGTCGCAGGGCGCGTTCCACCGGGCGTGTTTCGGGTCGGATCGTCATCGCTGGAAGGTCTGGACGATCGACAGCCGGGACAGCCGCTTCACGAACAAGGCGCAGATCGCGGAGTGGATTCAGGACTACGGGGAAGACTCAGATTTCGTGCGGGTGCGCGTGCGGGGGCTGCCGCCGCGCGCCTCGGATCTGCAATTCATCGGGCAGCAGCTCGTGAGTGACGCGCAGACCCGGAATGTCTCGCCGCTCCCGGATGAGCCGCTGATCGCGGGGCTGGACCTGGCGCGTGGGGGGTCGGATGAGTGCGTGATCCGGTTCCGGCGTGGGCCGGACGCCCGAAGCATCCCGCCGATCCGCATCCCCGGCGAGAAAGCTCGGGATTCCATGCATCTGGTGACGATCACGGCGGACGTGCTGGCCAAGAACTACGGCGGCCAGATGGTCCGCACGCTGTTCGTCGATGCCACGGGCGGGAGCATCGGGGGGCCGGTGGCGGATCGGCTGCGGCAGCTCGGGCACCGAAACGTTATCGATGTCCAGTTCGGCGGGGAATCCCCGGCGCCGCGGCTGGCCAATATGCGGGCGTTCATGTGGTCGCGAATGCGGGACTGGCTGAGCACGGGCGCGATCGATGCCAGCCCGGATCTCGAGATCGACCTGACCGGGCCCGGGTATCACCACGACAAGGGCGATCGGCTGGTGCTCGAGTCGAAGGAAAGCATGAAGAAGCGCGGGCTGGATTCGCCGGACGACGGGGACGCGCTGGCGCTCACCTTCGCGCAGACGGTGGCCGCGGCAGCCCCGGCGCCGATGCCGTACCGGCCCACGTCGGCTTGGGGGTAGGACTTGCGGCGGCGCTACGTGTAAGCGCAGAATAGACGCCACGTCGAATGGAGGGCTGAGGGTATGGCAAAGAAGACACCCGCACCGAAGAAGCCGGCGAAGGCCGCGACGCCCGAGACGGAAAGCCACGTGTACAACTTCCGGACCCGCAACAACCTGAAGCGCGGCGGCGGGAAGGCCACGGCGTGCTGATGTTCCGACGCCTGACGAACGCGGCGCCTGCGCTGAGTCTGCGGCATACGCGGGCCGGTGTCTTGGTCCACGAGAAGGTGATCCGGGACGGCGTGATCCCGGCGCTGAAGGAAGCGGAAGCCCAGGTAGGCGCGATCGATGTCCGCGTGTCGGCGCTCGAGGCCGTGCGCGCGCGTGGATTCTGGGGCCGGCTGCGCTGGCTCCTGACGGGACGGTAACGCATGGCGACCACGACACGCGCGACGCGCACGCCTGAGCAGACCACGGCGCTCCTCAAGGAGATTCGGGACCGCTACGACGCCGGCATGGAGGCGTGGCGCACGGTCCGGGACGAGGCCAAGACCGATATGCGGTACGTGGCCGGCGATCCGTGGGAACCGAAGGACCGCGAAGCGCGCAAGGCGGCGGGCCGGCCGTGCCTGAGTCTCGATGAGCTCGGGCAGTACTTCAACCAGGTGATCAACGACGTGCGCGCCAATCCGCGCGCGGTGAAGTTTTCGCCCACGGGGAACGGCGCGAACGATAAGACGGCCGAGTTCTATTCGGACAAGATGCGTGAGATCGAGTACCGCTCGCACGCTCAGATCGCGTATACGACGGCGTTCGAGAATGCCGTGCATCGGTCGTACGGCTGGCTGCGGCTGGCGACGGAGTATCGCTCCCCGCGGGCGATGACGCAGGAGATTGTGATCCGGGACATCCCGAACCCGGACATGGTGATCCCGGACCCCGAGTCCACGCGGCCGGACTCGTCGGACATGCGCTGGCTGTTTCATTTCGAGCGGTGGAAACAGTCGGAGTTCTCGCGCCGGTTCCCGAAGGCGGCGATCCAATCGTTCGAGGACTACCGGGGGCAGGCGCCGGCGTGGATCTCGGACTCCACGATCGTGGTGGCCGAGTATTGGCGCGTCGAGAGTGAGCGCAAGCGGCTGCTGCTGCTCGAGGACGGCTCGACCGTGTTCGAGGACGAGCGCGCGGAGACGCAGGGGACCGGGATTCGTCGGCTGGCCGTGGCCATCGGTCTGGCCGCGCAGGCGCCGGCGGCGCCGGCGGTGGTGGACGCGCGCGAGGTGGACGTGCCGCGGGTCCGCATGTACCTGACGAACGGGCTTGAAATCCTCGAGGAACACGATTGGGCGGGCAAGGCGATCCCGTTCGTGTCGTGCTACGGCAAGATCCTGTACGTCGATTCCGGGAAGGGCGCCGAGCGCACGATCATGAGCATGACGCGCCTGGCGCGCGATCCGTACATGCTCTACTGCTACTACCGGACCGGCCAGAGCGAGCTGGTGGGCATGACGCCGAAGTTCCCGTACTTCGTGTACGAGGGGCAGTTGGATCCGACCGAGCTGGTGAATCTGCAGAAGTCACTGCATGAGCCGGTGGCGGTCATTCGGGTGCGGCCGTACGTGGAAGGGATGCCGCCGGGCACGCCGCTCCCGCCGCCGTCGCGTCAGCCGTATGAGCCTCCGATCGCGGCGCTTGAGATGGGCGCCGAGGCCGCGCGCCGGGCGATCCAGGCCGCGATGGGGATCTCACCGCTGCCGACCTCGGCGCAGCGTCGGAACGAGAAGTCCGGGATCGCGCTGCAGCAGATTGAAGAAAGCCAGCAGCGCGGGACGTTCCACTTTGTCGATCATTACGACGACATGATCCGGCGCGTGGGTGAGCTGACCGAGGATCTGATCGACAAGGTGTACGACACGCCGCAGGACGTGGGCATTCGGGACAAGAACGAGCAGGCCAAGATCGTGCGGATCAACGATCCCGCCGATCCTGAGAGTGTCTCGACGAAGGGCGATCATCTGGTCACGATCTCGACCGGGCCGAGCTTTGAATCGGAGCGGACGGCGGGCATGGCGTTTGCCGATTCGATCGTGCAGAACCTTCCGAACATCGCGGCGATTTCTGGGCCGCAGGCGGCGGCCTCGATTCTGGCCAAGGCGATCAAGCTGCAGAACATCGGCACGGTCGGCGATGACATCGCGGACATCATCCGGCCGCAGCCGATCCAGAACCCGGACGGCACGCCGCCCACGCCGGAACAGCTGCAGCAAGCCCTGGCGCAAGCGATGGGGCAGCTCGACGAGGCCAAGAAGCAGATCGGCGAGATGGGGAAGGCGCTCGAGACGGACGAGATCAAGGCGCAGCGGGATCTGCAGATCGAACAGGCGCGCCAGGCGGCCGAGACGGAGCGGGCCCGGGTCCGGGCCGAGGCCGAGATGGCGCGCACGGCCGAGGACAACGCAGCCAAGCTGCAGCTCGAGCGCATGAAGATCGTGTCCACGCTGCTCCAGACGCAGGCCAAGCTGGACATGCAGAAGGCCGAGCTGCAGGTCGATGCGGCACTGCGGCAGCTCGATACGAGCGTGGCGGTGGCCGGCGCGGACGCGGATCGCGAGTTCCAGCGTGCGCAGGGCGCCGAAGGCCGGAGCTTCGAAGCCGAGCAGGCCGAGCGCGCACGGCAGGCCGAGGCCGAGCGGCCGGAGGCGGGCGCGTGACGGCGGCGCAGTTGTTTGACGCGCTGACGCGATCCGGAAAGCCGGTGACGCCGGCGCGGCTGGCCAAAGCGCGCGCGCGGGCCGACAGTCCGGAAGTCTGGGCCGAGGTGCAGGCGCGCCTGGCGGCCCATGTGAGCGACACCAAGGAGCCACGAGCCAATGACCAGCCCTGAAGCCACGAGTGAGACGCCCGCCGTTGATGTGCTGAGCGGGGGCGATGCGCCCAGTATCGATCTCGGCTCCCTGTCGGATGCGCAGCTGGATAGCTGGCGCTTGACGGGCGAGTTGCCGGCGGCTACACTGCCGGTGTCGACGACGGAGGGATCGACGCCTCCCGAGCCTGCCGCGCAGGCCGCATCAACGGATGCGAGTGCACCGCCCGTCTCGGAAACGGGCACGCCGGCGAGACCGAACGCCGAGACGCGCAAGGCAGCTCTCAAGGCCGAGATCGACACGCTGCTCCAGGAACGGGCCCGGTTGCGGGGCGAGCTGGACGGCATCCGATCCGGGACCGAACGACGCGCACCAGACGCTCAACCTGCGGCCTCGTCGCCCGCTCCGCGCCCGACGGCTCCTGTTGCCGGGTTCCCCACGCTGGACGAGTTCTACGCCCAGCCCGAGAACGCCGGGAAGACCTACGAGGACTACACCCGCGCCCTCATCGTTCATACCCTCGAAGGTGAGCGGCAGCACGCACTGGCCCAGCAGCAGATCGCGGCCAAGGTCCAGGGCTTTTCGTCGCAGATCGAGAAAGTGATCGCCGAGGATCCGGCGTTCCTCACGTCGTTGGCGCCCGCGGTGCGTGATCTGGTCCCGGAGACCATGTTGACGCCCGGCGCGCCTGTCTACGCGGGGAACGTGGTGGCCCAGGTGGTGATGGACTCGGACGCGGCGCCGCTGTTGCTCAAGCATCTGTCGGATCATCCGGCGGTGCTCGATTCGATTCTGTCGCTGCCGTCGCGTGATGCGGTGGTGCGGCAGCTCGGACGCCTCGAAGGTGAGCTGACCGCCACGGTGCGGTCGCCCTCATCGGCGCCTGTCAGGTCTGTCGTATCGCAGGCGCCGCCGCCCGCGACGACGCTCGGCAGTCGTCCAGCCGGTCCCTCTGATTCGCTCGAGGCGGCGTTGGCGCGTGGGGACGCGGAGTCCTACATACGCGAAGCCAACGCCCGCGATGTGGCGAGGCGGAAGGCCGGCGGTTAGGCTCCCCGAGCGGGGTCGCTCCCGCGTGCGTCGTGCGAATGTGAAGGGGGGCCGTGATGGCTTCCAATTCCTTTCAGTACGTCGATTGGCTCTCGATGGAGAGTCTGCGTCTTCTGACGAACAAGCTCCAGGTCGCGCAGTTCTTCAACACGGACTACAACAAGGAGTTCACGAAGGAGTTCGCCGTTGGCGAAACGGTCCGCGTGAACTACCCGCAGCGGTTCCTGATCCGTGATGGCCTCGGCTACAACCCGCAGGCGATCAACCGGATCCCGACCACGGTGACGGTCGATCAGATCTTCGGCGTGGACTTCGAATGGGACTCGGCCGAACAGGCGCTGCAGCTCGAGCGAGGCCGCGACAAGATCGCCAAGGAGTACCTCGAACCGGCGATGGCGCAGATCGCCCAGGAAATCGATTCCCGGGCGGCGCTCTACGCCAAGAACAACGTGTCGAACGTCGTCGGCGTGCTCGGCACGGATCCCACGTCGTTCGCGACCATGAATCAGGCGCGCCAGAAGATGGTGGAGCTGGCGGGCTGGACCGGAGCCAAGCGCGGCATGATCATCCCGCCGTCGGTCAACACGTCGCTCGTGAGCGCGGCGGTGCAGTACTTCAACCCGACCGACGAGATCAGCCGGCAGTACAAGGAAGGCTCGATCGGCACCAACAGCGGCTTCGACTGGTACGAATCGATGTCGCTCTACGAGCACACGGCGGGCACGTGGGCGGGCACGGTCGAGTGCACGGCGGCGGTGGCGTCCGGTGCGTCGTCTCTGGTGCTGACGTGCACCAACGGCGACGTGTTCAACAAGGGCGACGTGGTGTCGATCGCGGGTGTGAACGCGGTCAACCCGATGACGCGGCGCTCGACGGGCTCCGCGAAAACGTTCGTGATCACCTCGGCGAGCCAGACGATCAGCGGCACGTCGGCCACGGTGAGCATCTACCCGACGATCTACGGGCCGGGCTCGCAGTACCAGAACGTGGACGCCCTGCCGGCGGCCGGCGCCGATCTGACGCTGTTCCCGGGCACGGCCAGCCCGAACGGCAAGACGGGGTTCAACGGTCTGGCGATCAACCGGGACGCGCTGGCGCTGGTCGGCGTGAAGCTCGAAGTGCCGAAGGCGTGCGAGATGGCCTCGCAGTCGCGGGATCCGAAGACGGGGATCTCGGTGCGGTTCGTGCGGATGTTCGATCCGCAGCAGTCGAAGATGGTCAACCGGTTCGACGTCCTGATGGGCTTCGGCCAGCTCTACGCCGATCAGTGCGCCGTGCGCGTGCTGTGCGGCTAGTCAGGGAGGACGCAGCATCATGGCAATTCGACAGACCACGGTTTCACAGACCTACCCGCGTTTCCAGTCACTCGTGTTCCCCACGGTGACGCCGACGCTGGCCACGCTCACCACGGCCGGCGGCGCCCGCACGATCACGCCGGCCGAGCTGCTCGGCGGCCTGCTCCTGCTCAACGTGGACGACGCGCAGACGGCCACGCTGCCGACGGCGGATCTGCTCTACGCCGCCTTGGCATCGCTGGGTGTCGGCGTCGGGACGGCGTTCGACTTCGACGTGATCAACACGGGCGATACCACGCTGACGGTGGCGGTGGGCACGGGTGGCACGGCGGCCACGGGCTCCAACTCCAAGAGTTCGGTGCTCACGGTCGTGGCGAACGCCTCGAAGCGGTTCACGCTGATCTTCACGTCGGTGCAGGCCGCGGACGGCTCGGGCAGCAACGCCTACCGGCTGATCGGTCACGGTTCGATCGCGGCGGCGGTGGCCTAGTCGCGCTCGAGACGGGGGCGGCTCGGGGCTCGTGGCTCCGGGCGTCGGGTCCGCCTCCGTTCCTTTTCACTGGAGCCAGCTCTATGGACTTTCCGAGGATGCTCTACCGGGTCGGCGCGGAGGGGATGGCGTATCTGCGCGTGGCCAATGAGTCGGATCTGACGGAGGCGCTGGCCGGCGGGTGGCATCGGCGCCGGGTGGATGCGGAAGCGGCGGTCGCGCCGGCGGCGCCCGAGGCCGCGGCGGACGTGGCCGAGGCTGACGCTGACGCGCCGGCCGAGGAACCGAAGCGCCGCGGGCGCCCGCGCAAGGTGGCCGAGTAGCGCATGGCCACGATCGCCGACATCTGCCGGGACGCGGCCGAAGAAATCGGCGTCGTCGCGGCCGGCGAGACGCTGCACCCGAATGACGCGGCGGCGCTGCTCCGGCGTCTGAATCGCATTCTCGATCTGTGGAATGCGATCCAGCCGGCGTCGGTGGCGCAGCAGTTCGTGACGTACACGCTGGTGCCGAGTACGTCGCCGACCACGATCGGGCCGTCTGGCGCGACGTGGGCGCTGAACGTGCGCCCGGTGTCCATCGAAAGCGCCCAGCTCGTGATTGCCGGCACGCCGAACAGCTACCAGCCGATCACGTTGCGCGATGCGCAGTGGTGGGCCGCGCAGCAGGTGCCGGCGCTGACGGACGGGTATCCGACCGATCTGTACTATGAACCCGCGTGGCCGAATGGCCGTCTCTACTTCTGGCCGGTGCCGAGCGCGGCACGAGATGTCCAGCTGCAGATCCGGCGCGTGATCGCCCAGGTGGCGCTCACCGACACGTTCGACATGGCGCCGGGGTATCAGGAGGCGCTGACGCTGACGCTGGCCGAGAAGGCCGCGGCGCTGTTCCTCAAGCCGGTGCCGGAGGGGCTGTCCCGTGAGGCGTCGTTGGCGCGGGCGCAGATCTTCGCCAACAACGTGGTCACGCCGAAACTGATCACGCGCGATGCCGGGATGCCGGCCCAGGGCGAGTCGGCGACCTTCCCCACGTTCAACTATCTGATCGGGAGCTGATCGGGTGGCCGTGCTCGCCAATTTCGTCGGCGGATCGAACCGAGTCCGCTCGAAGAATGTCAACGACGAGCAGACGATCAACTTCTATCCGGAGGTGCCGCCGGGCTCGGCGAAGGTGCCGGGCTGGTTGGTCCCGACGCCGGGGCTCGAGCCGTTCGTGGTGCTCGACAACGCGCCGATCCGCGCCTTGTTCTCGCAGGATGGGCGGACGTTCGCGGTGTCTGGGACGAGCTTCTATGAGATCTTCCGGAATCGGACCGTGGCGCTGCGGGGCTCGACCACGCTCGACGGCCGGCCGGCGACGATCTCCAGCAACGGCACGAACGGCAACCAGCTGTTTATCACGTCCGGCGGGGTCGGCTACATCTACGACCTGACCACGAACGTGATCGCCCCGATCACGGATCCGGACTTCCCGAGTCCGGTGGAAATGGGGTGGTTCTCGGACGGCTACTTTGGGGCGCTCAAGCGGGGCACGAACCAGTTTCAGACCTCGGCGCTGTTCGACGGGACGGACTGGGACGCGCTGGACGTGTACCAGATCTCGACGACGAGTGATCTGGTGGTGGCGCAGGTACCGTTGCGGCGGGAGATCTACACGTTCGGGTCGCTCTATACGAGCGTGTGGCAGAACGTGGGCGCCTCGACGATCTATCAGCCGATCGCCGGCGTGTCCATTGAGCAGGGCGCCGGGGCGCCGTACGCCGCGGTGCCGCTGGACAATACGATCTACTTCCTGAGCCAGAACACGAACGGCACGCGGATGATCTTCCGGTTCAACGGCTACACGCCGGAACGGGTGAGCAATCACGCGGTCGAGTTCGCGCTGAACCAGTGCCCGCGTGTGTCGGATGCGATCGCGTGGACGTATCAGGACGAGGGGCACACCTTCTATGTGCTCTACCTGCCGGCGCCGCCGGTCGCGGGCTCGGGGGTGGACCATACGACGTGGTGCTATGACGTGGCGACGGGCCAGTGGCATGAGCGGGCGCACTGGTCGCCCGTGTCGATGGCGTGGTTCCCGCATGTGGGCCGGTGCCACTGCGCGGCGTGGGGGCTGCATCTGGTGGGCGCGCGCAATTCCGGCGCGATCTATCGCATGAGTCTGGATCTGGCCACGGAAACGCTGGTGATCTGATGCCTGCGCCGACGAATCTCACCGCGGCGACGGCGCTCGGCATCGATACGCTGCCGTACAGTCTGTCGCTCGACGTGTCCGGGGCGGTGGCGCCGGACTATGACGTGTGGTGGTCGTTCGCGTCGGCGGTTGATGGCGTCGTGGGCTTCAAGGCCGCCGCGGCGTCTGGCGCGGTGACGTACGCGCCTGAGACCACGCTGTGGTATGGCGCGCCGTCGAGTCTCACACAGGTGACGACGATCGGATCCGGGTCCGTGTCGGCGATTGATCGGCCGATCTACTTCCCGGTGCTGGCCGGCGTCACGTACTACCTGCGGATCCGTAACTCGCTGGGGTCGGCGCCGGATGTGCTGCTCGAGGTGTCCGCGGCGGCGGCGCCGAATGGGGCGGTGGCGCCGGGGTCGCTGCTGATTTCGACGGTCGATGGCGATATGCCGATCATTGCGCTGGATGCCGCGACGGGGGCCGTGTTGGGCTTCCCGGTGGTGGCGTTCCCGCCGGGCGGCGACTTCGCGGACATCCTGCCGTCGTCGGGGCGCTCGATCTGGCCGTTCGGGTCCAACGTGTTCCGGATCTACGATAGCGCCTTCGCGCTCGTGGCCGAGGTGTCGGGCTTCTCGGGCTTCGGGCCCGGGCAGGCGAAGCCGATCAGCACGAACCGAGACGCTACGTTCTATGTCTGCGCGGGTGGCTCGGGCGCCACGATGGCCAAGGTGCAGACGGTGAGTAACGCCGGCGTGATCGGCGGGACGACGTGGACGCTGGGCCATGCGAGCGTGATCAGCATCGCGCCGAGTCTCGACGAGGCCACGCTGTACTACACGGTGGAGCTCACGAACGCGGTCTATGCGTGGAATCTGGGGACGAATGCGGCGCTGCCGACGTTTGCGACGCACAGCGGATCGAACTGGCGCGCGGTCCAGGTAATCGTGCTCGCCGACACGTCGGTCTTGGTGCTCTGGGCGCAGTTCGCTTCCCCGTTCGAGGTGGAAGTCATTCGCTACAACGCGGCCGGCGTGGTCCAGAATACTTTCACGTTTGGGGCGACGACGCCGAAGCTGATCGCCCACGGCCCGGATGATCCCACGTCGTTCTGGATCTGGACCGTGGACAACTGGACGGCCACGTTTGAACGGGTGCGCGTGAGCGATGGCGTGGCGCTGGCGTCGTTCACGACGGCGCTGCAGTCCGGCCAGGTCTACGCCCGGGCGGACTATGCGACCACGGCGGTGGCGGATGCGTTCGTGCCGTCGTCCACGTGTCCGTTCCTGCTGTGGTACGCCGCGCAGTCGCCGTTGCCGCCGATCTTCCCGCTGCCGCCTCCCGGGCCGTCGCCCTCGGGCTATACGACGGAGACACTGATTCCGCGGCGGTTGCGGCGGGCGCCGCATCTCTCGCTCGAGCAACGGACGCGGTTCTATGGCACCGTCCAGGTCGATCTGGAGTGCGGCCGGGCCCTGGCGACGGGGCAGGGGCGCGATCCGCAGATCATGCTGCGCTGGTCGGATGACGGCGGCCATACGTGGTCGAACGAGCATTGGCGATCGGCCGGTCGGATGGGGCAGTACGCGCATCGGGCGCTGTGGCAGCGCGGCGGGCGCTCGCGGGATCGGATCTTCGAAGTGGTCGTCTCAGATCCGGTGCCGTGGAACCTGCTCCAGATGATTCTGGACGTGCAGGAGGGCTTGAGCTGATGGCCTATCCGCTCGAGGGGCATCCGATCGTGGATCCACGCACGGGGCGCGTCACGCCGCCGTGGCTGGCGTTCTTCAACCTGCTGGCGACATCCGCGGGCGGTGGCGGGGGGGCGCTCACGGGGCTGTCGGGGCCTGTCACGACGCCGCTGGGCGGAGGCGTGCAGCCGACCACGATCACGCCGACCGGGGTGACGCCTGGCA
>Ga0315904_10003949_pt1 | contig 21445 bp, 19 predicted proteins | sample LakEriMetagenome_6_FD_203529 | JGI IMG/M metagenome (GOLD analysis project Ga0315904, IMG submission 203529) | Freshwater fungal communities from buoy surface, Lake Erie, Ohio, United States - Buoy 12 MA120 | ecosystem: Environmental > Aquatic > Freshwater > Lake | place: USA: Lake Erie, Ohio...
TGAGACCCGCTTGATGAAAAGCACCGCGGCCAGCACCATCCCCACTTCCACCGCGATCACCAAATCGAAGATCACCGTGAGCGCGAAGGTCGTCAGCAGGACCACCGCGTCGCTGGCCGGCATGCGCCGCAAGCGTCGCAACTCATGCCACTCGCCCATCCGCAGGGCCACAAACACCAACACGGCCGACATCGCCGCCATCGGCACATGCACCGCCTGTTTCGCGAAGAGCAGGATGATGCCTAGCAACGTCAGCGCATGCACCATGCCCGCGAGCGGAGTCTTCGCGCCGTTGCCGACATTGGCGGAGGTGCGCGCGATGGCACCCGTGGCCGGCAGTCCCCCGAAGAACGGACAAACGATATTCGCGACGCCCTGGGCGACCAGTTCGGTGTTGCTATTGTGACGTTCACCGCTCAGGCCGTCCGCCACTACCGCGGACAGCAGCGATTCGATCGCCCCTAACAGCGCGATCGCCGTCGCCGGTCCGATCAGGTCGCGCACGACCGCCCAGTCGAAATGCGGCCATTCGATTCCCGGAAAACCCGAGGGAATCGCCGCCGGACCAAACTTCGATCCAATGGTGGCGATGCCGAGGTTCTCCTGCCAACCGAAAGCCGCCACCAGCGCCGTGGCACCCAGCATGGCGACCATCGAACCGGGAACCCGTTTCAACCCGAGCCGCGGCCACAGGATCAGTACGAACAGACAACCCGCGGACAACATCAAGGTAGGCAAACTGATATCCTTGAGATGAACCGTCAGCCAGTGCAGGCGCTCGAAAAACTCGCGCGGCGCGGGTTCACCGGTGTGAATTCCGAGGAAATCGCCGGTCTGCGTGGCCATGATCGCCACCGCGATGCCGGTGGTGAATCCGCTCGTGACCGGCCAAGGGATGAACTTGATCAGCGATCCCATCCTCGCAAGGCCCATGATGACCAGTATCACTCCGGCCATGATGGTCGCCATCAGCAGGCCGCCATAGCCGTGCTTCTCGATGATGAGCAAAATGATCGGAATGAAGGCAGCCGTCGGTCCGCCGATCTGCACCCTGCTGCCGCCCAGTGCGGAAATGAGAAAGCCCGCGATCACCGCGGTGAAGATCCCCAGCGCCGGAGCGGGATGGCGGGTCTCCATTCCCGCAGGCACACTGGCGATGCCGAGCGCCAGAGCCAGCGGCAGCGCGATCATCCCCACCGTCAGGCCGGCCAGCACATCGTTGGCGAGAGTATCCCGACCGAAGCGACCGGAAAACAATTCCAACGACCGGGGCCTCATGTGCAGCCACCGCGACTTCCTTCCGGCCTTGCCTTGTCCCATCGAACCACTCCTTGTCCGTCGTTTCCTGGCGGGCAGGGCCACGATGCGCCCATGACTCCAAGCGAACAAGTGAAATCCCGGAAACGCCTCTTGCCGCCCCGCACCGCACTGCTAAGAAACCCTCAGGCCGCAGGCATGAAGCAGCACTCCGAATCCCAACTTCCCTCCTGCGTCGCGATCATCGTCGCGGCCGGATCCAGCAGGCGCATGGGCTTCGACAAGCTGGCCGCGCCGTTGTTAGGGAAACCGGTGCTGCGCCGCACGCTGGAGGCCTTCCTCGCGGCGGAGACGATCCGTTCGATCGTCGTGGTTTGCCCGGAAGAGCGCTGGCCGCTGCTCGGACCACCGGATTCCGGGAAACCCGTCACCCGCAGCGATGGCGGCGCGAATCGCCAGGACTCGGTGGCCATGGGATTGCGGGCCATTCAAGGGGCACCGGATTTCATCGCGGTGCATGATGCGGCGCGGCCACTGGTTTCACCCGCGGACATCGACCGTGCCGTCACCGAAGCCTTCAGCCAACAGGCGGTGTCCCTCGCCCGCCGTGTCACGGAAACCGTCAAGCGTTCGGATGACCTGAACCTCTGCCTCGAATCCGTCAGCCGTGAGAACCTCTGGCTGATGGAAACCCCCCAGGTTTTCGAAAGGGTGTTGTTAGAGAATGCCTGTCGTCACGTGGCGGAACACGGGATCACGGTAACCGACGAGGTTTCCGCCCTGGAGACCATCGGCATCAGAACACGCTTCGTCGAATCGACCTCACCCAACATCAAAATCACCACACCGGCGGACCTCGCATGGGCCGAGGCCTTGTGGACCTCCAAACCATGAGCAAGGCCCATTACCAATGGCGGGAATTGCCGAACGGCCCGCGCCTCGCCGTGGCGACCATCGCGGATTCGGAATGCGCGGCGCTCACGATCCATGTGCCCGCGGGCAGCCGCGATGAACACGGCGTGCCCGCCGGACTGGCCCACTTCGTCGAACACATGGTCTTCAAGGGCACCGCGCGGCGCAGCGCCCGCGAGTTGAGTCTCGAAATCGAGAGCGCCGGCTGCCAGGTGAACGCCTGCACGTCCGAAGACCAGACGGTTTACGAAGGCCGCGGCGAGGCGGCATCACTCCCGCTGTTGGCCGATGTGCTTGCCGACATGGTCTGGAATCCCGTGTTCCCCGAAAGCGAACTTGAACTCGAACGCGACGTCATCGGCGAGGAGATCACCATGTATCGCGAGACCCCCTCGGACCACATCGGCGACCTGATTTCAGCCGCGCTTTGGAACAAGCATCCGCTGGGTCATCCGATATCCGGCACGGCGGATTCCATCGCCGCGATCACCCGCGGGCACCTCACCGATTTCCGCGACCGCCATCATTTCCGCAGCGACGTGGTGATCGCCGCTGCCGGTCCGTTTTCCATCGATGAGGTGTCGGGAATCATCACGCCCTTGCTGCCAGCGTGCTTTCACAAGCCACCGGAGCGGATTCCATTCATCACCGCGGAGGCCTCACCGGGATCGCTGGTTGAAACCCGCGATACCGAGCAACTCCAGCTCTCACTCGCATGGCACACGCCGGGACGCCATGCCGACTGCCGCCACGCGCTGCGCCTCCTCAGCCTGATGCTGGGGGAAACCGCCAGCTCGCGGCTGTTCCTCGAACTGCGCGAGGAACGCGGGCTTTGTTATCAAATCTCAAGCGACATCACCTTGTTCGACGAAACCGGCGCCTTCGAAATCAACATGGGACTCGATCCGGACGGCCGCGACGAGGCGGTGTCCTGCGTGCTGCGGGAGATCGCGGACCTCGTCGCGAACGGCCCGCGCCCGGGAGAACTCGACCGCGCGCAACGCCTCGCCATCGCCCAAAGCAAGCTGGCCTTCGAAACCACCGCCGCCCACGCCACCTGGGCCGGCGAGGGCGTGCTCGATTTCGGGCGCATTCCCGATCCGCTCGAATGGCGCGAACGCATCCTCGCCGTGACCGACAGCGAAGTCCGGTCCATCGCCCAAGCCGTGTTCGGGAAACAGGAGCCCACCACCGCGGAGATCCGGCCGGGGGATGGGAGTTGAGAGTTGATTGTTGAGAGTTGAGAGCAAGAAATCTCCAATCCACTATCTCCAATCCACTATCTCCAATCCACAATCCACAATCCACAATCCACAATCCACAATCTTCAATTCCCGTGCCCTTCCAGCCGTTCAGCCACGAACATCTTGTCACCGTTCTGTTAGGAGCGCTGATCGTGGCGGCCTTGCTGCTGGCGGGACGTTCGGGTGAAACCGGACGCAAGCTCTCCGCCGCGGTGCTGGCCTTCGCCAACCTCAGCGCCTATCCGCTCAACCAGGCGGCCTGGCTCTCGCTCGACCAACCCGTCGCGCTCGACAACATCCTGCCATTCCACCTCTGCGACATCGCCGCCATCGTCGCCGGCTTCGCGCTGATGACCGGCAGCCACACGCTGCGCTCGCTCACTTACTTCTGGGGACTTGCCGCCACCTTTCAGGCGCTGCTCACTCCGGCGATCAGCGTCGGTTTTCCCGCGTGGCCGTTCATCACCTTCTTCGTCCAGCACTTCGCCATCGTCGCCGCCGCGCTGTATTTCCCCATTGTCGAAGGCTGGAGGCCCAAACAGCCGCTGTGGCGGAGCCCGCTCGAGGTCTATGGATGGTCGGTGGCTTATCTCATCTTCGCGCTTTCCATCAACACGCTGTTGAAAACCAACTTCGGTTTCGCCTCGCGCCCGCCGGACAATCCCAGCCTCATCGACCACCTCGGCCCATGGCCGTGGTATCTCTTCTCGCTCCAGGCGATCGCCCTCGTCGTCTTCCTGCTCCTCGCTCTGCCACATGGGCGGAAGAGATAGGAGATCGTTGATAGTGGATCGCAGATAGGAGATGGCTGATGAGAAGTTGCCCCCACTATCCACTATCCACTATCCACTATCCACTATCCACTATCCACTATCCACTATCCACTATCCACTATCCACTATCCACTATCCACTATCCACTATCCACTATCCGCTATCTCACCAATGTCCTTTCCCTATCTTTCCCTCGAAGCCGAGCTACACGATGCGTTCTGGGCGGAGGATGATGATGCTTCAGAAGTCAAACTGCTGGCCGAGTTCCTAACAGACCATCCCGGCCCCGCGCTGGAGGTCGGCTGCGGTTCGGGACGGCTGATGTTTCCGTTGTTGGAGCGGGGCTTTGATGTCGAGGGACTGGAACTCTCGCCGGACATGCTCGCGCTCGCCCGCGCCGAGGCTTCGCGCCGCGGGATGAACGCCGTGTTTCACGAAGGGGACATGACCCGCTGGACCGGACCGCGCCGCTACGCCTCGCTACTGGTTCCGGCTTTCACCCTCCAGCTTGCGGCCGATCCCGCCGCCACGCTGATCCATTGGAAGAACCTGATGGAAGCGGACGGCGCGCTCTATCTCACCACCTTCACTCCGTTTGCCGAACTCGCGGGCGACCAACCTGAAAACGAATGGTATCCCGACCACGAGGCCACGCTTCCCGATGGCCGCATCGCCCGCATCGAGACCCGCCACTCGATGGATGCCGAGGCCCGCCTCCTGCACCGCGAACACCGCTATTCCATCGACACCGATCCGCCACGAGTCCACCACAGCCGCCAGACCATCCGCTGGTTTGCCGAAGGCGAACTCGAATGGCTGCTCGATCACGCCGGATTCGAAGTCATCCGATCCTTCGCCGACTTCGATCCCTCGCTCGACGCGGCATCCACCGAAACCGACGGCATCATCACCTGGCATTGCCGCAGCGTGGACTTCAGTCCGTCTGACTGAGCCGATGATCCCCCCAGTTCCTCATGTTCCCTGAAAGAAATCCGAATCGCGATTCTTGACGGGTGGGGTGGCGGCGGCCTATTTCCCTTGGTGTGTCACGGATTGTCACCCTTCTCGCGGGCCTCGCCCTCACCCAAGCCGCGTTGAGTCAGATCTGGGAACGGGAGGATGTCGGGTTCGACACCATCCAAAGCCGCGCCCGCGATTTGGCGAATCGGCCCTACGAGGCCCCCAACCGCGACAGCCTGCCCGCGTGGATGGCCAATCTGACCTACGACCAGTATCGGGATATCCGTTTCAACCCGAACCAGGCGCTGTGGGCGGCGGACAATCTGCCGTTTCGCGCGATGTTTTTCCATCCCGGCTACCTTTACCGCGAGCCGGTGGTGCTCAATGAGTTCACCAGCAGCCACCAGCAGCGGATCCGCCTGGCGGAGGCGTATTTCAACTACGGCCCGCTAGTGCCGAAGCACAGCGATCTGCCGCCGGACGGCGGTTTCGCGGGCTTCCGCCTGCACTCGCAGCTCAACCGACCGGAGGTGTTCGACGAACTGATCGTGCTTCAGGGCGCGAGCTACTGGCGCGCGCTCGGCAAGAACCAGCGCTACGGCATCTCGGCGCGCGGCATCGCGGTGGACACCGGCGTCGACGGCCTTACCGAGGAGTTTCCCTCGTTTCGCGAGTTTTGGCTGAGGAAACCGGAGGCCGGCGACACCCACGCGCGCTTCTACGCCCTGCTGGACGGTCCGTCCTACGCGGGCGCCTATGCCTTCCGCGTGCATCCGGGCAACGAAACCATCGTCGAGGTCCGCGCCGTGCTTTTCGCCCGCCGCGCGGTGAAACGCCTGGGCATCGCGCCGATGTCGAGCATGTTCTGGTTCGGGGAAAACTCGCGCCGCCGCTTCGACGATTTCCGCCCGGAGGTGCATGATTCCGATGGCCTGGCCATCCGCATGGGCAGCGGCGAACGCATCTGGCGGCCGATTTGCAACGACTCGGGAAAACTCGAATTCAGCTTCTTTGACATGGCCAAGTGCGACGGCTTCGGACTGCTCCAGCGCGACCGGCGTTTCAATGCCTACGAGGATGGCGAGGCCTCCTATCACCTGCGCCCGTCGCTGTGGATCGAACCGACCTCCGATTGGGGTCCCGGCCGCGTCATGCTCATGGAAATCCCCGCGACCAACGAGTTGTCCGACAACACGGTGGCCATGTGGGAACCCGCGACCACTCCGCAGCCGGGCGAAAGGCTGGAGTTCCGCTACCGCCAGCATTGGACGATGGATGCGGACCCCGCCCAGGCCGGCGGCCATGTGGTGGCCACCCGCAGCGGCATCCATGACTGGGAACCCGAGCGCCGCGGCGTGTTCGTCGAGTTTGTGGGGACGGCACTTTCCGCACCGAGCGAGGTCCCGCTCACCGCGCATGTGGAAGTCGTCGGTGAGGCGGCGTCCAAGGTGAAAATCCAGAACGTCAACGTCCAGGGGATGCCGGAAGACCGGTGGCGCGCCTCGTTTCAGATCACTCCGGCGACGGAAGGCGGAAAGCTTGCCGAAATCGGCCCGGTGGAACTCCGCTGCTGCCTCAAGCGGGGCGAAAACTATCTCACCGAAACATGGGTCCATCGCGTCACGCCCTAGACACGCTGCGCCCGCTCAGCGAAAGCGAACTCAGCGAGTGGGAGGAAGCGTACGCCGCCGTGGAGGCCTATCTTCAGGCACTCCGCCTGCGCAACCGCCTGCTGGTGGCCGAACTCGTGCGCGGCATCCTGTGGCGGGCCTCCGCCCGACGCAGTGCCGAACCCGAGAAACCCGCCCGCGTGCTGGCGATGGAGGAAGCGCTCAGCGAAGTGGCCGAGTGGACGCAGGATGTGCTGGATGTGCCGCTCGAGAACCGCCGACTCGCCGCGCGCGGACGTCTCGCGCTGCTGCTCGCGGGCATGCCGGACAAGTGGCAGGGCGTCTTCCTCACCCCCGCGCCGTGGCCTCCGGCTTTCGTCGAGGCGATGAAGAAATCCTATCTCGCCGCCGGTCCCCGTTTCCACACCCTGACCATGGTGCCCAAGCCGCTTGAGCTGAACGCAATCGGCAGCGGCGCGGCGCAGTGGTGGGAAACCATGGACCGCAAACCCGCCGTGCGCATCATGTTCCTCGGGCTGCTCGTGCTGCTCGCCGCCATGGCCGCATGGTACTTCTTCATCGACTGATGGACCATTCCGACATCTCGCCGCCGGACACCGGAAAGCCCTTCCACAGCGGGTGGCGCACCGGGCTGCGGCGTTTTGTTTTCTTCACCACCGTGCTGCTGGTCAACATCGCCGCCACGCTCTGGCTGGCCGACCTGTTCTGGCGCATGGGCTATCAGAAGGCGCACTATCCGCTGCTGGCCGTGTTCATCCTGCTGAACGGGCTGCTCACGCTGGGTTCCTTCCATGCCATCTTCGGCGCGGTTGACATTCTGTTAGGAAGGAAGCGCTCGGTCCGCATCAGCAAGCTCGCCGAAGGGAAATCCGGCCCGCTCGCCAAACGCCACGCGGTGGTCATGCCGGTTTACAACGAGGACAGCGTGAAAACCTGCGCCCGCATCGAGGCGATCTTCCGCTCGATCCAGGCCACCGGCCACCTCGAATCGTTCGATTTCTTCATCCTCAGCGACACCCGCGACCTCGATCTCTGGGTGCAGGAGGAAACCGCATGGACCAATCTTTGCCGCAAGCTCGATGGCTTCGGCCGCATCTACTACCGCCGCCGCCGCACCAATGAGAACCGCAAGGCCGGCAACATCGGCGACTTCGTCCGCACCTGGGGCGGCGGTTATGAGGCGATGCTGGTGCTCGATGCGGACAGTCTGATGGACGGTGCGGACATCGTCAAAATGGCGCGTGTGATGGAGGCCTACCCGCGCCTCGGCATTCTCCAGACACCACCCAAGCTCATTCGCGGCTCTTCGGTTTTCACCCGCCTCCAGCAGTTCGCGATGCGCCTATACGGTCCGCTATTCATTCGCGGCCTGAACTTCTGGCAACTCGGCGGCGGAAGCTACTGGGGCCACAACGCGCTCATCCGCCTCAAACCTTTCTCCGAATTCTGCGAACTGCCCGCGCTGCCCGGCCGCGAACCCTTCGGCGGCCGAATCCTGAGCCACGACTTCGTCGAAGCCGCGCTGATGGTCGCCGAGGGTTGGGAAGTCTGGCTCGCATGGGACATCGAGGGCACCTACGAGGAAGCCCCGCCCACATTGGTGGACCATCTCATCCGCGACCGCCGCTGGATGCAGGGCAATCTCCAGCACATGTGGCTCATCTTCGCGCGCAAGCTCCCCTTCCCCACCCGCATGCACCTGTTCATGGGCATCATGGCCTATCTCGGCAGTCCGCTGTGGTTCGTGTTTCTTCTGTTAGGAACATGGATCGCGTGGGAGCGCTACCAAAGCCGACTCAGCGTGCTGCCCTTCGAAACCTATGTGGACCGCTGGTTCGGCATCAACGGCATCCAGCAAAGCATCATCCTGACAGTCGTCATCTTCGCGCTGTTGTTCCTGCCGAAGATCCTCGCCGTCACCTTCGCCATCTTCCACAGCCGCACCCGCCGCTCGTTCGGCGGCATGTTCCGCATCCTCTTCGGTGCCGGGTTTGAAACCTTCATCTCGATGCTGCTCGCGCCATCCATCATGGTTTCCCACACCGTCATGGTCATCAGCATGGTGCTCGGCCGCTCCGTCGGCTGGGGCAACCAGAACCGCGAGACCGACGGCACCGCCTGGAGCGACGCGCTGCGAGTCCACGGATTCACGACCGTCCTTGGCATCGCGTGGACCGTGCTCGCATTGCGCATCAGCCCGTATTTCGCCGCGTGGATGTCACCCATCCTGCTCGGCCTGATCCTCTCCGCACCGGTCTCGGTGTGGACCAGCCGCGTCCGCTACGGCAAGGCGTTCTCCCGCCATGGCCTGCTGTCCACTCCCGAGGAACTCGATCCACCGGAAGTCATCCGCCTGGCCGATCAGGCGCACTCCGCCGTCGATCCCGCGCTCGACGCCACTTCCGAGGCCCGCCGCGGCGTGGTGGCCGCCGTGGTCGATCCCTACGTCAACGGCGTCCACGTGTCGCTGCTCGACCAGTCCGATCTCTCCGAGACCGAGGAGACACTCGCCGAGCGCTGCCTGTCGCTCGGCCCCGCCGGGCTTTCGAAAAACGAAATGTCCGAGCTGCTTTACATCGCTCCGGCCATGCTGATGATGCACCGCGCCGTGTGGTTGCGCTCCGCCGAGGGCATCCACCCCACATGGACCCAGGCGGTGGAAAGCTACCGCCGCCGCCTCGACCAGACCTCGCCCTTGGAATCCACCTGAACCACCCTCCTCCAATGCTTCAGCTCAATCCGAATCTCTCCGATCTCGTCGCCGACGCCGCCGCCGGTCTGGCTTCCGGTTTCAACGCCAACCCCACCATCACGGCCGCCGCACCGGGACGCGTCAACCTGATCGGCGAACACATCGACTACTGCGACGGCTTCGTGATGCCCTTCGCGATCGACCGCTACATCGTCATCGCGGGCCGCGCCAACGGCACCACCAGCGCCCGCATTGCCACCGCCCTCGGCGGCGACATCGTCACACTGGATCTCACGAAACCCCAGGAAGTCGCCGAGCCGAAGTGGGCGAACTACCTGCGCGGCGTGATCCGGGGGTTCCAGGACCGTGGCCACCACATCCCCGGCTTCGACGCCTACATCCTCTCGTCCGTCCCCGGCGGCGCGGGCCTTTCATCATCCGCCGCCCTCGAATGCGCCACCGCCACGTTTCTCGAAGGGCTGTTGGACACCCGCCTCGACACCCGTGAGAAGGCGCTGCTCTGCCAGAAGGCGGAACACGACTTCGCCCACGTGCCCTGCGGCATCATGGACCAATTCGCCTCCGCCTTCGGCAAACCGAACCGCCTCGTCCTCATCGACTGCCGCTCGGGTGAACCCGAACTCGTCCCCTTCGAAAACCCGGACCTCACCGTGCTGATCTCCAACACGATGGTTCATCACGAGCTGTCCGACGGCGGCTACGCCGCGCGCCGCAAGCATACCGAGGACGGACTCGCCATCCTTGGCAAATCCTCATGGCGCGACGTCACCGCCGCCGATGTCCAAGGCAACTGGAGCCAGCTCGGCGATCCCGTGAACCGCCGCTCGCGCCACGTCGTGGGTGAAATCGCCCGCACCGTGGACGCCGCCGCAGCCCTCGCCCGCAACGACTTCGAGGCGCTCGGCCCGTTGATGGCCGCCAGCCATGACTCGCTGCGCGACGACTTCGAGGTTTCCTGCAAGGAACTGGACATCATGGTCGAGATCGCCCGCCGCATCGGCCGCAAGGGCGGTGTGATCGGCGCGCGCATGACCGGCGGCGGCTTCGGCGGCTCCACCGTCACGCTCTGCGAATCCTCCAAAGCCGCGGACATCGCCGCGGCCCTCGCCGCCGAGTATGAGAAAACCACCGGCATCCAACCCCAGATCTTCGCCTCACGCCCCTCACAAGGGGCACATCTGGTAAAGTGAGCCCAGGTGTTGCGGGCAAGCCCGAAGACTTGCTCAAGGCATCATCACCTTGGTGGCCGGTTCCCATTTCAACGCCCAGTCGCGCATCGACTCCAGCACCGGACGCAAGGCCCGGCCCTTGTCGGTCAGACGGTAGCCCATCCGCAGGCTGCCATCCTCGGCCGGCACCTGCTCGGCCAAACCATGGCGCAGCAGGCGGTTCAAGCGGTCGCTCAGGATGTTCGTCGGAATCCCTTCGGGCGAGGCGGTGAAATCCTTGAAGCGCGAGCGGCCGAACATCAGGTCGCGAATCACCAGCAGGGTCCATCGGTCACCGCAGATGTCGAGCAGACACGCCACAGGACAGGGTGAGCGCAGGATGTCACCAGCCCTGTTCTTCGCTTGCCCGGATTTCCTCGCAGCCATGGTTGGAAGCTATCAGGAACATCACTTGCAATCCACAAGTCTTTTTACTTGCTTTTTGCAAGTCTTTGACTCACGTTCACGTCACCATGAACGCAACGACCGAACCGAAACTGGCGCCACCGGGCGCGGGCCTTCCGTTTCCCGAAAGCCTTATCGCCCGCATCCTGCTCGGGTTGAGGCGAGCCACCGGCGATCCGCGATCCTTCACCGAGCGCTTCGTCACGGAGCGCGACATCATCCGGCGGATGATCGACGGCAAGGAACCGTCCACACTCACAAGACGGGTGCTGATCGACCGCCTGCCCGGACTGGAGGACAGCAGCCGCCATTGGTCGGTGCTGATGACGCTCGACCACCTGCGAATCGTGCATCACGGGATCTCCGGCGTACTGGAATCCCTCGCGGCGGGGCATGCGCCCAAGGGCGAGGTGAGCACCGCCGGCGTCAAACCCGATCCGGCGGTTTCGATGGAGGTCATCGACGCCTATCAGAAGTCCTGCGACCATCTGCTGGCCACGGTCGGACGCATCCGGGATTTCCGAACCGCCGCACGGCACAGCCATCCGTGGTTCGGCCCGCTCGACGCGCACGGCTGGCTCGCGCTGGTATCCTCGCACCACGGGATCCACCGGAAGCAACTCGAGCGCATCCTGCGGGGATGATCTCCCGTGAAACCCCGGCCTTGCGCCCGGGGGCGACCTGCTCTAGGAAATCCGGCGATGAAACGCCCATTGACCCTTCTCGCCCTCGCGATGTTCCCCCTTCTCGCCTCCTGCGAACCGGAGAAACCCGCCGCAAAGCCAGCGGACAAACCCGCCGCCACAACCACCGCAGCCGCCGCGCCCAAGGTCCGGCTCAAGACCAGCGAGGGCGATATCGTCATCGAACTCAACAAGGAGAAAGCCCCGATCACCGTGGAGAACTTCCTCTCCTACGTGAACAAGAAGCACTACGACGGCACCGTGTTCCACCGGGTGATCAACGGTTTCATGATCCAAGGCGGCGGTTTCTCCGTCGATGGCGGCAAGCTGATGGAAAAAACCACCGGCAAGGGCATCAAGAACGAGGGCCAAAACGGACTGAAGAATGATCGCGGCACCATCGCCATGGCCCGCACGGCCGATCCGGACAGCGCCACTGCCCAGTTCTTCATCAACGTGGTGGACAACGCCATGCTCAACTACCCCAGCAACGGCGGCTATGCCGTCTTCGGCAAAATCGTCGAGGGCATGGACGTGGTGGACAAGATCAAGGGCGTGCAAACCGCCGAATCCGAATTGAACATGATCCACCCGGCCACCGGTCAGAAGATCCAGGCACCCGCCGGTGATGTGCCGGTGAAACCCGTCACCATCCAGTCGGCCAGCGTGGTCGAGTGACCTCCGCCGCTCCCCCGCTCCAACCGATTTCCGGATGCATCAACTCTGGCTCTGCCCGCTGCTCGCGTTTCTGCTGGGCTCCATTCCCTTCGGCCTGCTCATCGCGCGGGCCAAGGGCATCGACATCCGCCAGCACGGTTCCGGAAACATCGGCGCCACCAACGTGCTGCGCGTCGTCGGGAAAAGATATGGCATCATCTGCCTGATTCTCGACGCGCTCAAGGGGGCCATCCCGGTCATCATCGCCCTCAACCTGATCCGCATCGACGGCCGCGCAGTCACACCGCACCTCGCGTTTCTCGACGGCCTCGCGTTGCAGCTTCCCGCCGCGAAACAACTGACCGGCCAGCTCGCGCAGGTCGGCACCGCCTTGTGCGCCGTGCTCGGCCACAACTACTCGCCATGGGTCGGCTTCAAGGGCGGCAAGGGCATCGCCACCTCCGCGGGCGTCGTCATCGGACTGATGCCCTTTGCGGTGGTGCTCCTGTTGGCCGTGTGGCTAGTGATCTTCATCGCCACGCGCTACGTCTCGGTGGCCTCGATGGGAGCGGCGCTCGCGTTACCTGCCCTCACCCACATCGGCGCGCGCTTTCACAAGAACGCCGAAGGCATCTCGCTATGGGAGGCCGGCACCTGGAACAAGCCGCTCTTCGCCTTCAGTGTCATCATCGCCATCCTCGCCGTGTGGAAACACCGCCCCAACATCAAGAGGCTCCTCAACGGCACCGAGAACCGCTTCGAACGGAAAAAGGCATAGCGATCCACGATCTACTATCTTCTATCCACTATCTCTTCTCTCGCGTCTCCCATGAAACCCATCACCACCGCCGCCATCCTCGGAGCCGGCTCGCTCGGCACCGCCCTTGCCAAACTCCTCGGCCCCAAGCTCGCGGACATCCTGCTCGTTTCCATCGAGCAATCCTGCGTGGACGGCATCAACCGCGAACACCGCAATCCGAAGTATCTCACGGACGTGGTTCTATCGGAGAACATCCGCGCCACCACCGATCACCGCGAAACGCTGTCCATGCCGCTCATCATCTTCGCCGTGCCCACCAGCGGCATCCGCTCGGAGGCGGAGAAACTCAAGACCCTCGGCTTGCCCGAAACCACCGCCCTGCTCTCGTGCGCCAAGGGCATCGAGCGCAATACCGGCGAGCGCATGAGCCAGATCCTCCATGAGGTATTTCCTAACAACCCCGTCGGCATTCTCACAGGGCCGAACCATGCCGAGGAAATCGCCCGCGAACTTGTCACCTGCGCGGTGGTCGCCTCCGCCGATCCGCAGCTTGCCACCGCCCTTCAGGACCTCTTCACCCTGCCGCACTTCCGTGTTTACACCACCGACGATGTCCCCGGCATCGAACTCGGCGGCGCGGTGAAAAACGTTTATGCCATCGCCGCCGGCATGGCCCACGGCCTCGGCCTGGGCGACAACGCGGTAGCCGCTCTCGTTACCCGCGCGCTCGCGGAAATGACCCGCCTCGGCGTGGCACTCGGCGGCCGCAAGGAAACGTTCTCCGGTCTCTCCGGCGTGGGCGACCTCATCGTCACCTGTTTCTCCGAGCACTCGCGCAACCACCGCGTGGGCCTCGCGCTCGGCACCGGCAAGTCGCTTGAGGAAGCCGTCAACTCGCTCGGAATGGTCGCCGAAGGCGTGCCAAACACGCTGTCCATCCACGAAGCCGCGCGCAAGGCCGGCGTCCGCACGCCGATCCTCGATTCGGTTTACTCCGTTCTCTATCAGAACAAGCCCGCCGCCATCGCCATGCGCGACCTGCTCGACCGCGATCCGCGCCCGGAAAACAGTTAGATCACCTCCCCGCACATGGAAACCGCCAAACCACCCGGCATCATCCGCCGCCTCTACAATTGGACCGTCTCCTGGGCCGATCATCCGGCGGGCACGCACGCGCTCTTCTGGATCGCCTTCGCGGAATCATCGTTTTTCCCGATTCCTCCCGATGTGCTGCTCATCGCCCTTTGCTTCGGACGTCGGGAAAAGTGGCTGAAATACGCGCTCGTCTGCACGGCGGGCTCGGTGCTCGGCGGCATTGCCGGCTGGACCATCGGCTGGGGCATGTGGGCGGCGGTGAAGGATCTGTTCATCCCCTATGTTTTCAGCCAGGAGAACTTCGACCTGGTCGGCGGGCTGTATGAGAAGAACGCGTTCCTCGCCATCTTCACCGCGGCTTTCACTCCCATTCCCTACAAGGTCTTCACCGTCGCCGGCGGCGTGTTTCATGTCAGCCTGCTCACCCTCATCGCCGGTTCCATCGTCGGCCGGGCCGGGCGCTTCCTCATCGTCGCCGGACTCATCCGCCTGATGGGGGCGAAGGTGAGACCCTTTGTCGAGAAACACCTCGAATGGTGCTTCCTCGCCGGCGGCGTCCTGCTCATCGCCGGCTTCGCCGCGATCAAGCTGCTTCACTGAGCGCCGAAGTGCTGCGTCAGCCACGCATCGACCGTTTCCAGCAGCACCGGATAACTCGTTTCATCGAACGAATGCCCCGCACCGGGGATTTCGTGCCATTGCTTCACTCCGGGAGCGGCTTCGTAAGCATCACGACCATCCTGGATCGGCACCACATCGTCATCGGTGCCGTGGATCAGCAGCCACGGCTGCACGATGCCGCGCGCCGCGGGGAGAATGCTGTCGATTTCCCTCATATCATCCGCGAACGCCTGGGACAGCGGGTGTTCCGGCTCGTCCCACATGCAGTCCTTGCCTGGCGTGAGAGAGCCGAACTCACGCTCATAAAACGCGGCCGGATGCGTCATCCCGGCGAGCGACACCAGCAGGCGGATGCGCAGGTCGCGCGAAGCGGTGAGCACACCGACCGCCGAGCCCATGCTGTGGCCGATGTAGGCCACGCGCACCCAGTCCGGCACCGTGTCGAGCACGGCGCGCAGGTCGCCGAGTTCCTTGGTAATGGTGCTATCCTCAAAGCGTCCCTCCGAGTCGCCGTTTCCGGAAAACGAAATCCGCATGCACGGCCAACCGCGCTCGGAAAGCCCCTCCGCCAGCGCCACCAACTGCGGTCGGTCCTTGTTGGCCGTCACGCCGTGGCCGATGATCACCAGCGATTCACGGCGATGGCCGGGATGAAAGCTCAGATCGATCCGTTCGCCCGACGCGTTGGTGATCACACTGGAGGTCATGGTGGTTTTCTCAGGGTTGCGGGAAAAGAGTCCTGCCGGGAAAGGTCAGTTCGGCGACGCCCGATTTGTCGAGTTCGCCAAGACCAAGCTCGGTCATCCGCCGGTATTGGTTTTCGGTGGCATGGGAAAGAGGCACTCTCACGCCAGCCTCGGCGGCAAGGGCATTCGCGATGCCACTGTCCTTCGCGGCATGCGCGGCCGAGAAGTAACAATCGTGCTCGCGGGAAATCATATCATCACCATCGGTTTCCAGCACCCGCGAGTTGGCACCCGTTTGCGCGAACACCTCCTTGAGCAAGTGGAGATCGATGCCCATCGCCGCTCCCAGACCGAGCCCCTCGGCGAGGCCTGCGGTGTTGATGTTCATCACCATGTTCACCAGCGCCTTGATCCGCGCGGCGTGGCCGACCGGGCCGACATGCCTGAGTGAAACCGACAGATCCTCCAGCAGCGGACGCATGCGTTCGAACACCGCGGTGTCTCCTCCCACCATCAGATAGAGTGTCCCCTGGCGCGCCTGGGTGATGCTGGACGCCATGCTCGCGGCCAGCGTCGAGGCTCCGGCCTCCGCGGCAAGGCGCTCCGCATTCTCATGCGCGCCGGGACTGACCGTCGCGCAATGGATGAAAACCCGGCCCGTAGCGCCCTTGAGCAACGAATCCTCGCCCGAGAGGATGCCGTTCATCGCCGCGTCATCCGTGACCACGGTGAAGATGACATCACAAACGGACGTCACTTCCGCGAGTGTCGCCGCCGCCTGGCTGTTGAGTTCCACCGCCAGCGATCCCGCCACCGCGCTGTTCGGATCATACACCGCGCCGATGCGGTATCCGAGGTCGGCCAGGCGCCGCGCCATGTTCGCTCCCATTCTCCCGACGCCGACGAATCCGATGATAAGATCTTTCATTTGCCGCCAGACTAAAGCGAATATCCCGGACACGGCAACCCGAAGTTTCGGCGCCGCGCCCGGAGGGGTGCGGGACAAAAAAGTCAGGGAGCGGCGAAACGCGTTCGCCGTGCGGATGAAATGACGATGGGAAATCCATTTCGACCGCAAATCGGCTCGTCATCCGCGTGGGCGGACACGTTCCGCCCCTCCTTGAGCGCCGTGACGGCGCATCTCGTGTCTGGAACAACCTTTTTGTCCTGCACCCCGTCCGGAGTGATTTGCTCACTTCGCCTGCGCTGCGGACTCAAGTAGATCCGCGGCCGGCAGGATCACCGAGGAGGGCATGCCAGGCAAACCGTCGGTTTCCCCCTTGGGCGAAAAACGGTTGATGCCTATGCCGAGGAACTTGCCATCCTTGTTGAAAGCGGGCATTCCGAGCGACTGGCCGCCGATCTTGGCGAAGGTGCGCGGCTTGCTGATGACCGAGACCACCTCGTTGGTGAACACCACGGGCTCGCGGTTCAGATCCTTGCCAAGGCGGCCCAGAACGATGACATCATCCAACAGGTTCATCGGCGCGTTTTCCGCCGTGTTGACCGGCGTGAGCTTCACGTCTTCGGGTTTCTCCGGGCGGATGAAGGCGAGATCGAGATCCGGATCCTTGAAGGCCACCTTCGCGGCGACTTCCGAGCCGTCCGGCATGATGATCTTCACTTCCTTGGTGGTGCCCTTGGCGGAAAGTTTCATCGGCCCCTGCGGACCATTCACCGTGCGACCGTCGATGTTCGAGGCCACATCAAGAGTGGATAGCGGCGCGACGATCAGTCCATCCGCGCCGATCACGGTTCCCAGAATCTCCAGCTTGCGCTCTTCCTTGCGGGTCTGGCCCTCGCCTGCGGAAATCTCGATCTCAACCACGGCGCTGAGATACAACACCGAGTCCTTGTGCGCGGCGGCGAGCGTCACCGCCTTTTCCTTGAGTGGTCCCTCGGCGGCGTGGGCGAACGGAGCGGCAATGAGCGCGGCGGCTGCTAACAGTTTGGTCTTCATGGTGGAATCGGTGTGGGAAACGGGAAATTACCAGGCGGGTTCAAGCTCGATGTAGCGGGTGGTGATGCCGCGGCGCACGAACAGGACCACCGGACTGCGGCGGTTTTCGGCCAGCGCCGCAAGCACGGATTTGAGGGCGTCCACCGAATCGACCGGCTTGCCATCGATGTCGATGAGGATGTCGCCGACGGAAAGTCCGCCAAGCGCCGCCCATCCGGCCGGGGCCACGGCGGTGACCAGTACGCCCTTGAAATCGGCGGGAAGTTTTTCGGCCACACGGTCCTCTTGCCCGAGGTCACGGGCATTGAATTCGAGCGTTTCGCTATCATGCGAATCGAGTTCGGCACGGCCCTCATGTCCGAGTTGCACCGGCAGTTTGAGATCGAGTGTTTCGGTTCCGCGGCGGATTCCCAGCGTGACTTCGGTGCCCACCCGATACTGGCGGATGCGTGTGGCAAACAGATCCGCATCCTCGGGGCGCGACGCGGCGATGACCTCGCCGTCCAGTTTGAGAATCAGGTCGCCGATTTTCAAACCACCGGTCTCCGCCGTGGTGCCGGGATGCACGCGTGTCACCCGCACGCCCTTGCTGCCGGGGATTCCGAGCGCTTCGGCGAGATCGCTGGAGATGACCTGCGTGTCCACACCCAGCCATGCCTTTTTCACGATGCCCGGCTTATCGGGGTCGGGTTCCGGGCCGATCTTCACGACTGTTAGATAATTCAAACCGGCCTGTTCATAGGAAACCAGCACCGGCACCGGTTCGGTCTTTCCCTCGGTGATGCGTTTGCTCACCGCCTCCAGCGTGGCGAGGTCGGGCGTCGGATGTCCATCCACGGAGAGGATGAGGTTTTCCCTGCGGATCTCAGGCTTCGCCGCGGCGGCGGCCCCACCGGGGCGCACGCTTTGCACGAGGACCGCCTTGTTATCTCCCCGCAGCAGTTCCTTCGCCGCGAGCATCGTCAGGTCGCGCGCGGTGATGCCCCATGATAGCAATTCCTTTTCGCGCGGCTCGGCAGGCTCGCGCTCGGCGCAAGTGACCTTCCATGTCATCGTCTTCCCATCGCGCAGTCCTTCCATTTCGATCGTGCCACACACCGGGCTTTCGAGAATCAGGCGATTGAAAACCGGGACATCCTCCGGTGCCCGCGATGCCTGGATCGCCTCACCGTTGCAGCGCGTGATCACATCACCGGCGCGAATGCCCGCCACATCGGCGGGACCACCGGCAAACACCCCGCCTACCAGGATCCCGGTGACGTCACGCATGCTCTTGAGCAAGGGTTGCGCGTTCAGTCCGATCCAGCTGCGCCGCACATGCCCATGCGCGATCAACTCCTCGGAAACCCGGCGCGCGAGATTCGACGGAATCGCCCCGCCGAGGCTGCCGATACCCACTTCGTTCACGCCGATGATTTCGCCTTCCAGATTCACCAGCGGGCCACCGGAATTTCCCGGATAGATCACCGCGTCATGGCCGATCCAGCGGACCAGCTCGCCCACCCACTCGCCGTCGAGTTTCATCGCTCCGCCCGGCGCGATCATTTCGGTGTTCGCGACGATGCCCTTGGTCACCGATTGGGAAACCCCGGCCGGGCTGCCCATCGCCAGCACCACATCACCCACCTTCAGCGTCGAGCTGTCGCCGAACTTCGCCACCGGCAGCTCCGCCGACGGATCGCGCAAGTCCTTGCGGTCGATCTTCAGCACCGCCAAGTCCGACAGGGCATCCGTCCCCACGAGCGTCGCCCGCACCTCCTGCCGGTCGGCGAGGCGCACCGTGATCCGCGTCGCCCGGCCCGCCACATGGTGGTTGGTGATGATATGCCCGTCCGGAGAAATGATGGCCCCCGAGCCGCTGCCCCGGCCTTTTTGCATGCGCCCGGCGCCGCCCTCCTCGGAGACCACATGAATCCGCACCAGCGCCGGATAAACCGCCTTCACGGCTGCCTCCACCTTCGGATCCTCGGCCGCCTTCAAGGCGGGTGAAACCATCGACACCGCCAGCATCGCGGCAGCCACAGGAAAATCAGTCAATCTCATGGGTGGGAACTACTCGGGATCGCCCCGCTCGTCCACAGCGAAACCCGGCCACCCGCTTGTCTCGCGAATCCGTGCTTTTACTCGCCGCATCGCCGTCGCGGCCTCATCGGAACGGCCAGATAAAAGCTGTCGTCAGTTCTCGATTTCCCTGGCATCACCCGCTCATTTCCACGGTCCTCCCACCTGACCTCGCCACACAGCTTGTTCCCTTGGCCGAGAAATCCCTGTGCCACACGGCTTGCCAATCGGAAATCCTGAGGCCAATCGCCTAGTGTGCGGTCTGAGGCTTGACCGGAAACTCGGAAAGAGAGTCCACAAACCGGAGATCTTGTTGCAATGAGCGGACCCCAGAGATTATTCTGATGGCCATTTAATTTACTTGGCACAGCCATTTCGCAAGCGACATAGTGACTTGTAGATCAGGGTGATGGCACAACAAAACCCTGCGCACATGATGTAATGGGATGCGATCAAAAGCGGCGGACTTTGAACGACCAAAACGTCTACGCTGTCTGGCAATGCACGCAAAATCTTGTTCGTTAACACATGGATCAGAAAACCCGGACCCGCCGCCGTGAACCTCCACCAGGAGAACTCCAAAGAAAGTGGCGACCGGAAGAAAGAAATCAAGAAAACGCTCGTCGATAAGAACAAATAAACACAAGTGATGTGTAAGATTGTTTTCAAGAATTATAGGATTTTGGCGGATACTGGAGAAACAACTTCCTGCCCGAAAAAAGCCGAATTTGTTGGTCTCGTTGTCACTCCCATCAAATTATTTCTGCCCGATGAATTATTCATCTGAATTCACTGCAATCAATTGGGATCCTTACGGGATAACCCGCAGTCTCATCGACCGAAGACAAGTCTGTCCAAACGTGCAAGACGATGGTAACCCATTTGCAGCAACAATCACTACTTCTGCAGATATCTTCAGCAGATGCTTTTGCTGCATCAACGGTCAATCTAACGTATCTTTCGACGTCATATCCGTTGATCTTCTGACCGTCCGAAACGACTGGAGCACCAGGAATTGTTGACTTTGCGGGATTGGTTGTAGGATTTCCGTCATCGTCAATTCCAAGATTTCCGCAAGAGACAACTCCAGTGTAGGAACAACCTTCTTCGTCATGGACTTTACCCTGAGGCACCACATGATTATGCCCGATGAAAATTGGAATCATACACTTTGAGGAATGATACTCACCATTCCCTCCTCCGTCTCTCCAATATCCTTCCGCGGAGGTGGTTGAGCCGCCGGAGCATCCAGCCAACAGACCACATCCACCTACGACAATCGGCACGACGATTGGCACCTCTCCGAGCTTGTCGATGTATCCAAACGGCTTATTTTTCACAAAACCATACAAGTTAACACCTCCTTCTTCTTCTATAGGATCTCTCGATAGCCAGCGGCCTGTGACCGGGTCATACCATCTGTAGCCGTAATACGGCACACCCGCCCGGAAACCGCTGGTTTCCGCTGAACGCCGGGCATTCCGGCCACCGTTTGGTGACGCTAATCCCATGGACTCACGATGGGCCGCCCTCACCGGAAAAGAAAGACGGAAGTTCAGACCTCCCGGTGGCACCGGTCCGCACGGCGCTCATCAAAGTTAGGGCCGATCCGCTGCGGTCAGCCCATTTGACGCCACCAGCAAAAGAGCCGAATGAATCCTGGTTCAGAAATCGGAATCACCAAACTGGAGCCACCGGCGCGCGGGGAGAATGAATCTGAATTTCTTGACTGGGACCACCAAACACTCGAAACGGCACGAAAAATGAGGGGGGGGCAGCCAGTTGGCGAGGGACTCGAGGTAGGGATGGGCGCTAGAAT
>Ga0315904_10003954_pt1 | contig 21430 bp, 31 predicted proteins | sample LakEriMetagenome_6_FD_203529 | JGI IMG/M metagenome (GOLD analysis project Ga0315904, IMG submission 203529) | Freshwater fungal communities from buoy surface, Lake Erie, Ohio, United States - Buoy 12 MA120 | ecosystem: Environmental > Aquatic > Freshwater > Lake | place: USA: Lake Erie, Ohio...
CGCAAGCCCTCGGACCCACCCCCGGGGGTTTTTGCGTTATGGGCCTAGGAAAACTGGGACTCACATTAGCGTCCGGCATCGTCCGGTAGCGTCCGTTCCGGTCTTTCGGTCACCCTTCGATACCCCCAGATACCATGCATTAAAGGTAGGTATTTTTTCATCGGGGCTATTGCAACCGGAAGTTCCTGCCGGTTAGTATTCGCACATCGACTACTTATCTGCTATTGGAGAACTCAAATGCTTTACTTCCGCATCATCAACGACCAACTCACCGCCGTCGCTAACGAACTGACCGACGATCAGCATCAAGACCCGACGTGGACCACCCGCCATGACATCGCGTCATACGAGCAGGCCCAGAAGATGGCCGAGCAGGCGACCGCCGTATACGGCGAGACGTTCGTCGCGATCGACAACGGCACCTCACGCTGGCCGCGGTTCGACGTGCAGGCCCTGCCGAAAGTCGGCGACAAGGTGTCCTACGCGTTCAACGGCGACTACTACCCTGACGGCGAGGTGACGAAGATCACGGGCAAGGATCACCGCATCATCACCACGTCGAGCGGCCGTCGCTACTTCCGCAACCGCCTGACGGGTACGTGGCTGCAGGGCAAGATGTGGTATCTGGTGCCGGGCCACATTCAGCGCTGGAACCCTGAGTTCTGAGGCTGACCCCTTACCGGGCCGTCGGAGACGCTGTAATAGGCTCTCCGGCGGCTTTAGGGCCTCGATGCTGACCCGCTACCCTACTAAGGGGTGCCTGATGAAATCGGCTGATTTGCTTTCGCCGCGAACCAAGGATTTCCTTCCCGAGACGGGCCTCGCCAGAACCCTTTTTTGTTCGACCAGTCCTTGGCGAGCAGTTCATCGGTCGTCAGGCATCGACGATCGGTGTACGGGCCGACCCGATGCTGATCAAACGTGCGGGTCGTCGAAAACACCTCACCGCATCCGCGGCACTGGGATCGTTGTCCAGTCAATTTCATCGCGTGCCCTCGTTGTTCGTGCGCGTATGGCTGTCGATCATGTCCCGCCACTGATACCGCCTGAGGGGCGGCAAGCGACCGGAGCGAATCCACTTGATCACAGATGCAGGCGTGACGTTGAAAGCCCGGGCGATGTTCGCCTGCGAGCCATACCTGTCGAAAAGTGCCTGTATCTCCGGGGTCATGGGTGCGGAGTTTACCGCAGTAAACTGGGTGTTGACAGAGGCGGAAACTGCCGTGATTGAGAAACCGCTTGCATCCGTTGTTTACCGTGGTAAACTTTCCTGCATATCTAATATCGAGGTAACGCTATGAATGACGTCATCGAATTTGCAATCAAGTCCGGCCGCTGCTTCGAGTGCCGCGATGAACACCTCTACAAAGCGCGAGCGTCTCTGGTCGTTGATGAACGACGCCGGCACACCAAGTTGGCCCGCGACTACAACCGCATGGCCATCGGCTGGCTCAAACTCGCGAAGAAAGCGCTATGAACGAAGAATACGACGATGGCTGGCGCCAGCAAATGGAGTGCGAGCAGCAGCAGTGGGAAGACGCCATGGCTGCGGCACTTGACGAGCCGGCAAACGAGATCCCGAAACCTATCGAACTGAAACCCAACTGGGAGTGGTGACATGAAACGATCTGAACAGTGTGATGCGATCAGCAAGGCCCTCGCGGCCGCACAGGCCGAGATGAAGAATCCGTCCTTCGATTCGACCAATCCGCATTTCCGCAACAAGTTCGCGAGCCTTGCCGCGATCCGCAACGCCGTCGTCCCGGTGTTCGCCAAACACGGCCTGTCGGTCATGCAGGAACTGACGTCGGTCGAGGATGGCGTCGCGTGCCTGACGATCGTGCAGCACGAATCCGGTCAGTGGCTGGAGTTTGGCCCTTTCGTCATGCCCGTCTCGAAGTCAGATGCGCAGGGCTTCGGCAGCGCGAGCACGTACTGCAAACGCTACAGCCTGCAGTCGGTCGCTGCGATCGTGGGCGACGAAGACGACGACGGCAACGAAGCCGCCGCCAAACCGCCGCAGAAGTCCGCTAATGCGTCCGCCAAACATGCGTCTGCCATACAGGCCGCACTCGACAAGGTTCCTCAGTTGGACTCCGTAGAGGCCGTGTCAGCGTTCTATAAGTCGCTGCCGGCTGAAATCCGCGGTGACGTGGTCGATGCTTTGACTAAGCGCAAGAAAGAACTTGTGGAGGCACAGACATGACCGACCTACGCAAAGCCGCAGAGATGGCACTATCAGTCTTAGAGACAAACCGACTAACTGTTTTTTGGGAAACCAATAAGGATGGTCCTTTGGCGAATTACTCGCCGTATCTCATTAGGCTTGATCGGAACGACAGAGCCATCGCCGCCCTCCGCGCTGCCCTAAATGTAGGCGGCATACCGGAGCACGAAAGACAAGCCGTGTGTGCGGAGCACTATGCGAGTGAAAATGAAAAGCCTGTGGAACAGACAAAAGAATGGGCAACCATCAAAGAGGAATTTCATGAATGGTGGCACGAAGACGGTCTCGCTAAAAGCAATCCGTTTTACAGTTTTGACCCTGCTTATTGGGCATTTGAAGGATGGCACGCTTGTGCTACGAGAAAGCCAAATGCGCCGAAGCAACCAGATTCCTTTAACGAACTTGTTCGCAAGGTGAGAGAGATTTACGGCGATGCCATAATTTTAATTAATCAAGATGAACTCAACGTCATACACGTTAAGGAGCGAAACAAATGAACGAAGAAGAATTGGCGAATATGCAGATGAAAGTAGCAATTGAGGCGCAAAAACGTGCGAAGGCTTTTGCTAAGGGAGAGGCAATAGTGGAGCGTATCCAATATCCACAGCCAGAAATGGAACGAGAGAAAGACCAATGGAAGCATCGCAGTAAAAGTATGCGCTGCGTTACTTGTATGTGGTTCGTCAACAAAGAGCGCGATGCGGGCTTTGGCTCAATCGGCCGCTGCCGTCGCCATGCACCGACGATGAATGGATACCCGGTGGTTTATACGTCTGACTGGTGTGGCGATCATCGTATTGATGAAAACAAGGTAGAAACGCCATGACCCGCGACGACATCATATGGAAAGAGAATGTTTGCAGACCACCCAGAATTGTTGGGTATTGGAAAATAGGTGATTTGCAAGTTAGCGCCACTAAAAAACCAACTTGGTTTCATTGCACGATGACGCGTGTGTTGCTGGGCTGGGAATGGAGGGACAAGGTATGACCAGCAATAACGAAGAGTCGGCGTTTCCACGCAGCCGGCTTGGCAGTGATGCTGATGGCATGACCCTGCGCGATTACTTTGCAGCGAAGGCGATGCAGCAGCAAATTAATGGCCCACTAGATATCAGTAACAACGAGGCACATCGGGTGATTGCGGAAAGAGCATACCGATTGGCTGAAGCCATGTTGGAAGAACGGAAAAAAAGACGATGACCCGCGCAGAAATCAACAGCATGGCGAAAGAGGCGGGATGGACAAAGGCCGGGCGCGACATGGAGTACCCGGCATTGACCGATCGCCTTGAGCGCTTCATTACCCTTTACGAAGGTCGACTTGTTGAGCGTGGCTGGCGGCAGTGCGCTGAAGGGCAGACTACGACGCAGTATTGTGGGCTGTTAGAACTAGCAGTGACAGCCGAGCGGGAAGCGTGTGCTGAACTTTGCGAAAGCATTACTTGGAGCGCGGAAGGACAATTCTTTGCCAAAGCCATCCGTGCGAGGGGAGAACAATGACTGATCAACGTACACCGGAGTGGTTCGCCAAGCGCGTCGGAAAAGTGACGGCGAGTCGCGTGGCTGACGTGATGGCCAAAACGAAGACCGGCTACTCGGCGTCCCGCGCGTCGTACATGGCTGACCTCGTCGTCGAAGCGATGACTGGCAAACCAAAGCCGCGGGGATTCGAAACCGACGCGATGAGACGTGGCACGGAAATCGAGCCGCTCGCCCGCGACCGCTACAGCGCGCACACCGGCAACCTCGTCGACCAGATCGACTTCGTAGATCACCCGACGATCGCGAGCGCAGGCTGCAGCCCAGACGGCTTGATCGACGACGACATGATCGTGGAATTCAAGGCGCCTGAGACGCACACCCACTTCGACTACATCGAGTCGCGCACCGTGCCGGCCCGGTACATGGCGCAGATCCAGTTCCAACTGGCTTGCACCGGCCGTAAGCGCGCGGACTTCGTGTCGTTCGACGATCGCGTGCCAGAGCACCTGCAACTGCTCATCATTCCGGTCGAGCGTGATGACAAGTACATCGCCGAGATGGAGCGCGAGATCGTCAAGTTCCTCGAAGAGCGTGATGCGAAAGTTAAATTCCTGAAGGAGGTATCGCTGTGAGTTATCAGAAGAAAGAGTACAAGCCGCTCGAACTAAAGTCGGGCACCGGTAAGTTGTTTAAGAACAAAGATCCGAAAGGCGAAATGTCGCCGCATTTTATGGGAGAGATTGAAATCCCTGCGGATATGGTTGGACGCGCCAAAATTTCTCTGTGGAAGAAAACGTCGGAAGCCGGCAACACGTATCTGTCGGTGTCGCTGTGGAAACCAAACGGCGATAAAGGCGCGCGCCCGGCCCCAAAGAAGCCGGCCCCGCAACAGAGTGACGATCCTGAGTTCAACGACGACATCCCGTTCTAATGGCACGCGTACGTAAGCAGCGCATTCTCCACAAGGGCATGGGTCCGAAGGAGATGCAGACGGCAATTGCCAAGTTCGTCGAGGAAATCGACGCAGAGAAGGCTTGGCGGTTGACCGTCGAAGAGTTGAGTTCGACGCGCAGCACGGCGCAGAACTCATTCCTCTGGGGGGTCTGCTATCCCGCGATCCTCGAAGGTGGTGCAGACGCCCTGCAGGGATGGCAGGCAACCGACCTGCATGAGTTCTTCTTGGGAGAAATGTGGGGTTGGGAGACCGTCGAGGGCTTTGGCCGCAAGCGTATGCGTCCCGTGCGGCGGTCCTCGACTATGACAAAAACAGAATTCGCTGACTACATTTCTTTTATCGAGCAAAGGGCTTTAGATATGGGGATTGTGATCCCTGAACCGTTATCCATTGGAGACTGAAATGCGTAAGTTATTTTTATTGTTCGCTGCATTTTGTTCGGTAGCCGTCGCGCAGTCGGTGCCGACCGTGATTGGCTTTATCCCGAATCGAGCCGCTGGTCAGATTACTTTGACCAGCGAGACGTGCAAGGGATCGACAGACGAGCGCTTCGTGTTCGTCAAAGACGATGGCGGCAAACTGTCACTGACAGGCTGCTGGAAGATGATCGACAGCGACGTGATCGTGCGTTGGTCCGACGGTGACGTGTACTCGTACGACGTGGGCATGGTCGTCTTCACGCCTGCGTTCAACGAGTGGTACAAAAACCGCAACCAGCCGGTGTACTGATGCGAATCGATCTGCGCAAAGAGGCGAAGGGCAGAGGCTGCATGGTGCGCCTGCCAAACGTGTGCAACCACAATTCCGAGACGGTAGTGCTTGCGCACGTCCGCCTGCCCGGGGTGAGTGGCATGGGAATTAAAGCCGCCTCGGATCTGATTGGAGCGTGGGCGTGCTCCTCATGCCATGACGCCATCGACCGCCGCGCGCATATGGATTTGGACCGCGATTACGTGCGCCTCGCCCATTTCGAGGGCATGGCTCGCACGATCGCTCAACTCGCCAAAGAGGGAAAGATTTGACCTGTCGCAGTTGCCGCTGGTCTGTGTCGAAAGACAAGAAACTGCACTGCCTGTTTTGGGACAGTGCGGCAGACAGACGCTGCGACTTTTTTGTGTATGAACCCGGAACCGATGAGGTAATTCTATGAGACAAGTTGACGCTATCCGATCATTCCTCCTCGAAGGTAATTCACTGACTCCGCTCGATGCCCTTGAGAAGTTTGGCTGCTTCCGTCTGGCTGCACGCATAGACGATTTGCGCCAAGAGGGCCTCGACATCGAAACTATAAAGGAGCGCCAGAACGGTAAGTCGTACGCGCGCTATAGGTTGAGAGACAAGCAGGGGAGTCTGTTCTGATGTCAGAAGATGAAATCAAGCGCCGCGAGCGCGAACTGTACGCCGAACTTCGCACGCTTATGCAGAAGGTCGGGCGCGTAAACAAGGAACTCGGTGACCTGCAGCGCGGAGTTTGCCCGCCGCAGCGCAACGACGAGAACTGGGTGCCGCCCTTCCTGCGCACCGCTACATCTCGAACGGTGGTTAATTTTCGCCGGAGAAAGACCGCATGATCACGAAGGATGACATGGACGAGTATTGGGATAGCATGTCCCATACATCTAGCGAATATCGGGAGGAGATCCGGTCGCTTCGTGGTCGAATTGCTGAATATTTACGAGAGATTGATGCGCTCAAAACGGAAAAGCATTCGATCGCCGCGGACTGGATTAAGGCACAAGATGAAATCCAAATGCTCAGAGAACAAATTGCCAGCCTCTTACGACGATGACGAGTACCAAGAGATCATCGCTGCGCTGAGATTGATATCGGCCGACATGGTGATGGCGGTCGATGAGGGAAGTTATCTGCATATTGGCGGCATTGCCGCGGCATGTATTCGGCATCTGGAATTTATGAAACAAACTATCGAGGATATGGAATCAAATCATGGTGATACTAGGCATTGATCCGGGCCTCAACGGGGCCATGGCGTATTACGAAACCGACATCGACGTGCTGGTCGTTATGGACATGCCGACGGTCGAGGTCACCCGCAACGGCAAAAACAAACGCGAGGTCAGCCCTGCGCTGCTCGCGGATCTGATCGCTGGCCGAGGCATCAAGAAGGCCTACATGGAGCGCGTCTCGGCGATGCCCGGGCAGGGCGTCTCCAGCATGTTCTCGTTTGGCCGATCGGTCGGCGTTATCGAGGGCGTGCTGGCCGCTTACGAGATCCCGGTGACCCACGTCACCCCGCAGGCATGGATGAAGGCCATGGGCATCCGGGCGGGCAAGGATGGCTCCCGGGAACGCGCCATGCAGTTGTTCCCCCAATACTCAACTATGTTCTCGCGTAAAAAGGACGACGGCCGCTCAGACGCCGCGCTAATCGCCAAGTACGGATCTACCCTATAATCTGCTGCTTTATCGCTTATCGAGGCTTATATGCGTTTCCAGATCACTATGAACATGCCAAGCCGGGCGGGGAACCCGGTGCACCAAATCATCTGCGACTACGATGCGGAAGGGTTGGCGGAGTTCGTCGACGACCTGCAGGAGTCAGGGATCATGGTCGTGCGCGAGATCTACAAGGACGGCGAGTCGGGCCAGTATTACCAAGTCGGCGAGGTCGCGGTTAATTCGCGCTGGGTCGGCAAGGTCAAGGTTTTTACTTAAGTCCCGACAGGTAAAGCGCGCGCTCATCTCGACGACGCTTCACAAGGCCGGGCAGGACGCGACCACCGGCCTTCGTCCATTTCATAAACTCTTCGGCCGCCTCTTCAAAGTCACCGCGGTTCGTCTTCATCCGAAGGGTAGAGCGTTGGAAATTGCCGAGACCCACGTTGAAGGCAAAACTGACGCAAGAATCGAAGATTCCCTGATTACCAACAGCAGCAGGGCAAAGTCGAACCACGCCACGCTCAAACCGACGAAGGTCCTGACCAAGTATCTGGTCCACCTCGTCCATCGTGATAGTGCGATCCCAGCCTGCGGGTATCGGTAAGGCGCGCCGTTCCTCATACTTCACTGTCGCATGGGTTGGATCAATTACATGGCCCACCGCAATCGTCCAAAGTAACGCCGGGCACCTGTAGGGCCTCAGTCTGACGCCCTCATGGTGCTTGATCATTTCGATCGCTTCAGCGCTAACCTTCACGATCAACCTTTCTTTTGGAACGCCTGCGTGCCGAACCAAAAGGCTATGATTGACGACAGTATGAGCATCTCATCGTCAGAGAAAACTTCTGCCATTGCCGCAGCAAACGGAACGCCAGTGTTGTAGGCATACCAAACGCCCGCGATGTTGATGGCAACAAGTTCAAGCACAAAGATATACGTCACTACCGGACGCACCGACGCGCGCAGATTAATCATCCACTGCGAGGCGCCTTTGCCAATCTCGATGTCGTGCTGATACAGCGCTTGACGCTCTTCGCCTGAAGTCTGCGTCTGAATCTGCTCTAACTTGATTTCTTCAACGCGTGCCTGTGCGAGAAAGCCGCGCTCAGCCAACGCTAGTTCGCGCTCCTTCTGCGCGGCAACAAGAGCCAACTCATGTTTTTTGTCCTGTCGGTCTTGGAAAATCTGCAAGAGTTTGGGCAGACCGCCCGCAAGAAACGACAGGAAGGTTGAAACCATCGTCATCATTTGTTGCGCTCCTCTATCAACTTAACTCGTACCTGCAGATCATGGATGTCTTCCATGATGTCGTCCTTCAATTCCTGACGACGCGACGCGCTTAACGGACTATCAGTCGGCACCCCGTCTTCAGTGATCAAAATAGGAATTTTGGACTCGATAGCAATCAAGCGATTATTGAACGATGCGATTTCCGCAAGCAGCCAACCGACAGCGGCCAGCAGAACAGGAAATAGCATGTCTATGATCTTTTGCATGTTCACTTGGACGCCCTCACTACGTCGTCACCTTTAGTGACAGTGACATGGCTGCCCTCGACGTCGACGCGCATCGGCATCTCCTTGCGATCGAGCCTATCGAGTTTGGCGATGAGTTCCTTGATCACGGCGAACTCAGGCTTGTCTTCCTTCTCGGTCGCGCCCGCAATGCTCGCAAGCATCGAGATCAGCGCCGTGAGCGATGCACCGAGCAGGCCCATCACCGCAGCGATCTTGTCGGTATCGAGCGCAAGGCTAGAGAGCACACCGATGACGACGATGGCCGTAATGTACTTGAGACCGTCCTTACCGATGGCTTTGCCAGCAACGTCTTTGGCGCTGCTGTTGGCTTCGAGGCGCTGCAGTTCTGCGCGCGCTTGCTCTCGCAGCATTTCGATGTCTTCGCTCATGTCACAACCCCTTGAGGACTAAGCCCAAAAGCAATGCAATGATGAAACCAGCGGCTGTAATGAAGATCTGCTCGATGCGCTTTAAGCGAGCGTTGACGCCTTTCATTTCTGTGGCTATTCCTTCGTATCGAACGGCGCAAACGTCGATATGGCTATCCACTTTAGCCTCCACATCCTGAATTGTCGGCATCACACATTCCTCAGTACAACTCCGGCAAGCCAACTAATGACCGCACCGGCAGACAACCACAACAACTTTTCCAGCCAGTCGATGCGCTTCTCTAAGCGCGCGACTTTGCCATTTACCTCTCTGACGCGATGAGCCAGATCGGTTTTAAGTAACTTGAGGTCTTTCGCCTCAAGCGTCATTAAGAGAAGATCCAACCATTCGTTGGGTCAGAGTATCGCAACTGAACAGCCGCATACGGCCAGTTCAAAGTTAGATCTTCTGCAAGACCTTGAATGTTTGTTCCGTTTCTTGCGACGACGTTGGTTGTCAAACCGTTTCCAACAGTCACCCAAACCGTGTCTCCAACGGCCGGTGATGATGGCAAGGTAAGCGTGGTTGTTGCCACATTCGTCAATACGTACTGATTTCCAGACGCCGCGACTTGTGAAGTGCCGCTTACGACGTTCAGGGTCGGCAAGCCCAGAGCACTACTCGTAAGACCAATCGTGATTGATCCCGCGCCGTTCGTAATGTTGATGCCGGTGCCAGCGGTCAGCGTGGACTTCGTCAGTGTATTGCCAGTGGTGTTACCAATGAGCAACTGACCGTTGGTGTAAGTCGTTTGCCCCGTACCGCCATTTGCGACAGACAGCGTGCCGCCTAATTGAACTGCGCCAGTTGTTGCAGCAACAGGCGTCAGCCCAGTGGTGCCACTACTGAATGACGTTACCCCACCGCCACCACCACCGCCAGAAACAGTCGTCCACGAAAGAATACCGGTTCCGCTGGTAGTGAGAACCTGACCGCTCGTTCCGTCTGCAGATGGGAAGGTATACGTGGTCGAGCCTGCAGCGGCCGGCACAGTAAGGCCAACGTAACCAGACGTTGATCCGTAAATACGGAACACATTACGAACACGCAGTTCAGCAAGTGCTGTGGCGCCAAGCACCACAATACTTGTTCCGTCATACGTAAAGTTTGTCGAGCCAGCCAAATTTCCAGCGTTATTAAATTGAACTTGACCAGAAGAGCCGCCAGCCAACGCCGGAATATCCGACACGCCAGAGCGAACGTTCGTGCCATCAGAGAACAGCAGCGTCGACTTACCCTGCGTGATGACAACAGACGTACCACCGCCCGCGCTTGCCAGCGTTACCGTGAACGAACCGGTCGTGATGTTGTAGACAACCCATTGACCACCAACGCCAGACGGTAGCGAATAAGTCACGTTTGCCGTGAGCACGCCCGAGACAATGATGGTCGGCGGACGATACTGACCAACCGTCAAAGTGACTGTGCCCGATGCGCCAGTGGCGTTTAGCGTCGTGGTGCCGCCCAGCGAAGCATCGATAATGTCCCAGTCGTCGTTTACCGGAACCGACCACGTATTGACGTAGTCGCCATTACCCGGCTTTTCGATCGACTTGTTGGTTGTAAATGTGCTGGCCATTCGTTACTCCTAGATCGCCTGCTGAGCCACGTCGAGGGCTTTTACGATCGATTCGTCAGGCTGGTCAAGTAAAGGTTCAGTCGCTTTCGTTGTCTCGCGCTTGGCCTGCTTTGTGCGCAGCATCAACTGGCTAACAAGGCGCTCGACGTTGTCGACGCGGCCGCCAGACTTGCGCTGAGTGCGACCACCAAAGGCAGAGCCTTCGCCTCGCATCACGCGATTGACGTAGTCTTCGGTGCGAGTGCCGAGCGTGTCAGTCGCATTGCGCTTCTGCGCTTCCTGCAGCGGAGCGCCAGAATGCCACCAAGAAATCGCGTCTTGTTCGTTGCCGTAACGCTTCAAGGCATCGCCCATCGCGCCTTCAAAGACACGTTCTTGCGCGGCAGGGTCGGCCAGAAACTCTTCTGGCGTCATCTCGCGACCTACGTACTTTCGAGTCCAATCAGGGATGTTGGACTTGAGCACCTGATACTTACCAAGCGCTTGATCTTCAAACGGCTGGCCGCGAACAGTGCGAATCATGGCCGGCCCAACAGCGAAATACCCGCCGCTGCCTTCGCTTTCAACGGACGCAATACGCTCCTTGAGAGACTCGATTGCACGCTGCTCTCCCTCACCGACGGTTTCAGCAACCGGCGGTGCGGCGGCGAGATTGGCGATGCCAGCACCGTAGAGGCCTGCGCGAACAGGGGCAGAAGTGGCCTTGTCAACTAGCGCACCGGTCTTGCCGGCAGCGTACGACGTGGCACCAGCAATGCGCGGCGACTGGCCGATGAACTGACCGACGGGCGCGAGCGGATGAACGAGGGCAAAAGACGGGAACGCCAATAACGTTTCTATCGTGTTGCGCCATCCGCCAGCAGACCACGGTCTTAACTGAGCGCCAGCAAGCATGTACGGCAACTCAGGACGTATTTCTGCAAGTTGCTCAAGCAGATTCTCGCCCTTGCCGGTTTTCAAAGCGCGCAGATTTTTTGCTAATGCATTTGATGCCGCGGCCTTGTTTCCAATGCCTAAAGTTTTTGTGATATCGAGGATGTTGTCAGACGCCGCTCGATACTGCTCCATCATATTGGTGTACGAAGGATCAATTGCCGATATGGCATTTTTTGCCGAATCGTAAATTTTTCCTAAATGCCTTTGAGACATCGAACTGCCGTATTCTCCTTTCAGGTCCCATATCGCCTGTTTAAGGTTATCTACGCCAATCAAAGAGCGTCCCTGCGGATTGTTTTTATATGCATTAACCATGTTTTCAACACGATTCAATGCCTGATTTGCATCTGCAAATTGACCGCCAGAAATGCCACCAAACTGAATTTCTTTGCGCATCTCGTTGATTGCATCATCAATGCCTTGAAACGACGCGCTGACGTTTGCCAAGTTGCCCTTGCTTGCTAAATACTCTTGCTGTCTTTTGTCTTTTACTTGATTCAGCGCATCACGCGCTGTCTGCAAAAACTCTTGCGGATCGCCGTCGCCTTTATAAAACTTCAAAAACGATTGCTTTAGCACAGGGTCATCTGTTTTGCCCGCGGCTCTCGCAATGTCCATGATGTTTGTTGGCACGCCACTCATGCCAGACTGCGTAAATTTAATTGGCGTGGCGGCGGCAGCCGTTACACCTTTTGCCACTTTTACTGATGCCGCAATTGGATCGACATAACTGGCTGCACGCGCAACCTGACCGGCCTTCTGCGTCGAGATCAAACCGGCCTTACCGGCTGCTGTGGCGCCGCCTGTGAGCAGCGCAGAAAAGTCTGCGAGCACGCTGGCAGGGTCAGTCGCCAAGGCTCGCTTAAAGTCGGCCTCAGAGCCAAAGTAAGTCTGCTTGTAATAGTTGATGACGTTGTTGACGGCGGCTTCGTCTTTGGCTTTTTCTTTAGCGTCCTGATCAAAGCCAACAGAGCCTTTCGCTTTTGAAACAATGCCAAGACCGACCTGCTTCAAAGAATCCAGCGTCTGTGTTGGGTTGGTAAGGGCGCCCACCATCGAGCGGCCCATCTCGAACGTGCTACGCGGCAAGTTGCGCACAGCCTGCTCACCGGTCTCAGCCCAAGTCAGTTCAGGCTCTGGCTTCTTTGGAGGCGTACGCGCCGTTTGAAACAGCGTCGGACGACGAGTCGTAGCGGCAGGCGGAGTCTTTCCAGACTCGTCCGGCGGGGGAGCGCTTGGCGGAGGCTTTCTCTGCAACTCCGTCATAATTTCATCAACCCTTGATTTCGGTTGATCTTGCGTCGATACAGGCGCTACTACTGAAGGCGACGCTGGGCGATCTCCAGACAACTCCGCCATGATCGCATCAATTCGTCGTTGACTCTCGTCTTGTTCGTTTTCCATAACGAGAATTACCTATTCTGGAAGTAACGGCTGATCGGGACTGCGGAGTCTCTGCCACCGCCCATCAATCGACCTGCAACAGAATCCATTTCGGATGCCGTAATTTTACCGCTCATAAAGCGATCGAACAGGCTTTCACCGCTGGGGAACTTTGTGCTCATTACTTTCATAATGGCCTTTTTGTCCCGCATGTAATTTTGCTCGCTATATTGCGATTCGTTACGGAACGCTCTCATAGCATTTTCCGTCAAGAACAAATGCCCTTGACCCGGGTACAACTCATTCAAACGATTAACGTAGTCGTTGAGATAGTTCTGCTGGTCAAGGCTACGTTGTTTGTCGATATACATTCCCGACAAAACGTTGACCGCTTCTTCCCTGCTCAGTCGACTTGACGGAATAATTTCAGCAGCGCTTTGCAATCCACCAAGTGATAACTGGCCGGCACCCTTTGACTGTGCAAACGACAAGAAGCCCGTGAGTTTATCGGCTCCTGCCTTCGTACCGATTTCATCAGGCGATATCAAATATTCGTTGACGTTTTGAACGCCAACAGACGGCAACACTGTTCTCATTATGTCGTTGTAATAACGAGCAATGTTTGCCTTGATATCCGACATCGGACCGCTTGCGATGAATCCTTCAGACGGCAGTTTCAAGATAGAACTCGACAACTGAGACAGAACGCCGCCTTGGTTATATGCAGCGTCTGCGGCAGCATTAATTATCTGCCTATTTTCTAACGATCTTTCCAACTGAGCGTTTACGTTCGCCGGAGGCTGGCTGACCAAGTTGCTGTAATCAGTTAGCAAAGCCTCTTCGCCAGCAGGACCGACGTGTCGAACTCGTCCAGTGATCGGTCGGACTCGTATTTGAGACTCTGCTTGTTGAGCCAAACTTTGAGGTTGCGCTCCGGCTTCTGCAGCGGGTGCGCCTGTTGCGGGAGCAACTGCAGAAATTGGCGCGGTCGAAAGAACCGGCGCTCCAGCCGTAATGCCCTGCGTCATCTGAGTCAGTTCTTGCTGACCAAGAACCGGCGGACGATTTGCGACAGGCAGCGACAAGTAAGTGCCGGCCAGCATGCGAGAACCATCGGCTAACAAGACAAACGCACGGCCCTCTGCGTCTTTGACATACGGCAAACCGGCAAGATCTTTTGCCGTGCCTGCGGTAGTTGCGCGAGCGGATGCTCGGGTTTCTTGAGCGCGGGCTTTCTCGCTTTCGATCTCAGCCAACTGCTGCATGATGTCGCCCTTGGCCTTTCCGTACGCGCCTGCGCCAACGAGCAGCGCGGGCAACGTGTATTGCGTCGGAGCGGCAGCAGCGGCAGCAGCACCACGAAGGAGCGGAATGTAGTTCTCTTCCTTGCGCAGCCAATCCATGAAGCCGGTCGGAGCGGATGGTGCAGCGGCGGCAGCAGGAACCGTGGCAGGCGTCATAGCAGGCGCTGCAGGTGGCGTAGCGGCAGGAACCGCGGTAGGCGCAACAGCGGCAGGCGGGGCTAATCCACCAGTCGGAGCGGCAGCCGGGGCCGGCGGCACAACCGTCGGGCCAGCGCCAACGGCAGGGCTTTGAACTGCGGGAACCAATCCCGGCTCTGGTCTATTTGTTGCGGCAGGAACAACGGCCGGGCGAGAAACCTGCGGACGCGTCGCAGCAGGAGCCGCAGCAGGAGGTGCTGCCGTAGTCGCCGGAGCAGCGGACGTGGCAGACGTCGGCTGCATGCGCAAACGCTCGTCACGCAAACGCGCGGCTTCGGTCGTATTGAGGTACGGATTCTTGAGAATTCGCTTTTCAATGAAATCCATCATTGCGCGACGATTTTCATCAACGCCTTCTTGCGTTTGAATACCCGGAATAAAGCGTTCTGCAAACGTTGGGTCACCGCCGGTCTGATAACCGTTGCGACCGATCGATCCGCCATAAGCCTTAGGCATCAGATTTTTTGCATCTGACGCAATACCCAACGCATCAGCAATGTCTTCCATCGTGCTGCGCTGCTTCGGCAATGAACCTGCCTTCATCAACTCCGGCGTCTTCATCTCGACCGGGATGTTGAGCGCAGTCGGCGTGGCGTACGGAATGACTTGACCGCCATCGGCATATGCAAGACCGCCACGATATCGACCCAACTCCGACATGATTTCGTCGGCAGATTCGGTTTTCAGGGCGCCCGGCGTTTCCGTCTCGGTAGTTGAGCCTGCAGGCGTAGTTGTTTTGGTGGTAGGAACAGGCGCAGGCTTGCGACGAAGATTTTCGATTCCTTGGCCAATATTAAGCGCAGCCTGAATATCGTCTGCAGTTGATCGCGCGGTCGGCAAATCACCGGCCGTTACCAAGCCCGAAACAGGCAAGTTCGCACCCGGTACGTATCCCGGTGCGCCCGGGTTACCGGTCAACGTACGAGCGTAATCGCCGAACGGACCAAACATCTGCGCTTGTGCCTGCAGAAGGGCGGCCATATCGGCAGGACTTGCAAGACCCGGGCTACCGCCATCGGCGTAACCGCCGCGCGATTTGCGCACCGCATCTTCAGTGGCGCGATCATAATCGACCATCTTCAAGCCGTTCATTGAACCAACGGCTTCGGGCTTGTGTCGCTCAACCTCATCAGCCATTAGGCCGATCTGAGTGTGCGGCTCGCCCTTGATGCGATAACTGTAGATCTTCTGACCGTCATGCGTGAAACCAATGTGCTTCACGTCTTCCTTCATACGACGATCGGAAAAAGCCATCATCAGAGCGGCAATTGCTTGAGCGTCTTTTGATCCTTGATCCGCGGCGGGAGCAGGGCCAGCAACAGCCAACTGAGGGATTGATGGCGGTGTTGTTGGAATATCTAACTTTGCGGGAGCAGTGCCGCCAACTTCCGGTTTGACGCTTAAGTTTGGCTTGAGATCAACTTGCGGAGCAGGCGCCTGTTTGGGGGCGGGAGCCTGTTGCTTTGCAGTCTGCACTGCTGCCTGCGCTGCACGCTGTTCATTTTGAGCAGCCTGCTCTTGTTGGCGCTGCTTCATCTCTTCTTCAGCGCGATTTGCTGCATCATTTGCCTCAGGCATTCCGCCGTCGGCAAAACCAAGACCGGCGCGCTCGCGTGTAACGGAGCCGCCTTCACTAATCGGCGAGAACTCCGCATCGAGGATTTCACCGCGACGCTCTGCATCGCGAGTCGCTTTCTTGTAGTTGACGGTCTTGAGACCGCCCGCAAGACCAACCGCCTCGGGGTGACGCTCTTCAACTTCCTGAGCGATAAGACCCATTTGGGTCTTCGGGTCGCCCTTGTAGTTGTACGAGTAGATCGGCTGGCCATCAAGCGTCTTACCAACCTCGCGCACATTCTCTTTCGTGCGGATGTCAGAAAAAATGCTGCCCGGCTGTGATGTCGTTGTCGTCGAGCCAGAAAGCGCGCCCGTACCCATCGCGATGTTTCCAAGGAACTGCGCGACTTGGAACGGATACGCCTGCTGCTGCAGGAACTGGTTGTAAAGAGCCTGCAAGCCAGCCTGAGCGGTCTGCTGCTGCGCTTGACCCGCGGCCAACTGAGCCTGAGCACCCTGCAGAGCGGCGCCCTGAGCGCCTGTGCCGAGGGCTGCTAACTGCTGAGCCGTGCCTGCGCCCATGCCGTAGAGGCCTTGGCCCAACTGCTGTCGAGCCTGAGCGGCTGCCAACTGCTGAGCAAAGCCCTGCTGACCCAGTGCGGCTTGTTGCTGCGAGGCGCTGAGACCCTGACCGAACAATTGCTGTGCGATTGCCTGCTGCGCTCCACCGAGGCCCTGAGCCTGCTGGAAGGCCTGCTGACCAGCGCCAGTAAGCGCCTGACCAACGTTGAGGCCTTGACCAAACACTTGCTGACCGAGAGCGGCTTGTTGTTGTGCGGCAGTCGTACCTTGACCGAACAGCAACTGACTTAAAGCAGCCTGCTGTTGAGCCTGAGACATGCCCTGACCGAATACTTGCTGGCCAAGGGCAGCCTGCTGTTGAGCGGCAGTAGTTCCTTGACCAAACAACTGCTGCCCTAAAGCGGACTGCAACTGAGCCTGCTGAATGTTTTGGCCAAACAATTGCTGGCCGAGACCCTGTTGGGCCTGACCAAGACCTAATCCTTGCTGAAAGCCTTGCTGACCAGCGGCGAGCAGGTTTTGCCCAATACCTTGCTGCTGAGCAAATTGCTGTTGAGCAAGCGCGGCCTGAGCCTGCGAGGCTCCCATGCCTTGCCCATACAACATTTGAGAAAGAGCGGCCTCTTGTTGGGCTTTTGCCATCTGCTGCGCAAACATTTGCTGACCGATCGCAGCCTGAGCCTGTGCGGTGCCGGTGCCCTGCGAGTACAACTGCTGACCAAGAGCCGCAAGACCTTGAGCGGTCGTAGCCTGCTGCCCAAACATTTGTTGAGCGAGAGCGGCCTGCTGAGCAGCCGAAGTTGCGCCCTGACCAAACAGCGACTGAGCAATTGCAGCCTGCTGCTGGGCGGTCGTGGCGCCTTGGCCAAACAACTGCTGCGCAAGAGCCTGTTGAGCCTGACCTGCCGAGAGGCCCTGAGCAAACGTCTGCTGACCGAGACCAGCAATGCCTTGACCGGCGGCAACTTGCTGACCAAACAACTGCTGAGCCAAAGCGGCTTGCTGTTGGGCGGCCGTAATGCCCTGACCAAATCCGGTCTGACCAACGCCAAGCAATTGTCCTGCGGCGGCCTGTTGAGCGGCGCGGTTGGCTTGTTCGGCGGCAAGATTGACTTGCTGTTGTTGCTGAGCAGTCTGCAGCGCTTGACCGTAGCCAGACTGCAGAAGATCGCCAAGAACCTTGCCCTGCGCCAACTGCTGTTGTTGCGCGAGATTCGCAGCGGCGATGCGAGCACGGTCGCCACCGAAGGCGCCTGCACGAATTGCGTTTCCGGTCTGCTCGGCCTGAGCCTGCTGAGCCTGCTGATTAAGGAGAGCCTGAGTCTGGCCGACCACAGTCGACATGTATGGACTCATGTACCGACCGATCTCAAACCCGGTCAATTGACCCGGAGAAACCGGGCGAGCCGCGGCAAGACCAAGTTCTGTTGCAAATTGCTGATACGGCTGTGCGCCTGCTTGGGCTGCAGCGACGTTTTGCAGAGCCTGCTGACTCAACGGGCCGGCAGCGCCTAGACCGCCATAATACTGTTGAAGAGCGGCCTGATTGTATGGCTGGGCGCCTTGATAAGCCTCGCCGTAAATGCCTTGCGCTAATTGCTGCAAAGGTTGTGCGGCGTATCCGGCGCCGGCAAGACTTGCCAACGCCTCACTAGAGATTGATTCGCCGGTCATACCGGCGCGACCTAACGTCTGCAAAGCATACTGCTGCAGAGGGTCGGCTTTTTCTAATCCAGCGCCATATCGTTGGGTCGCTTCTTGCGTATAAGGCTGCGCGGCTGCAAGAGCCTGCTGCAAACCTGCCAGCGACTGGTAATTGATCGGCATCGTTGTTTCGCCGGCTCGCTGCGTCGTTGCATACGATTCAGAGCCGAGTTGGCGACCAATTCCTAATGCATCTCGAATACCGCCAGCCGCTTCATACTGAAGTGGCTGAGCAGCGCCCAGTGCGTTGTAGAACTGATTGACGCCTTGCCCAAGAAGTTGCTGTCCTTGGCCATAACCCTGTTGATACGCGCCAGCGGCTGCATATTGGAACGGATCAGCAACCGCACCAGCCCGTGCTTGCTGGGCATAGGCTTCTTGAGCCAATCGAGATCCAACATCTTGAGCAGCGGCAATGTTGTATCCAGCAGCCTGTGTATAAGGTTGTGCAGCAGCCCCTGCAGCGGCTTGCTGAGCATATGCCTGCTGGGCTAACTGAGCGCCAATGTCTTGAGCGCCGACAATATTGCCGGCGGCGGTTTGCTGGAATGGTTGTGCAGCGGCTTGCGCGCCGTAATACTGGCCAATACCCTGACCCAGCAATTGCTGACCCTGACCGTATCCCTGTTGATACGTGCCGAGAGCCTGATAGTTCAGCGGGTAGGCAGCATTGATACCGCCGTACATCAGATTCTGGGCGGCTTGAGTGCCGGCCATACCGTAACCCTGACCGGCGGCAACATCCTGCCCTGCCTGCCCGTAATACGGCACAGCAGCCATTTGACCACCCATCAACTGATTGGTGGCTTCGTCGAAGTACGGCTGAGCCTGTCCAGCGGCGTAGTTGACGTTTTGAATGCCCGCCAACTGGGTCGGAGTCAGTTGGGCGACAAAGTCGGCGGGGTTGTAAGAGTACGGCTGAAACGGCCGGCTGGCGACGTCCTCAGCACGCGCGTTAACTGCGTTGTACCGCGCCAGTACCTCCGGTGGAATGGATACTGTTTGGGTACTCTTACTTGTTTTGCCGCCCATTTACTGCTCCATTCTCGCGAACTCTCCGGTCTTCGCGCCGTAGAGGAAGAAAGCACCGCTTGGTTTGCCAAACTGGCGCTCGTACATGCGAACTTTGGCTTCTGTGCGGCTATTGGATAGTACGCCGATAATCAGCGGAATTCCAAGGGTATCAGCAACCTTCTTGCTGAATTCGCACAGGCGCTTAGCGCGTCCGCCTTTAGCGCTACGAAATTCTGGGTGGATGAAAATAGCCTTCTCTTCGACAACCTGAGCATCGGAGTACCACATGCTACCGATGCGCAGCAGGACAACGCCCTCGATCGGGCCGCCCGGCTTGCCGATGACGCCACAAATACCGTGGTCTTGATGCAAAGCCGGCCAAATCTCAGCGGCCAGTTTCTGCGGGTTTGGGTTTAGGAATCCGTTCTCTTCGCATGCCGCCAACGCGATTTTCATAATCTCGTCGAGGTCTTCGGCGGTCGCAACTCTGATCTTGATATCGTCAGCCATAATTAATCCTTCTTTGGTCCGGGTAGTTTCTGTAACGTTTTAATAGTTTCTTTACGGAATCGCTTTACGAATTCATCAAGGACTTTGTGTCCGACTTCTAAATCTCCTTCTCCAACCATACGAACTTCTTCGGGCGACAGAACGTATTCACCGCCGGCAGCCACGATCGGCACCGAGTCAGTTTCTCCGCCCTCAGCCTTGCCCGGCAACTCACCGCCATACGGGCCAGCGCCCTGACCATAGGGCATATCGCTCGACATGCCGTAGGGGCCGCCCGCGACGTTGTACGGCTGCTTTTTACCGCCATACGGAGTGCCGCCAAAGATGCGCTTCATCTGCTTGAAGCCGGCCATGGTGTTGCCTTCACCCATGGCAGAAATGATGTCGGCCGGGATCACGTATGACCCCGACGGAACGTGCATAGGAAGATGATCGGTGCGACCAGCCACGGCGCTGTGGATTGGGCCGGTATGCAACTTCATCGGCTTGCCGAGGCTTGGCATTTTGGGCTTAGGCATGCGCAAACCGCCCTTAGCAGATTCGCGAGCCGTCTGTAGCGCAGCAGCAATAGCCTGCTTCTGCGGGTGACCGGCGTGAACCATCTCGCTGATGTTGCTGCTGATGGTTTCCTGAGACTTTCCTTTTTGCAGCGGCATAATCGTCCCTTATTGAGTCAGATCGTAGAACGAGATGGAACCGACGCCGTCGCCCGTTGTAGCGCCCGAAATGGTTCGCACGCCTAAAGTATAAATGTCACTGACGCCAGCAATCGTCGCGCCAAGTTGCAAATCCCAGTTATAACCCGTCGGGGCCAACGTACTTGCCTGACCGCCGCCGCCGCTACTTGAGATATACCCGGTTTGCACAATCGTGCCGGCCGCAGAAATCGCTGTAGCCGCTACGTCAAATTCAACATTGGTATCTGATGGAACAGTTGCTGCCCATGTAGCGCCGGTCAACGTTGGATTTTTAATCAATGCAAGTTCGTAGTTTTGCGAAGTTGTCGGTTGAAACTGAATTCGATTTGGGATGACAACAGCGCCCGTGCGACCCGCCGCCAATCGAATCGACACTACCGGAAGAAAATTTGCGGCCGTGTTGATCGTTCCAAGTACCGTTGTTCGTCTTGCTATGTGGTCAATTGACGCTTGTTCGTAACCACCTTCTGATATCACCGTCGAACAAATCTGCTTCATTGATGCGGCTACGGCCGCTGTTACAGAAGTGATTTCATAACGCACCGGCAAAGTTGCCGTCGTCATGTACACATTCGAGATGATATTTGCGTTATTGAATGTATGGCAAAGGTAAAAGATACCGTTGATGACAAATCCGCATCGCACGGAACCTACGCCGAGCCATTCAAAATCCATCCACAAAATTTGCGCTTTACTGACATCAAGCGTAATACCACTAGGCCCGGTGCCGTCTAACTTGTCACCGTTCCATGAGGACTGGTTGACGGTTCGAGCGTCACTTGCAACGCCAGTCACAAAAGAACGCAAAACAAACGAAAGCGTGCTTCCTGCTTTTTGGAAAAACACGCCGTTTTCAGAATTAAAATACCCTGCGCGTTGGGTCAAGTTTGCACTGGTGCTGCTCGACATCACAAATGTCGCCAACACCAAAAGCCCTTTGCCGGGCTGATAAGG
>Ga0315904_10003955_pt1 | contig 21426 bp, 19 predicted proteins | sample LakEriMetagenome_6_FD_203529 | JGI IMG/M metagenome (GOLD analysis project Ga0315904, IMG submission 203529) | Freshwater fungal communities from buoy surface, Lake Erie, Ohio, United States - Buoy 12 MA120 | ecosystem: Environmental > Aquatic > Freshwater > Lake | place: USA: Lake Erie, Ohio...
ACCCGCGACCTGACCTCGGCCAGGATGGCCAGCCCCGCATCGATGCCCGGTCCGCGAAACGACCGGCCTGAACTGCGGTTGGCCTTGTCGTAGGACGACTTGTAGATGAAGGGAATGCCGAGGCTGCCGGTGATTTCCTTCAGGCGGCCGGCCGTGTCGAGGGCCATTTCGCGCGACTCGATCACGCAGGGCCCCGCGATCAGGAACAGGGGATGGCTCAGGCCGGCCTGGAAGCCGCACAGTTGCATGGCGCTACGCCGCCTGCCCGAGCGCTTGCACCTGGGTGCGTGCCTTGGCGGCCAGCGCCGCCTCGATGTAGGCCTTGAACAACGGGTGGCCGGCGCGCGGCGTGGAGGAAAACTCCGGATGGAACTGGCAACCCACGAACCAGGGATGCTCCGGCAGCTCGATGAGTTCGCACAGCGCCTCGCCGGTGGAGGCCGCCTTCGCGCGCGCCGCAACGGTGAGCCCGGCGGCCTCGATCTGCGGCAGGTAATGGTTGTTGACCTCGTAGCGGTGACGGTGGCGCTCCTGCACCACGCCGCCGCCGTAGATCCGGGCGGCCAGCGTGCCGGCCACCAGGTCCGCCGGCTGCGAGCCCAGGCGCATGGTGCCGCCCATGTCGGAGGACGCGGTACGACGCTCGATGCGGCCGTCGCTGTCCTTCCACTCGGTGATGAGGGCCACCACCGGGTGCGGGGTATCGGGGTCGAACTCGGTGCTGTTGGCCCCCGCCAGGCCGGCCTTGTGGCGCGCGTACTCGATGACCGCCAGCTGCATGCCCAGGCAGATGCCGAGGTAGGGGATCAGGTTCTCGCGCGCATGGCGGATGGCCTTGATCTTGCCCTCCACGCCGCGCACGCCGAAACCGCCCGGCACAAGCACGGCGTCCACGCCGGCCAGCGCGGCGGCCACGGCGGCGGTGTCCGCGTCACCGAGGGACTCGGAGTCGACATAGCGGATCTCGACCCGGGCGTGGGTGTGGATGCCGGCATGGATCAGCGCCTCGTTGAGGGACTTGTAGGAGTCGGTCAGATCGACGTACTTGCCGACCATGGCCACCACCACCGTCTCGCGCGGATGCTCCATCGCGTCGATCAGGCGGCGCCATGGGGACAGGTCGGCTGGCTTAGCCACGATGTCGAGCTTGTGGCAGACGATCTCGTCGAGCATCTGCGCATGCAGCATCTCCGGCACCTTGTAGATGGAGTCGGCATCCCACACCGACACCACCGCGCGCGCGGCAACGTTGCAGAACAGCGCGATCTTCTTGCGCTCGTCCTCAGGAATGGCGCGGTCGGAGCGACACAGGAGCGCGTCGGCCTGGATGCCGATCTCGCGCAGTTCCTTGACCGAGTGCTGGGTGGGCTTGGTCTTGATCTCGCCGGCCGAGGCGATGTAGGGCACCAGGGTGAGGTGGATGTAGCAGGTGTCGGAGCGCTGCATCTCCAGGCCCATCTGCCGGATCGCCTCGAGGAAGGGGAGCGACTCGATGTCGCCCACCGTGCCGCCCACCTCGACGATGGCCACTTCGGCTTCTTGCGGCGTACCCTCGCCCGCGCCCTTGCGGATGAAGGTCTTGATCTCGTCGGTGATGTGCGGAATGACCTGCACCGTGCGCCCCAGGTACTCGCCGCGGCGCTCCTTCTTGATCACCGATTCATAGATCTGGCCGGTGGTGAAGTTGTTGAAGCGGCGCATGCGCGCCGACGAAAAGCGCTCGTAGTGGCCGAGGTCGAGGTCGGTTTCCGCGCCGTCTTCAGTGACATATACCTCGCCGTGCTGGAACGGGCTCATGGTGCCCGGATCGACGTTGATGTACGGGTCCAGCTTGAGGTTGGTTACCTTGATGCCGCGCGACTCGAGGATGGCCGCCAGGGATGCGGCGGCGATGCCCTTCCCGAGAGAGGAGACCACGCCGCCGGTAACGAAAACGTATTTGGTCATGAGCTGACGTCTTCGGAAATTTGAATGTTACACCAAAGACGCGCGGGCCCTGCCGCAGGACCCGGAAAGCTCGCGCGCGCCCCGGGAGCGGAAGCCGCTACTCTCGCTACTGCGGGTAGCGCAGCTCACGCACCGACAGGTCGCGCCGCCACAACTCGCCGCCTTCGGCATCGAGCGAGCGCAGCGTCAGGGTACGGTCGGCCCAGGCGCCGCTCACGTCCAGGATGCAGAAATTGCGCTTGGCCACCAGCGTGCCCTGCTCGGCCGCGCCCATGTCCTCGCCGCGCAAGGGTCCGTGCACACCGGCGGTAAGGGGCGAGCAGGTGAAGTCGTGGAGCGGATAGGCGTTCTCGCGCGATAGCCTGGACAATACCGTATGGTGCCGGTCGCCGGAAAGGAACAGCACGCCCGGCACGCGGTTGTCGGCAAGCCAATCGAGGAACTCGCGCCGCTCGTCGGGAAAGTTGCTCCACCCCTCGACGCGCGGCGGCACTGGCTTCAGCATCTGGTTGCCCGCCACGATGATGCGAAAACTCGCCGTGGAAGCCAGCAACGCGTTCTTGAGCCAGCGCAGCTGCGCCGCCCCCAGCATGGACTTGCCGGCCAGTCCCTGCGCGGCGTCCGCATCGCGATTGAAGCGGCCGTCGAGGAGGAAGAAATCGACGTCATAGTGGCTGACCACGCGGAAGATCCCCGGCACGCCCGGCATGCCGCCGGCGCCGTTGGGCCAGTAGCGCCGGAACACCTCCAGCGAATCGGCCTTGTAGGTGTAGCTGGCGTTGGCGTCGTTCGGGCCGAAGTCATGGTCGTCCCAGATGGCATAGTGGTTGCCCGTGCGCAACAGGGCCTGCAGTTCCGGCAACGCGCGGTCGTGGCGGTAGCGCTGCGCGATGCCGGCGGGGCTGCCGACGTCCGCGTCGCGCAGGTAGATGTTGTCGCCCAGCCAGAGCATCATGTCGGGCTTGCTGCGGGCGATGCTGTCGAAGATGGCGTAGCCGCCGCCATACGGGCCGGATGGCCGGGAGGCGCGGTCGAAGGGCGGGTCGTTCACATAGGCGCAACTGCCGAAGGCGACACGGAAGTCGCGCGGGGCATGGCCCTGGGCGGCGCTGGACGAATGCTTCTGCCACATCCATAGCGCTTCGGTACGGAACGAAAGCGGCTGGGCCACGCGCGCCTCGCGCCCATCCAGAAGCACGCGGTAACGGTAGGTGGTGCCAGGGGCGAGGTCGCCGATGGCGAACTGGGCCACGAAATCGGTCGCCGCCGCAAGGCGCACCGGCTCGGTGGCGCGGCGGCGCCTGTCGTCACCGTCCTCCCAGTATTCGAGGCGCGCCGTCGCCGTCCCGTCGGCCTGCAGCCAGATCAGCGTGGAGCGCGCATCGCGATGCCCGGCCATCGGTCCGGCGGCGAGATTGGCCGCGCCGGCGATGCCTGCCGCAGCCATCAGCATGGCGGCCGCGAGCCCTCGCCATGCGTACCTCCGGCGCATCATTTCCAGTGCACCATCGGCAGGCCCGGCACCGGGGATGCGAAGTACGGAATGCGCGTACCCATCAGGCTGCCGATGTAGACCGTCCTGAGGTCGGCGCCGCCAAAGGTGATCGACGCCATCCACGGCGCGATGGTGCCGCGGGTGGCCAGCATCAGTTCGCTGGTCATGGCATGGCCGTTCATCGCGTCCTGGAAGGCCTTGAGCATGGCCGGCTTGGAGTCATCGAGCAGCAACCGCTTGTCGCCTTCCGGCGTGAGCGCGATGACCTGGTCGATCATCACCAGCGTGCACCAGAGGTTGCCGAAACTGTCGAAGGCGATGCCGTCCGGATAACCCCCCAGGTTGGCGGGCCCGAAAATCTCGCGCGCGGACAGGCTGGCGTCCGCGCCCACGCGCATGCGCGTGATGTGCGGCCCGGTGGTCTCGACGATGTACAGCCATTCTTCCCGCGCGTCCATGCGGATTTCGTTGGTGAAGCAGAAGCCGTCGGCGACCACGCGAATGCCCTTGCCGTCCACCACGGCGATATAGCCGTCGCGCACCCGACTGGCCGCCGCTGTGGTCCAGGGATTGACGCGGGTGGAAACGGTGATCCAGATGCGGTCCTGCGAGTCGCGCAGCACGAAATTGACCTTGCCGATCGGCATGCCGTCGATGCGGTCGTAGAGCGTGCGGGTCGCGCCGTCGCGGGTCATGACCTCGAGAAGATCCGTGCCGAAATTGGAAATCAGGATGTCGCCGTTGGCGGCGAAGGCCAGACCGTTGGGCAGTGTGCCCTGGGTGAACTTGGTCTCCAGGTCGACCGCCGAAGCGGTGCTGGCCGCGCCGAAGCGCTGGTTGGCGCGCTGGCCGATGAAGACCTGCGTGCCGTCATGGCGCAGTTTCATTACGCCGCCGCGCGCATCCGCGCTCCACAGCGTGCCATCGGGTTCGGCCAGTATGCATTCGGGGCGCTGCAGGCCTTCGCCGATGTAGCCGATGGCGGCACGGTCGACGACGAATCCATCGAGGGGGTTGGCTTGCATGAGATGTCTTCCTTGCGGTCGGTTCAGTGAGGGTGCTCGTGCCGGTGATCGTGATGCGCGGCATGGTCATGGGGCGGGTGCTGCGCGGCGATCCCTTCCTGTTTGAGCGGAATCACCCTGCCTTTGCGGTGAACCGGCAGCCATTCGGGTTGCAGGGTCACATGGTCGATGGCGAAGCGTCGCCGCAGTTCCGCGCGCGCCCGCCCGAGCACCCGCGGCCAGGCATCGACGCTGGCGAGCAGGATATGCGCGGAAAGGGCCCGGCTTGCGGGGTTCATTTGCCATACATGCAGGTCGTGCACCGACACCACGCCCTCCAGACCGGCAAGGAAGCGTCCGACCTCGGCATAGTCGACGCCGCTCGGCACCGCCTCCATCAACACCCCGGTCGACTCGGCAAGGACGCGCCAGGTCGACCGCAATATCAGGATCGCCACCAGCACCGAAAGAAGCGGATCGACCATGCTCCACCCGGTGTAGTGCACCACCGCGCCCGCGATGAGTGCGGCCACCGAACCGAGCAGGTCGCCCAGCACGTGCACGACGGCGGCGCGCGTATTCAGATTGCCATGATGGTGGGCGTGTCCGGCATGGGCATGGCCATGCCCGGTCTGGCGGGTAAGCAGCCACAATACCCCCAGGTTGACCGCCAGCCCCAGTGCGGCCACCAGCATCACCGTGCCGCCGGCGATGGGCAGGGGATTGAATATCCGCACCACCGCCTCGACCGCGATCCAGACAACGATGGCCAGCATGGTGAGGCCGTTGACAAAGGCGCCGACAATTTCGGCACGGCCGTAGCCGTAGGAATTGCGCTCGCCCGCCGGCCGCGTCGCCAGGCGCGCGGCGAGGAGCGCGATGCCCAGTGCGCCGGCATCGGCGGCCATGTGTCCGGCATCCGAGATCAGCGCAAGGGAATTGGCCCACCAGCCAAACAGCGCCTCGATCGCGGCATAACCGCCGGTGAGCACCAGGGCCAGCGCCATGGCCGCTGGCGCACCGGCCGGATGCGCATGCCCGGCAGCTTCGGCGTCCCGCGCGGCGCCGGTGTGCGAAGGCGGAATGCGGCTGGGCTGTCGAGTCACGATCCGCGCGGCAAGAACAATATGCACACCATTATAGGCAGCGCCAGCGGAGGCAGCGCCAGCGGAGGCAGCGCCAGCGGAGGCAGCGCCAGCGCCGCCGCTCAAGGCGGGCGGCGCGGCTCAGCCGGCGCACCCCCCGACGGGCAGCCGGCATGCCCGTTCAGCGCTTGCCGGTGGCCATCGCGACGATGGCACCGATGACAACGGCGGCGCCGGCGATCTGCAGCGGGGCCACCGCCTGGTCAAGAATCGCCCAGGCGAGGAACAGGACCGCGATCGGCTCGAAGTTCATCAGCGCGGCGTTGTTGACCGCGCCCAGGCGCGGCAACAGGACGAACAGGGATGTGATCGATATGCAATACAACACCGTCAGCGCTGCGATGCCCATCCAGCCGGTGGCATCGCGCGGCAGCACGAAACTGCCCGTGGAAAACCCCGCGACGACCGCAAGGACGCCCACCGTGCCCATGGTCATGAAACTGCGCATGCGGCCATCCACATCGGCCAGCCAGCGGGTCGTGAGAAAAAGCGCAGCAGCGAAGGCCATGGCCGCACCCAGGGCGAGCACCACGCCCGCGCCGATCTCGGCCCAGCGGCCAGCAAAACCCGCCGCGTTGCGCCCGCTCCAGCCGCCCGCGTCCAGCGCCAGCGCCAAGCCTGCCAGCGCCACCGGCATCATCGCAAGCATGCGCCGGGTCGGACGCTCAGCCCCAGCGGCCCAGGACAGGAGGGAGAGAATCAGAGGAAAGGTGTTGAACACCAAGAGCGCCAGGGCCACCGGAATCCGCGCCACCGCCGAGTAAATGCAGACGCTCTGGACCGCCAGCGCGCAGCCGATGACCATCGCGCGGCCGCGGGTTGCCGCGGACAGCTTGAGCGGGACTCCGTTGGCCAGGAGCAGCGCCAGAACGGCCAGGGCGGTGCCCACGGAGCGGAATGCGACGGCCGTGGTGACGTTGGCGCCGTGGTCGAAGGCGATGCGCGCGGCCACATGGTTGCTGCCGAATGTCGTGGCGATCCCGAGCATCAGGACCACCCCGAGCCAGCGGGGAATGGGTTTGGAGGTCACGGGCGCGGCATTTTGCAGGGAGGAGGGTCTGGCGATCAATCGCCGGCTGACCTGAGGCCCTCGATCATACGGGGACTTTGCGGCAAGCCCGTCCACGGCGGGAAGACGTTTCAGTTTTTCGGCCGGCACGCCGTTATAAGACCCAGAGCTTCTTGCGATCGCCTTCGCCGTGACCCACGCCCACCCTCCCGCAGCGATCGCAACGTCGCACGAACAATCGCTCCATGGAACAACGACGTCCATGGGAGTATCCGAAAGCGCGCTCATCGTGCTAGGCGCGCTTGAGCACCTCAGCCTCGAACGCGACCGCGATCGCATGCAGGTGGCCATGCTGCGCATCCTGGCCGACTTGTGCGGCGCCGAGGAAATCACGTTGCATTGCCGGTCCGACGAGCGGATGCTGCCGATGCTGGTGGCCACGAAGGATTGCGAGCCGCAGCCGGTCGATCCCGAAGGCCCCTGGCCGGTCGCCGAGGAGAACCTCGCAGGCGCCGTCGCCGCGCTCTCGGCCGCCTCCCGGCTGACCGACTCGGTCATGGTCGACCCCAGGATAGTCGCGCACGCCCTGGTCGACGCGCGCGGCCTGGCCGGCGTGGTGACCTTGCGCTACGCGGACGCATCTACCAGGCGCCCATGGTGGATCAGCACCTTTCTCAAGGTCTACCAGAACCACATCAATCTGATCACCGACGCCGAATGCGACATGCTGACCGGCCTTTTCAATCGCAAGACCTTCGAAGCCCGCATTCACCACATCCTGGCGATGCAGCGCGAGTCATCCGATCAGCCGGATCACGCCAGCACCCGACGCGGCCCGTCGAGGCCGGACCACCACCACTGGCTGGCGGTAATCGACATCGATCACTTCAAGCGTATCAACGACCATTTTGGCCACCTGTACGGCGATGAAGTGCTGATCCTGCTGGCGCGCCTGATGATGCGCGGCTTCCGCATGGAGGATCGGCTGTTCCGCTTCGGCGGGGAGGAATTCGTCATTGTCCTGTCGCCCTGCAATTCCGCCGGCGCCGCCGCCGTTCTGGAGCGCTTTCGCGCATCCATCGAGCGCTACGACTTCCCGCGCGTCGGGCGGGTCACCGCGAGCATCGGCTACACCCGCATCCGTGGCGAAGTGATGCCCTCGGTAGCGGTAGGCCGTGCCGACGCGGCGCTGTACTTCGCCAAGCGCAATGGCCGCAACAGGGTATGCAATTTTGAAGTCCTCGCCGCTGCCGGCCATCTCCAGGAAGCCGTCACCCCCGAAGCAGAGGTCACACTCTTCTGATGCAGTCACAGCACGACAAACGCTCCCATGCCGGACAGCCCGCTGCGCAGGAATCCGATTCTCGCCATCCTGAAAAAATTCATCGGCAGCCACCGGCCAGGCACTGTACGGCCGGCCGAGTACGTCTTTTCGCTCGACCCGCGCAAGCGCAGGCTTTACCTACTCGACCTCAAGGCGATCCTGCGACTTCCCGACGCACGGTTGGCGCTGCCCAATCTGGCCAACCTGGAGATCACCATCAGGCGCAATCGCGAGCGCATACGCATACCCTGCGATGCGATGCTCCCGCTCGTGCGCGAACTGCGGACCGTGCGCCATCGCCTGCCCTCGCGAAGCCCGCTGGTGGAGATCATGAGGGCCATGCCGGGACTGACCAGCGCGGGATCCGGCGTCGCGGAGCCAAGTTCGAGCGCGCTCGAGGGCGGGGATACCGGCATTCGGCTGCCGCCCATTCCGCCAGCAGAACAGGAGGCGGAGGTTGCCCGCATCCGGGAATTGATCGCCCACAGGAAACCGGCGCGGCAAACGCGCCTCCCGGGCGACATGCGGGCGGACCCGCCCGCGGCGGCCCTGCGTCACGTATCGCCGGGCCCGGCCGACATCCTGCATAGCGGTTTCGCCACCGGCATCGAGAACCTGCAATCCATGAGCGCGGCGGACCCGCGCCGCCAGCTCGAAACAAGCATACCCTTGATCGAATCCGTCGCTCTGTCGACCCATGAACTCTCCGATGGCGACATGTCGGGCTACATCGACCTTTGCATCATCAATGGCGATCACCAGCGGGTGCTGACCATGCTCGTCGAGCGGGTTGCCGAGCAACCGCGCGCGTGGGCATGGGCCCGCCTGCTGGCCTTGGCCGAGGCGCTGCGCGACCCGCGTTTCGACGCGCTGTGTGCCGCCTTCCTCGACTGGGTGCGCGACAAGCATGCCGAGCTGCTTCCCGACACGCCGGCCGCGGGCGAATTGTTGTACGGCGTGCGCAAGCAGGCGCTGCGCGCGATGGAGAACAGCGAAATCGCCGCCAGCGTCGCGGCATGGGGGCCGGTCGGCGCCGGCGCGATCGCCCGGGCTTGAATATCATGCGGTCTGGCGCCATACCGGCGCAGCGACCCATGAAAGCTAACCCCACATGAATGCCAGCGCTGACAACCCCGTCCGCCACGTCGCCCGCACGGTGCAAGGCATGCCCACCAGCGACGGGGCCGGTGTCAGGATGCTGCGGGTGATCGGCCAGCCCCAACTGCAGAACCTCGACCCCTTCCTCATGCTCGACGCCTTCGGCAGCGAAACGCCGGGTGACTACATCGCCGGCTTTCCCGACCACCCGCACCGCGGATTCGAGACTGTCACCTACATGCTGGCCGGGCGCATGCGGCACCAGGACAACAAGGGCAATGCCGGCGACCTCGGCCCGGGCAGCGTGCAATGGATGACCGCCGGCCGCGGCATCGTGCATTCCGAGATGCCGCTGCAGGAATCAGGCCGCATGGCCGGTTTCCAGCTATGGGTCAACCTGCCCGCCGCCGACAAGATGTGCGCTCCGCGCTACCAGGACATTCCGGCCCACGACGTGCCGGTGGTCGCCGACAGCGGCGGCGCCACCGTCAGGGTGCTCGCGGGTCGCGTCGACAGCGCCACCGGGCCGGTGCGCGCAGTGGCCACGGATCCGACCTACCTGGACGTCTTGCTGCCCGCGGGCAGCCGCTTCACCCACGCGATTCCTGCGGGACACACCGCCTTCGCGTACGTGTTCGAAGGCGAGGTCGGTTTCGGCGAGCCTGCGACCCCGATCGGCAAAAACCGCCTTGCAGTGCTCGCCGCGGGCACCCGTGTGCTGGCGTCCGCCGGCGCGGCGCCCGGGCGCTTCATTCTTGTAGCCGGTCGCCCGCTCAACGAGCCGATCGTCCAGTATGGCCCGTTCGTGATGAACACACACGACGAAATCCGCCAGGCGATCAGCGACTTCCAGGCCGGCCGCTTTTAGTCTAGAAAGGCCGCCTCATGCACGCATTCACCAAGGTCATCCTGTTCACCGGCGCCGACGGACGAGCCCGCTTCCGCGAGGAGCAGATACCGCTCGGCGAAGGGTCCGCGCAGGCGATGCTGTCGCAGGTCTTCCCCGGCGCCGGCTATCAGCTGCGCATGAGCCCGGTCGGCTTTCGCAGCCAGTTCCACTGCACCCCTACACCGCAATGGGTATTCATCCTCGCCGGGCGCATGGAGATCGGGTTGCAGGACGGCAGCACCCGCTCGTTCGGTCCCGGTGAGCATTTCTATTCGGCCGATACCCTGCCGGCCGGCGCCGCCTTCGACCCGGCGGTTCACGGCCACTGGAGCCGCCAGGACGGCCCGACACCGCTGCAGACCCTGTTTGTCAAGGATCCGGCATTGTGACCCCGCCGTCCGGAGGCGATGAACGCGTGCCCGCCGCAACGGCGGCCGCTACGGCCGCGCGCTTCATGCTCTTGAAAGCCGGTGCCGCTCCAACATGCCGGGCATGACCGCGATGCGCGCACTCGTGTGTCATCAGCCATGCGACTGGAACGAACTGAGCATCGAGGACATCGCGCCGCCGCCCATGGTGCCGAACGGCGTGCGCATCGCCGTCGCCTACGCCAGCGTGAGCTTCGCCATGAGCCTGCAGGTCGCCGGCAAGTACCAGCGCGCCTATCCGATGCCCTTCACGCCCGGCACCGAGGTGGCCGGTACGGTGCTCGAGACCGGTCCGGACGTGACCTCGGTCAGGCCCGGCGAGCGCGTGCTGGCCATTCCCGACTGGGGCGGGCTGGCCGAGCAGGTGGTCATGCGCGCGGAAACCGTTTATCCCCTGCCCCGCGAACACGGTACAAAACTTGACCTGATCCCCGCCATCCACTTGCCCAACGCCTACGGCACCGCTTATGGCGCACTGTGCTGGCGCGCCCGCGTAGCGGCCGGCGATACGGTGCTGGTCACGGGCGCGGCGGGTGCGGTCGGCGTGGCGGCGGTGGAACTCGCACGCCACCTGGGGGCGCGTGTCATCGCGGTGGCGAGTACGCCGGACAAGCAGGCCTTCGCCGTCGCGCACGGCGCGCACGTCGCCGTCGGTTATGCGCACCTGCGCGACGAAGTGATGGCGGCGACCGACGGGCGCGGCGTGGATGTGGCCATCGACATGGTGGGCGGCGATGCCTTCGACGCCATCATCCGCACATTGCGGCCCTTCGGGCGTCTGGTCAGCGTGGGTTTCGCCGGCGGACGCATTCCGCAGGCGCCTGCCAACCTGTTGCTGGTGAAAAATATCGCCGTGCTCGGACACAACATGGGTTTGTACTACGGATGGGGCCCGAGCGACGCACGCGCCCGCTACGAGGCGCAGATGCGCGGCATGATGCGCGACCTGTACGACTGGACCGCCGCCGGCGCCCTGAAGCCGCACGTCTCCCACATCGTCCCGCTGGATGACCATCGCGAGGCCATGCGCCTGATCCGCGAGCGCGAGGCCCGGGGCAAGGTGGTCGTCGCCATCGGCGCCGCGCCATGAGACGCCGCCGGATCGCTTGGAAACCCGGGACCGACCCGGCCGCCGCCGGCATATGCCGGTACCGTCAGCCCAGCCGGGGACAGCACACTGCGACCTCGCAGTTGTACCGTGGCGGGACGTTGCGGCGGCGCATCAACGGGAAACCCTTCATCGGCCAGCTTCACTGCCGATAACATGAGCCATACCGAGGTGTTTTGACCATGGACATCCCCGCATTGCTCAACGCCCCCTTGCGCGACCTCGCCGCCTGGTCCGACCATCTGTCGCGAGTGCGGATTCCGGTGCTGCCGGAGACCGTCGCCGCGCTGTCCGCCCTGGCCGCCGACGAGGAGAACGTCGATGCGCAGGGCATCGCCGATATAGTCATGCGTGACCCCCTGATGTGCGTGAAGCTGTACCGCCACATCGCTTCGCTGCGGCGCGGCTCGCAACTGACCGACATCGAAAGCGTCACCGGCTGCATCGTGATGATGGGCATTCCGCCGTTTTTCCGCACGTTCGCGGACCTGCAGCCGGTCGCGCCGCCCGCGGGCATGACGCAGAGTTTTCTGAACGGCCTCAACATGGTCCTGACCCGCGCCCAGCGGGCCTCGGCCTACGCGTTCGACTGGGCGGTGCGGCGCAACGATTTTGACGCGGAAATCATCGCCACCGCGGCGCTGCTGCACGATTTCGCCGAAATGCTCATCTGGTGCGTCGCGCCCGCACTCGCTCAGCGCGTCCAGGATGAACTGAGCGCCCGCCCCGGCCTGCGCAGCAGCGCGGCGCAGCGCGCCGTGCTCAACGTCGAAATCAACCAGCTCGAACACGAGCTGCTGGCGCGCTGGCACCTTCCGGAATTGCTGGTACGCATCGTCGACGAGAACGCGGGAGCCGACCCCAAGGTGCGCAACGTCAATCTGGCGGTCGCGCTGGCGCGCCATTCTGCCAACGGTTGGGACAATCCGGCCCTGCCCGACGACTACGCCGCGCTCGCCAGCCTGCTCAACATCCCGGCGACGCAGGCACGCCTGCTGGTGGCCGAGGGGATCAACCCGAGCTAGCTAGCGCCCCGCCGGGGCGCGTGTGCGCGCCTCGCGGCGCGCGATCCAGAGCGTCGACACCGCGATCACCAGCCCGCCCGCCAGCGTGGTGAGGCTGGGTACGTCGGAAAACACCGCCCAGCCGATGAACGAGGCCCACAACAGGTCGAGAAACTTGACCGACTGGGTCGCGGAGATGTCGGCCACATGGAACGAGCGGGTCAGGCAGTAGTGGCCCAGGCTGCCGAGGACGCCGCAGGCGACAAAGCCCAGCCACTGCGGACCCGACACCGGGTGCCAGTTCAGCACCGCCACCGGCAGGCTGAAGATGGCCACCGAAATCGCCTGCCAGACCACGATCACGCCGGTGCTCTCGTTGCGGGTCAGTGACTTGGTCAACAGGAACGACGCCGCGAACACCGGTGCGGACGCGAGCATGACCAGTTGGTAATGCCCGCCGCCGCCGGTGAGATTGGGAGCGACCACCACCAGGACGCCGGAAAAGCCGACGAGCGCGGCGACCCAGCGGTCCCAGCGCATTGGCTCGCGGAAAAACAGATAAGCCCCGATCATGATGAAAATCGGGCCGGTGAAGCCCAGCGCGGTCATGTCGGCCATGGGCACATGCGGCAGCGCCGCGAACCACAACCACAAGCCCACGGCATGGACGAACCCGCGTGCGAACTGGCCGGCCGGACGCTTGGGCCAGTAAGCGGAAAGCCCGCTGCGCACCACCAGCGGCAGCATGACCAGGCAGCCGAACAGGTAGCGCAGGAACTGCGCCTGGAACGGATCGAGCTGGATCGACAAGACCCGCAGCAGCGCGTTGAGATGCGAAAAGATCAGGCCGGCGGCGATGGTCCACAGCATGCCGCGCAAGGTCGGATCGAGGCCGGCCAAGCGCACGCCCAGCGTGCCGAAGCGCCGCGCCATGCGACCGGATGCGCCGGACTCGCCTGGAAGGTTGTGTGCCATGGAGCTCCGCATTCTAGGCGCAGGCGGGCTCGAACCATGCCGCCACTGGCGCGGCGCAGCATCGATACTTTTCAAGAAACCGGCCGTCGGGTTCGTAAATTGATGTCAAACGTGCGAATTCGCACACCGGCCGTCGCGTGGCCCACCCATAATCGCGACAGCAGGCGCCGCGCGCGCCGCCGACAGGCAAGGGAGAGTCCGATGCAAATACTTCATTGCGCCACGTGCGACACCGCCCCGCTGGCCCCGCCTCGCCTGGCCGGCGGCACCTGGCTGGCGCAGTGCCCGGGTTGCCTTGCCGACAACGCGCTGGAACCGGACTACAGCAACGTATTCCTGCCCCTGCGGTTCCGCGTGGTGCTGGGCGGCGCCGGCAAGCGGCGCGCGGACAGGCAGGAAGGCGCGGCGCAGCCGGGCCGCTGACGGCGCGGCAGGCTAAGGCAGCCAGAAACGGAAGGTCGCCCCGCGACCGAGCTCTCCCTCGCCGCTGACGCCGCCGCCATGACGTTCGACGATGCGCTTGACCGTGGCCAGGCCGATGCCGGTGCCCTCGTACTTCTGCGCCGAATGCAGGCGCTGGAACACCGAGAACAGCTTGCCCGCGTACTGCATGTCGAAGCCGACACCGTTGTCGCGCACGAAGAACTCGGTGCGGCCGCCCGGGCCGTGCGCGCAGCCGAATTCGATGACCGGCGCCTTGGCGTCGCTGCTGTACTTCCATGCATTGCCGATCAGGTTGTCGAGCACCAGCCGGAGCAGGCCGGGGTCGCCGCGCGCGCTCAGGTCGCGGGCGATGCGCCATTCCACCTGCCGGTCCGGGTTGACGCGCTGCAGTTCGTCGGCGATCTCGCGCGCCATCGCCGAAAGGTCGACCGACAGCTTGAACAGTTCGCTGCGCGAAACCCGCGAAAGGTCCAGCAGGTCGGAGATCATCGCGCCCATGCGCTCGCTGGCATCGCGGATGCGTTCGACATACAGCGCGCTCTCGCGGTCCATCCTGCTGCGCCCGTGCTCGACCAGCAACGCCGAAAAGCCGTCTATGCCGCGCAGCGGCGCGCGCAGGTCATGGGCCACGGAGTAGGTGAAGGCCTCGAGTTCGTTGTTGGCCACGGTCAGTTCCGCGGTGCGCGCGGTGACGCGCTCTTCCAGTTCGGCATTGAGGCTCAGGATCTCGCGCTCCACCCGCGAACGTTCGGTCACGTCGTTGACCAGCACATGGACGGCGCGCCGGCCCTTGAACATCAAGTCGTGCGACGACACCTCGACCTCGATCCTCTGGCCGTTGCGGCGCTTGTGCCAGCGCACGCCCTGCATGATCGTGCCGGCCGCCGAGGGCAAGCCGGGACGCTCGTTGCGCCTGCGCTCCTCGTCGGGACGGATGTCCATCACGGTCATCGCGCGGAACTCGTCGCGGCTGTATCCGTAGTGGGCCACGGCCGCGTCGTTGACGTCCAGGAACCGCAGCGTCTCCACGTCGTACACCCACATCGGCTGCGGATTGGAGGCGAACATGGCGCGATAGCGCCGCTCGCTGTCCGCCAGCGCGGCCTGCGCTTCACGGACTTCGGTGACATCCTCGACCATGCCCACCAGGCCGACCAGCTTGTCGCCGACCCGGACCTCGGCAGTGCGTACCTGCCACCACACGACCTTGCCGTCCTTGTGCAGGTATCGTCCGTGCCCGTGATAGGGGCTGCCCGAGACGATGGACTTGTGCCATCCCGAGGCCACCGCGTCCCGGTCCTCGGGATGGATGGCGCGGATCCAGCCGAGGTCACGCGCCTCGCCGGCCGGAAGCCCGAGGATGCGCAGGTAGGCCGGGTTGGTATAGATCGTGTTGCCGTCCAGCCGCGCCAGAAAGATGCCGACCGGGGAGGCCTCGACCATGGCGCGGAACTTCGCCTCGCCGTCGCGCAAGGTCTCGAGACGCGCAACCGACTGCTCGGCCAGGCGGTTGATGGCGCCGGCGAGAAGGCCCAGTTCCCCGCCGGCCGATACCGTGCTGCGATGCGCGGCGTCGCCGTCACCAAGGCGCTGTGCATCGCTGGCAAGGGCGTGCAGGGGCAGCGCCACGCCGCGCGCGATGCGCCAGGCAAGGAGCAGCGAAATCGCGACCAGGGCCAGCGTCAGGCCGATCGTCCAGCGCGTCTGGCTGCGCGCCGTACCGAGCGCCTCGTGGGCCGGAACGCTCACATGTACATGCCACGGGGCCGCGCTCAGGCTGGCCTTCGCCGAAAGCCTCTCGGCGCCATCGGCGGAGGTGCGCAGTACCGCCGAGCGCACATTGGCGCCGCCGCTGGCGTACTCCGCGGTGTCTTCAAGCTTGCGGCCCACCCAGGCGGCGAAATCGCTTGTCTGCGCCAATACGACACCGTACTCGTCGATCAGGGTGATCACTGCACCGGCGGGCAACCCCGTGGCATCAAGCATGCCCTGCAGACCGGCCAGGCGCGTGGTCACGGAAACCACGCCGGACGGCGCGCCGCCTTCGCTGGGGATGCGGCGCGCCAGGCCGAGGGTCCATTCGTCGCCGCCCGGGGCCTTGGTCGCCTCGCCGATGGCCAGGCCGGAACTCGCCAGGGCACGACGGAAGTACTTGCGCCCGGCAATCGAAGGGCTACCCCCGGCAGGGCCGGCCACCAGGCCGCCCGCGGCGTCACTGACCCTGAAGGCGCCGAAGGCAGGATGGGTCTCCGCGCGCATCGCTGCCAGGACGGCCCGCGCACGCTCCGCGTCTTGCGCAGGACGCACCGACAGGGCCATGGTCAACGACGCGAGAACGGCGTCGACACGCAAGATCTGCTCGTCGACGCAGCCCGCCGCCAGGCGCGCGTGGGCGGCAACCCGCTCGAGGGCGTCAACCTCCCTGTGCTCGGCGGCGCGCAGCGCACCGAGCAGGGCCAGGGAACCCAGCGGCAGCGACACCGCCAGGGCCAGCAGCATCAGCCGAAACTGGATCGACGCGCCTTGCAGCCAGTGGTTGGACAACATCCGTCCCGCGGCACCATCCGGAAAAGCGTTGATTATCCACCGGAATTGATGTCAATGGCATAGAACGTCGGACATTCTCCGGCGCCCGGCGCACCCGCGGCGCGTCAGGCCGCAGACGCGCGGGCAGCGTGCAGCATGTGCAGGGTGATCTTGCGCACCTCGGCCTTGCTCTCCTCGATATGCGAGCGCAGCAGCAGCTGGGCCTGCTCGCTGCGTCGCTGCAACACCGCGCGCAGGATCTTGGCATGCTCCTGGTAGGTGGTGTCGACCCGCTGCTCCTTGGTGAAGTCCAGGCGCCGGATGATGCGGATACGCTCGGTCAAGTCGCGATGGATGCGCGCCATCTCGTCGTTGCCGGTTGCGGCCACCAGGCTCGCATGAAAGGCCTCGTCGGCGGCCGCCACCTCGCGGCCGTCGGCAATGCGTTCCCCGGCCGCCACCAGCCAGACCGTTTTGAGATCATCGAGCGAGGGTCGGTCGGTCATCTCGCACAGGCGCCGCACCGCCGCGGTTTCGAGCACGACCCGCAGGTCGTACAGGTTCTCGAACATGCGGAAATCGAACGGTCGGACACGCCAGCCGCTGCGGAACATCACCTCCAGATAGCCTTCCGACTCCAGCCGATACAGGGCCTCCCGGACCGGCGTACGGCTAACCTGCATGCGCGCGGCCACCTCGGCTTCCGTGAAGCGGTCGCCCGGCATCAGGTGAAAGTCGAAAATCTCGGCCTTGATGCCTTCATACACGCGCGCCGCCAGGCCGGCGCCCCGCTCCACCGACGCCACCACGGCGGCAGGACCGCGGCCGGCACGCGCGCGCTTGCGCAAGGAAATGGGACGAATGTCGCTCACCGACCCATTATCGATCAAAGTGGCAGGCCACGGCGTGCCCGGCCACCGGTTCGCGCAAGAGCGGCATCTCGGCGCCGCACCGTGGTGCGCCTTGCATGCACCTGCCGTAGAAGCGGCACACCGCGGGGTCGGGATCGATGGGGCTGCGCACCTCGCCGGAGAGCCGGATGCGTCCGCCGGCCAGGTTGGCCGTACCGCCCGGTATCGCCGACACCAGGGCACGGGTGTAGGGGTGGCGCGGATGGGCGAACACCTCGGCGGCCGGGCCGGACTCGACCACCCGGCCGAGGTACATCACTACCACCCGGTCGCACAGCAGGCGCACGACATTGAGGTCGTGCGACACGAACAGGTAGGCCAGGCCGCGCTCGCGGCGCAGGCGCGCCAGCAGTTGCAGGATGATCGCCTGCACCGACACGTCCAATGCCGAGGTCGGTTCGTCCAGGATCAGCAGGTCCGGCTCGGAGGCCAGCGCGCGCGCGATGCCCACGCGCGCCTTCTGGCCGCCCGAAAGCTGATGCGGAAAGCGCGCCAGCAGTTCCGGCGCGAGGCCGACCGCGTCCGCGAGCGCCCGCACCGCGATGGCGAGATCGCCGCGCGCCCCCCGCAGCAGGCGCATCGGCTCGGCGATGGTATCGGCGGCGCTGTAGCGTGGATTGAGGCTGTCGGTGGGATCCTGGAACACCATCTGTATCTTGCCGCGCTCCGGATGCGCGGCGAACTGCGCCGCGGGGACGGCCCCGATATCGCGTTCGCGAAACACGATCGCGCCCTCGCTGGGATCGAGCAGCCGGCTCACCAGCCGCACCAGGGTGGACTTGCCGCACCCCGACTCGCCCACCAGCCCGACCGATTCGCCGGCATGGACGCGCAGGTTGACATCGTCGACCGCATGCAGCATCGACGCACGCTTGCCCCCTGCAGCGCGCCTGCCGACCGCGAATCGGCGCGACAGGCCGACCGTTTCCAGAAGCACCCCGCTCATGCGGCCTCCGCAACTACCGCAAGCGGATGCCAGCAGGCCACGCCGGACAAAGCCTCGGCGTCGATGCGCGGCAGCGGCGCATCGCAGGCGCTGCTGGCGCGCTCGCAGCGCTCGCGGAAGCGGCAGGACGGCAGGTCGCGGCGCCGCAGGTCCGGCAGGTTGCCGGGAATGGCACTGAGGCCCTCGAGCAGCGACCCCGCCGCGGGCGTCGCGCGGATCAGCTGCGCCGTATAGGGGTGGCGCGGCGCGGCGAACAGTTCCCTGCGCGGCGCCGCCTCCACGATATGCCCGGCGTGCATGACGATGATGCGGTCGCAATGCTCCGCCGCCAGGGCGAGGTCGTGGGTGATGAACAGCGTGGCCATGCCGGAGGCCCGCGCCCGCTCGGCGATCAGGTCCATAATGCCCGCCTGGGTGGTGACATCGAGTCCGGTGGTGGGCTCATCGGCGATCAGGAGCGCCGGCCCGCACGCCAGCGCCAGCGCGATCATGACGCGCTGGCACATGCCGCCGGACAGCTCGAACGGGTAGGCGGCGTAGCGGCGCTCGGGATCGGGAATGTTGACCGAACGCAGCGCCTCCACCGCGCGGGCCCGCAAGTCCGCCGAACGCACCGCGGCGTGGCGCTTGAGCACGTCCTCGATCTGCGCGCCGACCCGCCGGATAGGGTTCAAGGCGGTGCGCGGATTCTGGAAGATCATCGAGATCTCGCGGCCGCGGATTTCCGCCAGGTCGGACTCGCCCGCCTTGAGCAGGTCGAGGCCGCCGAACCAGGCGGAGCCGCCGGTCACCCTGGCGGCCGCGTCGGAGATGCCCAGCATGGCGAATGACAGCACGGACTTGCCGGAGCCGCTCTCCCCCACCAGGCCGACGGTCTCGCCCTTGCGAATGGCCAGGTTGAGCCCTTCCAGGGCGTGCACCACGCCGGAACGCGTGCGGAACTCCAGGCCGAAGTTCTCGACCTTGAGCAGCGGGATCTCCGCGCTCATGTGCGCCGCCTCGGATCGATGATGTCGCGCAAGCCGTCGCCCAGCAGGTTGAAGCAGAACACCGCGAGCATCAGCACCATGCCGGGAAAGAACGCCACCCACCATTCGCCGGAGATGATGTAGGTGGCGCCCTCGGCGACCATGATGCCCCATTCGGGCGTCGGCGGCCGCACGCCCAGGCCGATGAACGACAGCCCGGCCGCATTGAGGATGGCCCAGCCCATGTTGAGCGACACCTGCACCATGGCCGGCGGCAGTATGTTGGGGAAAATGTGGTGCGACAGGATGCGCCAGTCGCCATTGCCGGCCAGGCGCGCCGCCTCGACGAACCCGGCGTTGCGCCGCACGTTGGCCTCGGCGCGCGCGACGCGGATGTAAAACGGCAGGTTGATGATGGCCGTGGCATAGACGATGTTGGCCACCGAATTGCCGAGCGCCGCGACGATGCCCATGGCCAGCACGAACAGCGGAAAGGCCATGATGGTATCGGCCAGGCGAAGGATGATGCGGTCCCACCAGCCGCCGAAAAATCCTGCCGCCAGTCCCAGCGCGATGCCGAACACGAACGACAGCGCCACCGCCGCCACCGCGATGCCGAAGTCTAGGCGGGTCGCGATGATGATGCGCGACAGGATGTCGCGCCCCAGCGCGTCGGTGCCGAACCAGTGCGCCGCCGAGGGCGGCTGCATCGCGCGCGCGGTATCGGTTGCCAGCGGATCATAGGGCGCGACGATCGGCCCCAGCACCGCCAGCAGGACGAAGGCCGTGAAAAGCGCGAATGCGCCGAGTGTCACGAGATTCTCGGAGAGCACGTAGCGGATGTGCCGCAGGGTGGCGCTCATCAGGCTTCCAGTCCGACGCGCGGGTCGATCAGCCCGTAGATCAGGTCGATCGACAGGTTGAGCAGCACATACAGCACGCCCATGGTCAGAACGAACCCCTGGATGGGGGCGTAGTCGGAGGCGGTCAGGGACTCGATCGCATAGGAGCCGATGCCGGGCCAGGCGAACACCTTTTCCACCAGCACGTTCGAGCCGAGCAGGAACGAGAACACCATGCCCAGGGTGGTGACCACCGGCAGGAGCGCGTTGCGGAAGGCGTAGGTGTAGAGCACGGTCGAGGACGCCAGGCCGGAGGCGCGCGCGGTACGGATGAAATCCGACGACAGCACACCCAGCATCGAGGCGCGCGTCATGCGCGCCAGCGGCGCGAGAACGAACACGCCCATGGTGATTGCGGGCAGTATCAGTTGCGCCAGGCAGGCGCGGAACAGCGCACCCTCGCCGGCCAGCAGGCTGTCGATCAGGTACATGCCGGTGACCGGTCTCGGCGGCGAGAACACTGGGTCGAGCCGGCCCAGCGGGGAAGGCGCGATGCCCAGCAGGAAGTAGAACACGTAGGCCAGCAACAGCCCGGTGAAGAAGGTCGGCAGCGACACCCCGGCGGTGGTGATCAGGCGGCACAGGTGGTCGATCCAAGACCCCGGCCGGGTGGCGGCCATGATGCCCAGCGGCAGGGCGATGATGGTCGCCAGGAGCAGCGCGAAGAACGTGAGCTCGAGCGAAGCCGGCAGGCGCTGCACAAGCTCGGTCAGCACCGGCTGGCCGGTCGACAGGCTCTGCCCGAAATCGCCGCGCGCAAGGTCGAACAGGTACAGCCCGAACTGCTCGATGAGCGTCTTGTTCAAGCCGAGCTTTTCGCGGATCTGCTCCACCGCCTCGGGCGTGGCCGCGGCGCCGGCAAAAAACGCCGCCGGATCGCCGGGCAGCGCGCGCGTGAGCAGGAAGGTGACCACCACCACGCCGATCAGGTTGGGAATCGCGCCGATCAGGCGCAGGGCGATGACGCGAATCATGCCTGCTTGGCGATCAGGCTCACATGCGCGGACACCACGCGCCAGCCCTGGTCGGTGCGCATCCAGGTCTGGCTCTGGCGGCCGATCTTGCCCGGCACGGTCTCGCGCTCGAACATCGTGTTGGCGGTGGCCATGTCGCGCCCGTAGGTGGTGATCAGCGTACCGCTGATGGAGCGCGCCAGACCGGCCGGCGAGCGCGCCGACCGGAAGGCGGCGATCTGGTCGTAGCCGTAGAGGTTTTCGCCCATGCCGTAGCGCAGGGTCAGCGGGCTCTTCCAGAAAAGTTCATCGAGCACCGCCACGTCGTTGGCGTTGAGCGCGACTTCGTA
>Ga0315904_10003956_pt1 | contig 21424 bp, 16 predicted proteins | sample LakEriMetagenome_6_FD_203529 | JGI IMG/M metagenome (GOLD analysis project Ga0315904, IMG submission 203529) | Freshwater fungal communities from buoy surface, Lake Erie, Ohio, United States - Buoy 12 MA120 | ecosystem: Environmental > Aquatic > Freshwater > Lake | place: USA: Lake Erie, Ohio...
CCACGGCGGGGACCCGGCGGGCCAGCACTTCCAGGCTGACCGAACCGGAGACCATCAGGCAGACGTCGGCAAGTTCCAGGATCTCCCCCACCTTGCCGACATGGAATTCCACAGGAAGCGTGTCCCTGCGCGCGGAAAGCATCCCTTCGCACAATTCGCGCTGCCGGTCCTTGAAGCTGGCAATGAGGAATCGCGCCTGGGGAAATCGTTGGTGCAGCCGTTCCATCACTTCGAGTTGCACCGGGAAGTTGGCAAGGACTTCCTGCGTGCGTGAGCCGGGCAGGATGGCGACCACCGGTCCCTCGGCACGGGCGTCCCGTTGCCGGGCGAGGAACTCGGCATCCAGCGGACGCTGGGCCACCTCGTCGAAGAAGGGATGGCCAATCAATCGGGCCCGGACCTGCCGGGCGGTGTACCACTCCTGCTCAAATTCGTGGGGGCACAGGGCCAGTTGCACGAGCCGGCGCATCTTGTGGATCCGCCAGCCTCCCCACGCCCAGATCTGCGGGGGCATCATGTAGATGACCGGGATCCCCCGGCGACGAGCCGCGCGGGCCACCCACCAGTTGAATCCGGGAAAATCGACCAGCAGCACCGCGTCCGGCCGGTCTTCATCGAGCCAGCGCCCCACCTGGCGCACCAGCCCGATGAACCGCCCCAGCAGGGGAAGGACGGCAAACAGCCCCATCACGGCCAGGTCCGTCAAGCGGTAATGGACCTGGCAGCCCGCCTGCTCCATCTGGGGGCCCCCGAGTCCGCTGCTGCGGAAATCGGGAAGATGTCGGCGCAGTTCGGTCAACAGCTTGGCGGCATGCAGATCGCCACTCGGCTCGCCCACCGACAAAAACAGGTGCATCTGGCCATCCTTTGCAAGACTGTCCGGGAACTCCAGTCTCCCGGGGGGAGCGGAGGCTACGGGAAACCGGCGTCGCGCGTCAAGATGGGGAATTCACGCAGTCTTGTGATTCTTGTGTGGGGTGTCAGACGCGGTGTATCAGCGCTGGGAACGGTCACCTACTGCGGGGCGGCCGGGCTGGCGGCGGGTGGTTCTTCGATCACCAGCCGGCGGTTGGCCTCTAGGGGGCCGGTCAGCGTCTGCCGTTCTCCCGACGGCCACACGATGTCGATCCGTTCGACCTGGGGGGCGTCACCGAGACCAAAGTAGAGCGGGGCGGAACTCTGCGTCAGGTAGCCGGACTGTCCATCGTGCACCTGGTGCTGGGTGACGCCACCGGCGGTCAGGGAGACGCGGGCTCCCAGTCCATCCCGATTCGAGCGTGTCCCGCGGAGGACCACTTCGAGCCAGCGGACGCCACCCGGGGATTGGGCCAGGTTGCTCGCCAGGATCTGGGGCGGGCTGTTGAAATCGGCCGTCACGATGTCGAGGTCCCCATCCTGATCGATGTCGAGCAGTACGGATCCGCGCGAGCCGACCGCCCCCCACACCTGCACCCGCCCGGTACGCCCTTCGCAGACGGCGTGCTTGCGATCTCCCGCGTCGCAGTCGAGTTCGAACCACGAGGCTGCGACCTGGAGGCCGGCGCGCGGTTCCACCTGCAGCACGTACTCGGCTCCCTGGAATCCGGTTCCGAGGTTGTTCAACAGGACGGCATTCGGGTGATAGCGATACTGCAGATTCATGCTGGCCGTGATGAAGACGTCCGGCCAACCATCGGCATTGAGGTCCCCCACGCTCAATCCCCAGGGCCAGTACATCTCGGCTCCCCGTTGGTCCGAGACCTCCACGAAGCGGCCATCCGCCTGCCGTTCAAACAGGGCGTTGCCGAGGATGCTCTCCTGGGGATTGTCCTGCTTGAGGTACGAAGCGGGCATCAACTGGGGGCGGATCTTCTGTCGTTCCTGGGCCGGGGTCTCAAACCGGGTCCACATGTCGACATGCATGTTGGTGATCAGCAGGTCGTCCCCACCATCCTGGTTGGCATCGAACGCCTTGACCCCCATGCCCCCCCAGGGGACCCGGCCGAACGTCTCGCGGGTCTGTCGCACAAACCGCCGTCCCTGTTCGTTCTGCCAATACTGGTCCGATCCCTGCATGTTGAGCACGTAGAGATCGGGCCACTCATCGCCGTTTCCATCGAACGGTGTGGCATCTCCGTTCCAGCCCAGTTCGATCAATCCGCTTTCGTCGGTCACATCCCGGAAGGTGTTGTTTCCCTCATTGTGGTAGAGCAGGCTTTTTTCGGCACGCTCGGGATGAAGATGACCGACGAAGGCGTCGTTCTCTCCCACGTGGTACCGTCCGGTCTCGGTGCCGGCCGGGCCGCTGAACGCGACCTCATCCGAGGTGAACCGGCCCACGTTGGTGACGAACAGGTCGAGTCGGCCGTCGCGATCGTAGTCAAAGAAGTCACCGGTCGAGGAATGTCCGACGTGCCGCAGTCCCGCTGCATCGGTCGCGTCACGAAAGTGACCCTGGCCGTCATTGATGAAGAACAGATTGCCCCCCCGGGTCGTGGTGACAAACAGGTCGGGATCGCCGTCGTTGTCGGTGTCGGCGAATGAGGCGCTCACCACCACGCGGTCGGCGATCGCCAATCCTGACTTGGCTGTCACGTTCTCGAAACGTCCCTGGCCGAGGTTCCGCCACAATTCGCAACCCCCGATCTGGCTCGGGAAGTACAGGTCCGGCAGGTTGTCGCCATCGACATCTGCGGTCGCCACACCATTGCCGTGATCGTAGTGGTTCATGCGCCAGTTTCGGGCCGCGTCTCCCACCACCTGGTGCCGAAAGGTGATGCCCGACTCGGCAAGCGTGTCACGGAACTGAAAGTTGTGCCGGGGAGTGAGGCTGTCGGCGGCGGCCAACTGGGCCTCCCGGCGTTCTTCCAGCCAGGGGGCGAAAAACATTTCCGGAGGGAGTGCGACATGCGTGACCTTGCTCTCGGGGTCGGGGGTCGCTTGCAGCAGGTATCGCAGGTCGATTGCCAACTGGCGGATGTCGCGGTCTTTCTGGCTGTCGTAGAACCCCCGCACCTGTCCCTCGGCATCAACGAGGATGAATCGCGGACTGTGGGTGATGAGATCCTGGGCGTCGGGACTGTCGGCCACGGGCAGCTTGAAGCCATCGCGGCTCAGTGTCCACAGGGCCTCCCTGGGGCCGGTGAGAAACTTCCACTGCTCGGGGTCAGCCTGGTAACTGCGGGCGTAGTCCGTGAGGACTTCGGGAGTGTCATGGGTCGGATCGACCGAGAGACTCACCAGCCGCACCCGGTTCCAGTCGGGCCAGTTCTTCGCCTGCCGCTGGAACTGTGCCAGCTTGGCGGTCTGGATGGGGCAGGTGGTCTGACAACGGGTGAATAAGAAATTGGCGATCCAGACTCGCCCGCGGAGTTGCTCGGTGCCGAACGGTTTCCCCCCCTGGTCCTCGAGTTCGAATGTCGGAAGGGTCAGCAGGATCTTCGGCGCCCCGGGAGGTGTTGCCTTTGGGGGAGTGTCCCGCTTCGCAGGTGAGTCCTTCGGATCCGCAGCGCCTGCAGGTCTGGGACTTCCTGCCGATGAGGCCGTGGGGGAGGTGGATGGGGCCTCAGCCGCCGGCCGGCATCCCTCGGATCCGGCCAGGCACCAGGTCAAGACGGCCAGGGAGAGGACGCGAGGGGCCGAGGAGGCCTGATCCCGAGTTGCGGTGGAGAGGAAGAAACGCAGCAGAATCTGAGTCACGGGCGACGCTCGGGAGGGAAAGAAAGATGGAGGAGAATCCCCGGATTGGGGATTGCGAACGGACGGCAGGACGAGCGAGATCCCGGCCGCATGACAACACGACGGAAGATGTCTTGGATTGACGCAGTGAATTCAGGATTCCGGGGGGACGACCCTTTCCGGTGGCAGCGACTGATCCAGCCAGGCACACAACTGGACGGGTGACTCGACAACGAGGGCTCCCTGGAGAGTTTCCACGACTCCACCACAGAGATGGTCACCCACCAGGTCAAATCGTCCCGCTTCGGTGGTGTGGAACCGCAATTCGAACTCGAGGCGGGGAACCGCAATCTCCTTGAGTTCCCAGTGGGGAAGTTCGAGGGTGTAGACGTAATCGGTGCTGTGCAGTCTCAGCACAATCGGGCGTTGTTCCGGGACATGCAATTCCAGTCGGGCCATGGCGTCGCCGATGGAATCGATGGTCTGGCTCGCTCCGGGGTAGAGAATCTGCCAGCGATTGTCGCTGCCGGTGATGTCAATGACATAGTCTTCGGCCGCGAGAGCGTGACGGCAGGCCGTCGGGTGGGGCGATGCAGACTCGGCCAGCGTAGCGGCGAGCCAGTCGGGATGTCTCCTCACACCGGCCCATCCCGCGAGGCTCACGAGCAGCAGTCCCCCGCAGACCCAGGGCCATGGGCGAAGTGTCATGCGTCGGGGCTCTTCTCCGGGTTCGCTCCCTTGGGGCCGGTGCGGGGAGCCTGGCCCAGTCCCTCGCATGGGGGACCGATCAGTTGCTCCCACTTGCGCCGCTGGTCGGGATGCAACTCATCGAGCACCTTGGCCACGGCATCAAGGCTGATCTGCTCCTGTTGCCGTCGGCGCTCTTCCCGGCCACCCCCCATCGAGCGACGGCCAAAACTCGAAATCAGCACCTGGGATTCGATTTCACGGATCTTCGCCCGCTGTTCGGAGGTAAGGCCCAGCGTCTGCACAATGTCGGGTTCGCGGAAGGCATAAATCCCGCCCGACTGGATGGCGATCTGCATCAACCGCTCGCGCTGCTCGGGTTGCAGCAGGGCGGTGAGGACGCGGTCATGCTCGGCTGCCAGTTCGACGAATCGGCGCCGGCGGTCTTTCTCCTGGGTGCCGCGCATCTCCTCAAATGCCTTCATCTTTTCGCCGAACCAGCGGGGGAGCAATTCCGAAAGCCGCTGTTCCTGCCCGGGAGTCAGTCGCAGGTCTTCACAGACCGCAGGCTGGGCCAGCAGGGCGATCTGCATGTCCCGCTGCAGGGTGGTGAGGTCATTGAGAATCCCGCGGACCCGGTCCTGGACCGCAGCGAGGTCCTGCTGCGACGCCTGGTCTCCCTGCCGTTGTTCGATGAAGTCCTGGTAATACTCCAACGCCGTCCGCAGCAATCGCTTGCGCGTCGCCTCCATCGCCGGTTTGTCGACCAGTTCCTCCTCGCTGACCTCGATCAGGACGTCAACGGCGGCCCTGGCCTGGGCGAACTGTGCCTCGGCCTCGTTGGCCCGCAGTCGTTCGCGATCCAGTGCGGCGGCCGTGGTCCGCTGGGCATTCGCAATCATGGCCGTCGAGAAGAGCGAGCCCAGGAAGATCACCCCCAGCAGCACGGCTCCGGTCGAGACCGCACCCGGATGCCGGCGGGACCACTTCTTGAGCCGTTCCCACACCGACGGCGGGCGGGCGAGAATGGGTTCGTGATCGAGGAACCGGCGGACATCCGCCGCCATGTCCCCCGCCGTCGCGTACCGCTCTTCCGGGTTCTTGGCCAGCGCCTTCAGGATGATGATCTCAAGTTCAATCGGAATGGCCTTGTTCCACGTCCGCAGCGGGCGGGGCTCTTCATGCAGGATCTGGTAGAGGAGCTCGGCCCGGGTCTCGCCGGCGAAGACCGGTTCGAGCGACAGCAGTTCGTAAAAGGTCGCCCCCAGCGAATAGACGTCGGTGCGGTGGTCGAGCACCGCCCGCTTGCCCGAGGCCTGCTCGGGACTCATGTAGCGGAATGTTCCCAGCAGGTCTCCCGAGCGGGTCAGCCCCGTTTCGGTCTGGAACATGGCCAGGCCGAAGTCGGTCACCCACAGATCCCCCGAGGCGTTGATCATCAGGTTGCCGGGCTTGATGTCGCGGTGCACGACCCCCAGCTGGTGGGCATGATCGAGTGCGTCGGCGGCCTGCACCATCAGGCGGGCCACCTTGCGGAAAAAGCTCGACCGGTGCTGCGGGCTGGCTGTTCCCGTGACCGTGCCTCCCGTCACCGTCGCGGTCGGGAGCTTTTGCTGTGTCTGGGTGCTCGGCTGCTCCGCCCGATCACGCTCGTCGGCCGGCTTCTGGTCGACTGGGGCATTTTCCCCCCGGAAGAGCCGGGTGGAGACCTGCGATTCGGTCTGTCGGGGATGCTCTCCCAGCAACTGATCGGAGGCGGGGGGGGGTGATTTCTCCCGCACGAGGCCCGCCTGCTCACGCATCTGGCGGATCACAGCCGCGAGCGACTGCCCCTCGATCAGCTGCATCGCATAAAAGTGCACCCCCCGGTCCGAGCCGACGGCATAGATCGGCACAATGTGCGTGTGATGCAGCAGGGCGGCCGCCTGGGCCTCGTTCTTGAATCGCTGCAGTTGACGCGAATCAAACGTCGCGGCAAAGGGGAGCACCTTCAGCGCCACCCGGCGACCGAGTGACTGTTGCACCGCCTCGTAGACCACTCCCATTCCGCCGCGGGCAATCTCCCGCACAATCAGGAAATCGCCCAGGGACTTCGGGGGACGCTCGGAGGCCCGCGGCCCTGGCAAACTTCCCGAGATCGACTTCCCCTGGGAATTCGACAGTCCTCCGCGCACCAGTTCGAGACCATCGAGGCAGTCACGCACCGCCTGGGTCAGCTCGGGATACCGCGCCAGGTATTTTTCGCGCGAGGGGGACCGGCCACGCTCCAGCTCGGCCAGGTATTCCTGGACGACCTCGAGCACCCGGGGATCGTCCAGTGGCTCGCCAAACTGCTGGACCTCGCTGACCGGGTCCAGTGAGGTGCGACTGTCATCAACCCTGCTCATGCGCTTCCTCCATCATCCGTCGCAGGCTCGCCAGGGCCCGCACCCAGAGCTTCTGAACACTGTCGACAGTCCGTTCCATCCGTTCGGCCACCTGGGGGAAGGTCAATTCCTCCAGGTGCCGCAGGATCACCACTTCCCTGTAGTCGCGGGGGAGCCGGTCGAGCGCTTCCGCCAGCAACACCCCACGTTCCCGCCGTTGGGCCGCCTGGCTGGGGGAACTCTGCTGTGCCCACAGACCCCGATCCAGCAGGACCGAGGATTGGTCGACGTTGACCTCCATCGGTTGTTCCCGTCGCAGGTCACGACCCTGCGTGGTCACATAATGCCGCACCAGGTTTGAGACGCGGGCCGACAAAATGCTGCGCAGCCAGGCGGCAAACTCGGCCTCCGAGTCGCCCCGAAAATTGCCAAAGTTGCGGTGTGCTTCGAGAAAGGTCTCCTGTACCACGTCGGCCACATCGACCTTCGCCTGCAACCGCCGGCCAATCTCCACCCGGGCCAGCAACTCCAGGTACGTACGAAACCCCTCCAGCAGCGCACCCCGGGCCAGATCGTCTCCCCGCTTGGCCTGCCGCAGCAGCTCGGTCGGAGAAAACGCCATGCCGCCACCGCCATTCCGAGTTGGACTCACCGGGTTGACCCTGCGGGAGACGGACCAACCCGTTCCCCCCCTCGGAAACAGTCACCAAACAAACGCGAAACCCGCCCCGGAAGTGGATGCATGTGCAGACAGGATGGCTTGGTCCAGCGAATGTCGCTGCCTGCCCGGTCGATCCCTGTTTCCCAACCGCAGTCAACGACACTAGCGCCCCGTGCCCTGGAGCTCAGAACAATGCTGTCACCGGTTGGCCCGTTGTGATCCGGACTGGACGACCGGTGGGATGCAGGACAGCGGTCTCGGGAGCCAACCCGAAAGCATGCAGAATCGTGGCTGCGAAATCATCAGGGGTCACCGGATTGTCCTTCACCCAGGCTCCCTGCCGGTCGCTCGCTCCATACACCTGCCCCCCGCGCACTCCACCCCCCGCCAGCAGCTGGGTGTAACAGTGCGCCCAGTGGTCCCGACCGTTCCACTGGTTGATCTGTGGGGTCCGCCCGAACTCCCCCGCCACCGAGACCAGTGTCTCATCCAGCAGTCCCCGGTCTGCGAGATCTTCCAGAAGGGCCGAGAAGCTGCGGTCAAACGACGGCGTGCAATACTCGTGCGTCAGTTGCTGCACCCCGGTCAGTTGACCATCAATGCCGCAGACATCACTCGCCACCCCATGGTTGTCCCACAGGTTGAACTGGCAGCCCTTGGTGTCGAAGAACGTCCAGAAGAGATTGACGGTGCGGACCCCCGCCTCAATCAGCCGGCGGGCCAGCAGGAAGCTCTGTCCATATTCGTTCCGCCCGTAGCGGTCACGAACCCGGTCGGGTTCGCGATCCAGGTCAAATGCCCGCCGGGCCGCACTGGTCGTGACGAGATCGAACGCCTCGCTGTAGGCCGCCTCCATCCGCTGCAGGCTGAGCGGGGCTGGCAGTTGTCCTCGATCGGTGCCGGGGGAGGGGACTTGCAGGGTCTCGAACTCCCGGGCGAGCGCCGAGCGGGCCTGCAACCGTCGGGAATCAACCCCCTCCGGCAACCGGATGGCATCGAGTTCGACCGCAGCGTCGGTGAGCGAACCTTTCGCCTCCTTCCGCAGGGTGATCGGATCCCACGCCGGGCCCAGGAACCCCCCCGACTGTCCCTTGTAGGGAGGGGAATACGTCGTGAACGGTCGGGGCAGCACCACCCATGCGGGAGAGTCTCCCACAGGACCCAGCACCCGGTGCAGGATCGCGCCGATCCCGGGATGATCATCCCGGGCGGCATGCACCTCGGTCACCCGCTCGGGGAGTTGCCCGAGCAGGACCCGGGCAATCGCGAAGTTGTGGTCGTTGTTGTCGTGGGTCAGCGAGCGGATCACCGCCAGCTTGTCGGCATGCTGCGCCACACGGGGGATCAACGAGCCAAACTGGATCCCCGGGACCGTCGTGTCAATCGGCTGGAACACCGACCGCACTCCCACCGGGGCCTCGGGCTTGAGATCCCACAGGTCGGGCTGAGATGGTCCGCCGCAGAGAAAAATCGAAATCAGGTGTCGGGCCGTGGGAGGGTGTGACAGTGGAGCGTCGGTCCCATTCCCCGTCAGGGTGCTTTCCCGGGCGGCCAGCACGGTGTTCGCCAGCAGTGGAGCACCCGCACCCGCCGCCATCATCCGCAGCCACTGTCGGCGCGGGACATGGCCAGCCGCAGGGCGTTTCGGAAACAGGCTGAACATGCGGAACAACAACCGAAGAGGCGACAGTGGGTGAACAGGATGGGCTTTGCCCTGCGATGCCGGCCCTGAAACAGGTGCCGGATCCCGACCGCTTTGGCTCCCATTCTACCGTGGCCGACCCTGGGTTCCCACCAGATTCGCCGGCTGCTGCGCGTCCCGATCGTGGCTGCCCTGTGGGCCGCCGGTCAGGCCCCTTCGTTCAGGATTTCACCGATGGATCGATCGAGAACTGCCAGCATCTCGTCGATCTGTTCCGCCGTCACATTCAGGGCCGGGCCGAGTGCAATCCAGTGCGGATCAAACCGGCAGAGCAGGCCGTGCTCCAGGGCCCGCCGTCCGACCCGCACTCCAAACCCGGGCTTGGCCGGGAACTGGGCCCGGGTGGCCACATCGCTGCAGAACTCGATCGACTGGAACAGTCCCTTCCCACGGATGTCCCCAATCACCGGGTATTTCTTGGCGAGTGCCTCGTAGCCCCCCCGCAGGCGGGCCCCTTGCCGACGGCAGTTCCCCAGCAGGTCATGCTCGAGGATCTCGCGGATCATGGCGATTCCCACCGCACAGGCGACCGGTCCCCCCTCCCAGGTGTGTCCTTCGACAAACCCGGGATTCTGGTCGATGGGGCCCCAGAAGGTGTCGGCGATCGACTGCTGGCAGATCATGGCCGACAGGGGGACAAACCCGCCGCTCATCCCCTTTCCGGTGCAGATCACATCGGGGGTGACGCCAAAGGTCTGGGCGGCGAACATCTGTCCGGTCCGGCCGAACCCGGTGATCACCTCGTCGAAGATCAGCAGGATGTTGTGCTTGTCGCAGATCTTCCGCAGCAGTGGCAGGTATTCCTCGGGGGGATCGATGATCCCCCCGGTGTGGCCGATCGGCTCAACCATGATGGCCGCCACGGTGGAGGGATCCTCCATCTCAATGACGCTGTCGATGAGGGTCGCGCAGGTGATGTCGCACGAGGGGTATTGCTTCCCGAACGGGCAGCGGAAGCAGGTCGGGGGAAAGACCTTGAGAAATCCCCCCGGCAGAGGCTCGTTGACCGTCTTGCGTCCCTTGAGCCCCGAGGCGGCCAGGGCCCCCATGGTTGAGCCGTGCCACGAGAGATATCGACTGAGCACCTTGTACTTGCCCGGGTTGCCGGTGAGGCGGTGGTATTGCCGGGCGAGCTTGATTGCCGCCTCGTTGACCTCCGAGCCGCCGCATTCAAACTTCACGGCCGACAGACCGGGAGGGCTGACCTCGGCCAACAGGTTGGCGAGCTGCACGGCGACGGGATTGGTGCCATGCATGGGAGGAGAGAAGTGCAGCACATTGAGTTGCTGCTGGATCGCCTCGATGACCCTGCGGTTGTTGTGCCCGACCGCCACCGAATAGATGCCCGCGATCCCGTCGAGGTAGCGTTTGCCGTGGATGTCCCAGTAAAGGACCCCGTCGGCCTTTTCCATGATCAGGGGTTGCTTCGACCACTCCGACATCTGGTCACGCACGAAGATGTGGCGCAGGAATTCTTCGTTGCCGGTCTGGGAGGGGAGGGGGAGTGAGAAGGTCATGGAGGGGCCGGGATTGTCGGGAGAGAGGCGGGGTGATCAACGCAAAGGGGGGCAAGGCGACGGCAATTCAGACACGGGCCGTTCGCTGACCGCTCATCATCAGGTAGGCGACAGTGAACAGTTGGAAGATCAGCGGGACCGTGACGATGAACCCGAGATAACAGGTGACAACCCCGATGAGTTGCAGTCCAAACATGATCAAACCGAGCAGAAAAATGTTGAGGAAATTGGGACGGGTGATGGTCAGGGATTCCTGCAGCGCCATGATGGGGCCCTGCTTGCGGTCGACGGCCAGGAAAACCATCGGCCACAACGCCATCAGGGCGAGAATTCCCGGGATCACGCACAGGACAATCCCGATCGTATAGCTCACCCCGAACAACAGCCCGGCGGCCAGCGCGTGGAAAAGATGGGGGCCGCCCGAGAAAACATCGGCGATGCTGGCCGTCATCCCGCGGGCGACATTCAGATTGAGCCGCAGCAGACCGACGTTGAGGAAAATGGACAACAGAAAGAACAGCAGCAATCCGGGAATGAGGATGAGGGCGAGTCCGGCTTCGGAAGGGGGTTGGCCCGGGTTGGCCTGACTCAACAAGCCAATCAGCAGCATCATGCCGAGGTAAAACGCCATCTGGATAAATGTCGACAACACCCACGATCCAATCAGGAGCCCGGGATTCTTCCCGAAGATCTTCCAGGCCCTCTCAAAGACCTCGGTGGCGGCGACCTCGCGGGGACCCCTGCCTTCGTTGTCAATGTCATCATCGACCTCGCGATCGTCCAGCAGTTCGCCGCAGTAGCGACACTTCACCGCTGCTGCGAGGATCGGTTCCCCACACATCGGGCAGGGCTGACGATCGCGCTCGCCCGAGGCCGGTCGGCCCAGTTGTGTTTCGCGCGATGACAACTCGCGGCGCGAGGGAGCACGCGGGGCCGGGGTCATCTCGTCGCCGGACGCCTCCCAGTCCTGCGAATCGGGAAAGGGGACTGTCACAGGCTCGCCACATCCGGGGCATTTGGCGGTCTTGCCCGCCTTGTCTTCGCGGGTGGTCAACAGCTTCTGGCAGTTGGGGCACGAAAACTCAATGGGCATGGACTGGTTCCACTCGAAGAAGCCGTTGCAGGGTACAACACAGCAGGGTACAAAACACAGCTGGGAAGTGACGACAGCGAGTTATACCATGAGTTGATCGCGGTCATCGACGTCACGCGGCACCTGGTAATCCACTCTCAGGGCCAGGTAAGTCATGGCCGACAGCAGGGATATGAGCGGCGTGGTGAAGATCAGACCGACGCAACACATGACGATCCCCGCGCACCCAAGTCCAAACGAGTAGACTGCGAGTTCGATGCCCAGCGTGTATTTTCCCTTGGTGAGGTTGTAGGCGCGATTGAGACTGTCTGACACGCCATCATTTTCATCCACGATGAAATACTGGTAGGGCCAGAGGGCCAGCGCCGCGAAGATTCCCGGAAATGCGCACAGGGCCAGTCCGACATAGACAGCCAGCCAGAAGACGATTGAACTCCCCGTCATCCTCCAGAACCAGCGCCCGCCCGAGAAAAGTTCGGACACCTCGGGCACATCGCCCCGTGCCAGTTTCAGCATGCAGTGCACGAGCCCGGCCGACATCCAGAACTGGACCGCCCATCCCAGGATCAGGCTGAGTCCAAAACTGGGGAAAAAGACAGACGCCTCCAGGAGCCCCTGGTCGTACGCACCCCGCAATCCAGTCTGGGGAATGGCTGCAACGAAATTGATCATCCCCGCCAGCAGGGTCAGTGCCACGGAGATTCCCAGGTTCGCCTTGTAGATGGCCCAGGTCTTTTTCCAGATGACGGGCATCTCGGCCTTCAGGCCATCGGGGACCGAACCCGCTGGCATCGATCCGGTCGACCCGCTGAAGCCCTCTCCGCAGTACCGGCAGACCCGGGCGCCGGCCAGAATCAATTCGCCGCACACGGGACAGGGCTGCCGGACCTTTTCTTCTGCACCGGTGCGGGACGCGTCATCGGCGCCGCCTTCGAACCCGCCCGCCTCCAGAGGTCGACCGGGGACCGTGATGGGAGCACTGCATCCGGGGCACTTCGCCGTGCGTCCGGCCTTGTCATCTCCGGTCGACAAGAGCTTGCCGCATTCCGGGCAGGAAAACTCGATGGGCATGCGAACGTTCCTGGAAGAACCCGTTGGTCTCGGGCGGAGACGGAACGTCCACCTTCACCAACGGATCAGGATCTTACTGAACGCCGCAGGCGGGAGATACCCCATCCCCCACCTGGCAATGCCCCGAAAATGCCACGAACTGTGCCATCATCCGCGTTGGAAAACCACGGTCATTGGTGCCGGAGATGGTTCGCTGCCCAACGAGCCAGACCGGGATTGTATAAGCTCGCGAGCACGGAGGACCAATTCCATCCGGAAGACTTTCCACGAGGTCCTCCCACGGAGAACCCGTTGTTGGCGATGCACACGCACGGGCCACCGCAACAAGCCCCGGCGGGTTATCCCAGGGTCAGGAATGCCAGCAGTGACCCCTGCAGCAAGGCGATGGAGAGAGTGACGACCAGGCCCCAGTGCGGGCGAAACCAGAAGCACAGGCAGAGGGCGCCCAGCACCACCATGGAGCCAAGAAACTTCAGGCCCACCAGCGTGGCTGCACTCCATTCATCATAGGCGAGCAACCACAACGCAATCGGGTTGCACTCCATCACATTGAGCGATTCCTGAAACCTCACGGTGAGGTACGTGTCGTAGGCCGACACCAGACCAATCGCCACCCACAGCACCGCGAACAGACCGACCTGCCGCGGTGGAACTGTCGGCCGAATCGCGGGCGTTTGGAACCGCGGGTCCTCCCAGATCGAAGGACGATTGGTCGTCAGGCCTCGGGACAGCATCAACACGGCCCCAGGACTTCCCGGGACACTCACATCCAGCACCGAACTCATGATTTGCCTCGCTCAGGGACCCCGGCAGCGGAGCATTTCCACAATGGTCACGACACCGGCCAAGCACCACGAAGGTCATCGCGAACAGCGTTGCGAATCCCTCGTCATGCCTGAGAACGCAAACTTCATGCCCAAGTTTCGAGACACTGGTTTTTCAGCGATTTCTGCGAGGCGATACCTCCAAATGGCAACGGAGTGCAATCAGTTGTGACAGGTGCTGCTTGTTGCGCGGGCAGTCTGTGGTCTCCTGGTCAATTCTTGAAGCTGGTTCATCGATCTGTTGTTCGGAATTGCGGCCGGTATCAACGGGCGTGCCTGTGGAATCGCCATCTTTGGTTGCTGCTGCGGCAATGTGTGGCAGTGGTGCGGTGTCGTGGGACACAGCGCCAGAGGTGCCGTCCTTTATTCCAGCCCCGCCCCAAACGATTCGCCACCCGCATCCCCGGACGACTCGGAAGCCCCCGAGTTCCCGAGATTTTCGCCCCCTTCCTTTGGGCCACGTCCGCCGCGACGACGACGGCGAGGCTTGCGATTGCGTCCCCCGGTCGTCGAACCGCCCCCCTCGTTGGAACCATCTTCCTGGGTGCCGGGACTGAGCTCGGTCGATTCCCCAGCGGTCTCCTCGGTCGGCTCTGGCGACGGTGCTGTGGGCCGAACGCCATGCGCGATGTTGTCGGTAACTGGCTCTGCGGCTCCCGCAGTTCCCTCGGGCAACGGGAGTTGTCCGGGACGCTGCCGGTTGCGACGGCGACGATTTCCCCGCACCGATTCCCCCGCTTCCCCAGGAGTTGCCGATTCGCCCGCGATTGGGGGCCGGTCAGCAGTTGGACGTGTCCCTCCCTGGGGACTGCGCGCCGGCGCATCGGAACGGTTGGGTTTTTGGCCAGGTCGCGCGGGGCCACCACCGGAGCGGTTGCGCGGACCCCGCGGTCCCTGTCCCGCCCGACTGTCGCTCCCCGTACTGGTCGACGGGCCGCGGTCGCCGCGGGAACCCCGATCACGCCGTTCGCCCGACGCGGGACGTGGCCCTCGCGATGACCGTTGATTCCTGCGGGACGAGTCCGTGGGGCGGGATGGCGCCGAGTCGAGTTCTTCAGAGACTGGCTCAGAACCTTCCGTCGACCCTGTCTGGAATTCAGGATCGATCGTCAGTCCCGACTCGGCTGCCAGCAGATCCCGCCAATTGTCGCTGTCGTCACGGTTTCCCTGTTCATCGCTGGTTTCTCCCAGGTCACTGGGGACAACCGAAATGGCCTTTTCGGCACGGGGTGGATCGGGGGGCAGCGTGTAGTCTTCCACCGGTTCCAGCTCGCGCGGTGGAGGAACATACCGCGGCCGCTGTGGCGTTTTTTCGAGGCGCATCCAGGTCCGCTGTCCATTGCAGTTGCAGACGACCGAAGTGATCTGCCCACCGGTACGGGTGACCTTGTCACACAATGGACACCGCCACAACCGGCGGACGTCCTGATCGCTTCGAACTCCCGGACCCTTCATCGCACCCCGTCCCGTATGAACGCCAGATTCGCGAGTGGATCTCGCTGAACTGTGATCTTATCAATCGCGGCCCCCGGGGGGCGAGTCTGTGTGTCACCCCGGGCGAAACTCGCCGACGACGAATGGCTCCGGTCCCTCCAACAAGAGTGGAAGAGGAACTGCGGTCTGCCCCTCATCAACTCCGGCGAAGGGTCAGGAACAGGGGAGAGCCGTGTGACATCGACTCGGAGCGTCGATCGACTTTCCAAGTCGATGTGATTGGACCATCCGTCGCAAACAGTCAATCGCCGGCGTTGGTCCCCGTCATGGGCGAAACTTGCCGACGACGAATGGCAAGGGTTCCTCCGATGAGAGCGGCCGCTCATCAAACTCCGGCGAAGGGTCAGGAACAGGGGAGAGCTGTGTGACATCGACTCGGAGCGTCGATCGACTTTCCAAGTCGATGTCATTGGACCACCCATCGCAAACAGTCAATCGCCGGCGTTGGTCCCCGTCATGGGGCAGCCAGGACAGAAATCCCCAGGAATTCGGAGGGGATATCCCACCTACCACAGCTTCATCGAATCCCGGAACAGCTGCGCCAGGTCGTCGGCACTCGCCGGGCGGGGAGAGAGCTTGGTGACACGGTGCTGCGGCAGGGTCCCTTCCACCAGGGCGGGGATGTCGGCCTCGGTGTAGCCCACCGCCGTGAGACCGTTGGGCATGTTGAGCTCGCGCATGAACTTCAGGATCACCCGTGCGAGCAGGTCGCCGGCCTGATGGGGGGGGATACCCGCGATCGGGGCTCCCAGCGCCTCGGCCGCTGCCAGGTGCCGCTGTGGATCGGTGACCGCAGTGAATCGCACGACCGCCGGAGTATTGAGAATCACCGAGATCCCATGCGGAACCAGCGGATGATCGACCACGAAGCCCGGCGGAGCGTAGCCCTTGACCAGGCCGGCCACCGGGTACGACATTCCATGCGGCAGATGAACTCCGGCATTGCCGAAACCAATCCCGGCAATCGACGAGGCCAGCGCCATCTGGTAACGGGCTTCGTCATCGGACGTATCGCGCACCGCCCTCACCAGGTAATCGCGCACCATCCGCAGCGCCTGCAGGGCCCACGAATCGCTGATCGGGTTGTTTCCCTGGTAGGCGGGACGTTCAATCGGACGCGCCGGTTTCGGCCGGGCCGTGTAATGGATGGCCGTGAAGCTCTCCAGGGCGTGGCTCAGCACATCGAGCCCGGTCGAGGCGGCAACGGCCGGAGGTTGGCTGCGGGTGTTGTCGGGATCCACCAGTCCCAGCGTCGGACGCAGGTACCGGTGGGCGATCCCGGTCTTCACGTGCCGTTCTTTCCAATCAAAAATCGCGGTGCCAGTCGTCTCGCTGCCGGTCCCGGCGGTGGTGGGAATGGCGATCAGGGGCTTCAGAGGCCCGGGGACCGGTTGTCCCTTTCCAATCGGGGCATTGACGTAATGGAAGAAGTCGGCCGGATAGGTGGAGTAAAGGTTGGCCCCTTTGGCGGTATCGATGGTGCTGCCACCCCCGACCGCCAGCAGTGCGTCGAACTTCCCCTCAACGGCGAATTCGGTCGCCCGGCGGAACGAGCCATCGGTCGGTTCCGTTTCGATGTCGGTGTACAGGGCATGGTCGACGTGGTTCTCCCGCAGTGATTCGATCACCGTCTGTCCGGCATGTTCCTGCAGCACGGCCGGGTCAACCAGAACCATCACCCGCCTGGCCCCCAGTTCCTGGAGATCCAGCCCCACCTCCCGGGTGCAGCCGAAGCCAAAACGCAGATTCGAGGACGAAATCTGAAACGCGGTATCGTGCGACATGCAGCGCAGCCCGGAGTGGGGGAAGGAACAGTGACGTTGGAGCGCAACGGGTCCCCGTGAGGCAGGGGAGTGGCGGCCGTGGTGAGATCTGCTGGCCGGCTCAGCACCCCGTCGCGGTCAGTGAGTGGCCGGGGCCGCCGGGGCTCCCTGGCTCGACATCGTTCCCCGCAGTCGGCCGGCCCGATAGGCTTGGGCGACCGATTGGGGAACTTCCGCCTCGGCCAGCACAACCTCGGCCCGGTTCTCGGCGGTCAGGGCCTTCATCTCCTGTTCGACGGCAACCGCAGCCGAGCGGGTTTCTTCCGCATGGGCGCGGGCCACGCGGGTATCGGCTTCGGCCTGGTCGGCCTGCAGGCGGGCCCCCACATTGTCCCCCACATCGATGTCGGCGATGTCGATCGAGACAATTTCGAACGCGGTCTGCGAGTCGAGGCTTTTGGCCAGCACCGCCTTGGCGATCAGCATCGGGTTCGCCAGCACTTCTTTGTGTGTCTCACACGAGCCGATGGCCGAGACGATTCCCTCTCCCACCCGGGCGATGATCGTCTCTTCCGTCGCCCCACCAATCAACTGCGACAGGTTGGTGCGCACGGTGACGCGGGCGCGGGCCCGCAACTGGATGCCGTCTTTCGCCACGCCGTCGAGGGTTGAACGGCCACCGCGCCGCGGATCGGGGCAATCGATCACCTTGGGATCAACGCTGGTCTGGACGGCGGCGTAGACGTCGCGGCCGGCAAGATCAATCGCGGCCGCCGTCTCCCAGTCGAGTTCAATGCGGGCCCGCTGGGCGATGATCAGAGCCTGGACGACCTTGCGGATGTTTCCCCCGGCCAGGTAGTGCGCTTCCAGAGCCTCGGTGGAAATACTCGGCAGCCCTGCCTGGACCGCCATGATCTTCGACTCGACGATTGCCTTCGGCCGGGCCTTCCGCAGCCACATGGCAATAATCGTCCCCATTCCCACACGGGCCCGGCTGACGTACCCCTGCAGCCAGGTGGGGAAGAACATCAAAACAATGAACAGCAGGACCGCCATCACGAACAGGAAGAGCAGGCCGCCGACAGTCAGCAGGATCACAATCAGTTGTTGCATCGGGCCACTCGGAGTGAAGGCAGATCGTCAAACAGCCATGTGGCATTCCCTGCCAGGCCAGGCGTCCCACACGGTCGGGATCTCCCAACTGCGGTCCATGCCTTTCTCCAGCGTATTTGTGCCGGGAGCACAATTCAACCCGGGCTTCGCTTGGGGAAACGTCAGGCCTGGGAATGGGCGGCCATATTCTGCCTGGTCCGCAGCCACGGCGAACCCGGTGGGGGTGGGCTCCACGACAATCCCCACGGGCTGGGAAGTGCCCAGTCGCGTGTCCAAATCACGGAATCGGCAAATCCCCGACACGGAGCTCAGGGGCCGGGATCCAGATCCCATTGGCCGGGATGCCGGAGAATTGGGGGGGCTCGTAGAACGGAACCAGGACCCGCACAGGTCCCCCATTGAATTCAATCTTCGGCGCTCGGGCGCGTCGGGGTCGATGCGAGGTGGCTGTCGAACCAGCGGTGCGTTTCTTCGCCCACCTGGCCGAAGGGATCGAGCCACGCCGCCAGGTGGCCCGTCCAGGGGAGCAGCACCAGTTGGCTGTGGTCAGGGGCGGCCTCGTGCAGCCGTTTGCCGTGATAGGTGGGGACCATCCAGTCTTCCTCCCCGTGGATCACCAGCACCCGGGCCTGGGTCTTCTGGATGGCCGCACAGGCATCGGCAAGGTTGGGATCGAAGTCTCCCTGCCGGCCCGCTTCGTCCACCCCGGCATCAAGGGCCTGGTCGGAGACCAGCGAGCCCACCCCAGGGAGAACGGTCCGACCGAAGTCGGGGACAACGTCGCGCATCGTGCTGAAGGGTGCCACCGCGACCACGCTGTCAATCCGGGAGTCCTTCCCCGCGAGGTGAATGGCGGTGGTGGCTCCATACGACACCCCCAGCACCCCCAACCGACCCGCTGTCAGTCGCCGCGATTCCAGGGCGTCGATCACCCGCATGAGATCGTCCGATTCCCGCACTCCATAGGTCAGGTACTGACCGTCCGACTTGCCATGCCCGCGCAGGTCGACCAGGACGGCCCGGTAACCCTGCTGGGCCAGACGGCGGGCATGCGGCAGCATCGCCCGGCCGCTGGAGACCACCCCGTGCAGCACCAGCACTGTCCCGTGGGGTGGGGCGGCGTCGGCGGGATCGACAATCTGCACCAGCAGTTCCAGCGGTTCATCGGGGGTCCCGACATCGACTCGGAATTCCTGGTCGATCCCGAGGACACGACGGACTCCCGGATGAGTGCGGGACGCGGTTTTCTGCCAAGGGATCCAGCGGTTGGGAGCACTGGAGATGGCTGTCCCCAGCAGGTCGGCACACCCGGTCGTTCCCAGCAGCAGGCCACAGGCAAGCCCCGCGCGGGGCCACAGCAGTCGACGAGGCGGCAACGGCATGAGGGGAGCCCACAGGGGATCGCGGCAGCACCCCACCGCCACGTCCCGCGGTTGGTGTTGAAGGGGGGAGGTGCCGGGGAGGGGAAAGGGGAAGACGCGGGACGCGACGCGGCTTGGGGGGCGATATACGAGACGGGACGGCAAGGGGTCAACGGGGGATGGGAATGACCCGCCGCGGATTTGTATTTTTTACAGGACCTGACACGAGGAGGGGGCCGTTCGCCAACACGGACAATCTGGCGAGCTCTACGCCAATCGGCAGCCGTGTCCCGGGTCAACTCTTCTTCCAACGCGTCAGCAGCGGCAGGTGGTTGAATTCGAATTGCGTGTTGTGATTCCGCATCCGTGGTCGCCCCGAGGCTTGTGCCCAGCGAACAAGGGGGGCTGGTTCGTGATGTCGACCTATCTCCAGGGCCCCGGTGGAGTCCAGATGTGGCAAGCGTCGCCAGGCTCCCTGATGGCGTGCATCGGGGGTATCAGGAACTGGGCGAGTTCCCCCACCACCTGCGCCAGTGGCGAGGATTCTGATTGCAGGCGGTGTCTGCGAAGAAACGCAGCCCATTGGTTCGATTTCAAGGAATCTTCAGAAAACTCCCGTGTGAGTGCGATGGGAACCTGCTGAGGGATCGCACACTTTCGTCGCCGAAATGTGGTTGCGATGGCTTTCGACAACGTGGCACCATCAAATTCGAAATGGCGAGACAGCATCCACAGGTCGAAAAAATCCTTCATCCGACTGTTCGCGATTCCCAGTTGCAACATCGCCTGGAGTTTTTCCGCGATCACAGTCTCTCGACGATAGGTCTTCAACACTGGCGCCGGGAAATCCAGCAGTGTGGGATCGCTCAGGGAAACTGCCCGGGGTGAAACAGCGTCGCCGAATCCAACGTCGATCTGGAGCTGGACCCTGGCGTTTCCCAGCAACACGTCACAGGTCACACGCACACCCTCGTACTCCTGTTCAGGCTTGATCCGGAATGCGGAAACACTTTGCTCGTTGAAGCTGAGCCCATCATCGTCGACGGGATACCGACAGACGTCGCGGATCACATTGCTGAGCCCGGCTACAGAGGAGTCGCCCCGCCCCAGCAAGTCAACATCGCGTGTTGTTCGATGAGAAGTCATTCCCCAACAGGGAAACACCATCGCTCCCTTCAGCACGAAGTTCTTTCCATGGAGCGACTCAGCCAGGCGGTAGAGAAATCGTTCAATGACTTAACGTGTCAGCACAAATTGAAAGTCCTCCCGATTCCTGCGGGACAACTCCAGCAGTCGGGCCCGCACCGAAGCGGTCAGATCACGCGGCTTTCGGGAGGTCATGACAGGTTGGCCTCCAGGTAGGGGCGCATCACCCGGGTCATGCGGCGGGGCTGCGCGGCCAGCTCAAGTTCGTCCGGCGTTGCCAGCCGAAGTCGGAGGCAGTCCCTCAAGGCTTCGACGGCGACGTCGATTCCAACTGTGTTGCGATAGGCAAAGCAATCGACCACCGTTCGGGCAGGATTTGTGATGGGAACGTGGACTCCCTCGAGGACATGCCAATCCACTCCCTCCGCTCGATCTCGCGAGGAAAAGCGAATGAGATGCAGGGCAGTGTGTGCGATCTGAGGAACTCGCGCTTTCCGGTCAATCGCCAGCCAAACTTCGAATGGAGCCTGTGTTGTCAGTCCATGAAAACGCAGGGCAGACAGCAGGCAGATCACCCCCTGGGGGACGCGCAGGGCGACAACTGCCAGACTGTGATGCTCACCCACATCACTCTCGTGGTGCCGGTACACACCCCGCGACACGCTGACCAAAATACCGGCCCGGACCAGTCGGGTGAGATAGACCCGGGGAATGCCTCTGCGGAGGACATCTGCCGCCCGCAACAGCGGGACGTTCCTGGCCAACTTCAGAAGCTGTTCAGTGGGACTGCGGGGCTGTTCCATGATGTCGGCAAAAAGGGTCGATGCCGACGTTATGGAACAGTCGGGCTACGGGATCAACTGTCCATTCCCGATGTCGGCTGCGGTGGATTCGCGCTTCCGGAGGGCCTCGTGACGAGCCTGACGCCAATCGGCAGCCGCAGTGCCCCACCCCTCTCCCCCGACCGCG
>Ga0315904_10003957_pt1 | contig 21422 bp, 21 predicted proteins | sample LakEriMetagenome_6_FD_203529 | JGI IMG/M metagenome (GOLD analysis project Ga0315904, IMG submission 203529) | Freshwater fungal communities from buoy surface, Lake Erie, Ohio, United States - Buoy 12 MA120 | ecosystem: Environmental > Aquatic > Freshwater > Lake | place: USA: Lake Erie, Ohio...
AAGGCCTGGCTGGACCTGGCCCAGCCGCTGGGGCTTCACGCGCAGTTCGTGTGAAGCCCGGCGGCGGCCGGCCATCGCTTGCTTTCCCGCTAGGCCGTGATGGCCGGCCACCACCTGAAGTACCACACCCCCAGGCTGCCGCCGAGGATCAGCACCATGGCCAGCCAGAGCCCGCCGGCCATCGTGCGCTGGGCCATGGGAGAACCACGTTCAGCCCGCAGGTAGAGTTCCAGAACGGCCAGCGGGAGCAGGTGGGTGGCAAAGGCCCAGAACAGGTCGAACGGACCCGAAAGGCCCCGCTCGATCCCCGCGCCGCCAGTCAATACGCCCCAGACGACATAGCCAACGCGCATGAACCAGACCCCGCTGGCGACGATGAAGGTGCGCAGCGCCCAGCGCCGATGGGTCGCGAAATTGCGCTGGCGGGCGGTGATCCAGGCCATGGTGCCGAACCACAGGATCAACAGCCCGTCCATCGAGATGGCAATGGCGCCCGGAATTGTCATGTAGCTGCCGCGCACCCAGACCAGCCACAGCCCCCCGATCGACAGAATGACCGCCATGGCCAGGAACATCCGTCCGCTCCAGCGATGGAGCACAGGCCAACGGGTGCGGATTTGCGGCACCAGCTGCAACAGCCCACACGAGGTCATGATCGCGGCGGCCAGAACATGCAGCGCGAATTGCTGGTTGCCGGTGCCGTCACCTTCCACATAGCCGGTGATCATGGGCTTGGCGTTCCAGGCCGCGAAATCCCCGCTGAAGACGCTGGTGTAATAGAACAGGAGGATGAAGGCGATGAACAGCCCCTGGCCCAGCACCGTGGCGGCAAACCAGCCACGCACCGCAAGGTCGAGTTGACGGCGGGCGCGTGCCTTGGGCGAAGGGCCGGTTGGGGCCTGTGGGTATGGATGTTTCTCTGCGGCAGAAGCCATTGTAGCAGCACTCGATCGGCGGGATTGCCGGGCGCGTATTATCTTGATAATACAGCAATCGAAAATGACCCTGGCCGACAACCCTTTGACATCTTCCGGCACGGTGCCGCGTCAGTCGGTTGTCGCCAGCATGGCATTGGGCCTGATCGATTTTGCTGCCGATCGTGGTGCCGACCGGACCGCCCTGCTCAAGCCAGTCGGGCTGGATGGACGCACCGAGGAAATCAACCGGCGGGTGCCGCTTGATCGCTATGCCGCGATGTTCCGCCTCGCCGCGCGGCAATGTGACGATCCCGCGCTGGCCGTCCATTTTGCGGAGGCTACCAACTTCGCCGATCTCTCGATCGTCGGCCTGCTGGGCTATGCGTCTGAGACGATGCGCGATGCGCTGGACCAGCTCAACCGGTTCGGACGGCTGGTGACCGACATCGCCGTTACCGGCCCGGCGCGGTTCGTGCTGACCCGCGAGGCCGACGGTCTGTGGCTGACCGACCACCGGATCGATGATCCGCTCTTTCCCGAGCTGACGGAATCGACCTTCGTGCGCATGGTGGTGGGCACCCGGCAGTTCGGCGATACGCCCTATGCCAGCCTGGCCGAGGTGACGCACCAGGATCATGGCCAGGGCGCCGAACTGGCCCGCGCGCTGGGCGTGCCGGTGCGCTTCGGCGCTGCGCGCAACGCCATGCGGGTGAGCGAGGCCTGGCAGACCCATCGGATCGCGCTCTATCCGCGCTATGCCTTTGCGCTGTTCTGCGCCCATGCCGACACTCTGCTAGCCGAGCTGGATGCAGCCCGGTCAGTCGCCGGACAGGTCGAGCGGGCGGTCCTGCCGGTCTTGCATACGGGCACTGTCACAGCCGAGGGGGTGGCGCGGCAGCTGGGGCTGAGCGGGCAGGGGTTATACCGTGCGCTGCGGGCCGAAGGCACCACCTTTGAAGACCTGCTGGCCGATCTGCGCCACCGGTTTGCCCGGGGTTACCTTGAACAGGGGCGGGCCTCGCTCAACGAGATCGCCTACCTGCTGGGCTATTCCGACGTTTCGGCCTTCTCGCGCGCGTTCAAGCGCCGCGAAGGGGTCGCGCCCGGCGCGTGGCGCCGGGCGCACCGCAACATTTAGGCTGCCGTCAGCAGTCGCCGCTCACCAGCGATGCGCAGCATGGCCTTCTGGAGCTTTTCGAAGGCGCGGACCTCGATCTGGCGAACACGCTCGCGGCTGACCTGGTATTCCTGGCTCAGCTCCTCAAGCGTCTGCGGATCGTCGATCAGGCGGCGCTGGGTCAGGATATGGCGCTCACGCTCGTTGAGGCTGCCCAGTGCTTCGGTCAGCAGGGCGTGACGCATCGTTGCCTCTTCGGCATCGGCCACCATCTCGTCCTGCAGCGGCGTATCGTCCTGCAGCATGTCCTGCCACTGGCCTTCGCCGTCCTCGTTGAACGAGACGTTCAGCGAAGCATCGCCGCCCATCATCATCCGGCGGTTCATGTTGACCACTTCGGTCTCTGACACGCCCAGCTTGGTGGCGATGGCCTTGACCTGATCGGGGTGGAGATCCGAATCCTCGTAGGCGTCGAGGTTCTTCTTCATCCGGCGCAGGTTGAAGAACAGCTTCTTCTGCGCGGCGGTGGTCCCCATCTTGACCAGCGACCAGGAGCGCAGGATGAATTCCTGCATGCTCGCCTTGATCCACCACATGGCATAGGTGGCCAGGCGGAAGCCGCGATCGGGTTCGAATTTCTTGACGCCCTGCATCAGCCCGATGTTGCCCTCGGCAATCAGTTCCGACACCGGCAGGCCATAGCCGCGATAGCCCATCGCGATCTTGGCGACGAGCCGCAGGTGGCTTGTGACCAGCTGCTTGGCGGCTTCGGGATCCTGGTGCTCCTGATAACGCTTGGCGAGCATGTATTCCTGCTCCGCCGTCAGCACCGGGAACTTCTTGATCTCGGTCAGATAGCGGTTGAGGCTCTGCTCCGCGCCCAGGCTGGGCATGGTGCTTTTGCCATCGGCTGGCAGGTTGCGCTTCTTCTCGGACATTCGACTAACCGTCCTTTCATTGTCGGCTTGCCGTTAAAAGACCCTTTAGAGGCATCTTCGCGGTGGCAGCCACACAGACTTCCTAGTTACACTGATCGCTCAGCTTGCGTTCCTCAATTCGACCAACAGCCCCGCCATGTCGGCAGGCAGCGCGGAAGCAAAGCTTTGCGCCACCCCCGTGACGGGATGGATGAAGCCCAGCTCTGCAGCGTGCAGAGCCTGCCGGGCGAAGTGAAGCTGGGTGAGAATCGGGCGAAGCCGCTGCGGTGTGCGTCCATAGTCGGGATCGCCCAATAGCGGATGGCCGATTGACGCCATGTGAACGCGCACCTGGTGGGTGCGGCCGGTTTCGAGCCGGCATTCGATCAGACTGGCGGAAACGAAGCTTTCGATGGTCTTGAAATGGGTCACGGCATGCTTGCCATGGCCTTCGGCAACCAGCGCCATTTTCTTGCGGTTGGTTGCTGAACGCCCGATGTTGCCGCGCACCGTCCCGCTCGGCGGGACCGGCGTTCCGGCCACCACGGCGCGATAGGCGCGGTGGATCGAGTGATCGGCAAATTGCCGGGCCAGCCCCTCGTGCGCGGCGTCGGTCTTGGCGACCACGAGGAGGCCCGAGGTATCCTTGTCGATCCGGTGGACGATCCCCGGCCGGGCCACGCCGCCGATGCCCGAAAGCTGCCCCCGGCAATGGTGCAGCAGGGCGTTGACCAGAGTGCCATCGAGGTTGCCGGCGGCGGGATGGACCACCAGCCCAGCCGGCTTGTCGACCACGATCAGGTGCTCATCCTCGAACACGATCGCGAGTGGAATGTCCTGCGCTGCGGCCGTGGCCGGAATCGCGGCGGGGACGGCAATGGCAAAAGCGGTGCCGGGGCCGGGCTTCAGGCTGGCCTGGGTGGCTACCTGCCCAGCCAGCGAAATCCGCCCTTCGCCGAGCAGCGCCTTGACCCGCTCACGCGACAGGCCACTGGCTTCGGCCAGGGCCTTGTCGAGCCGCTCCCCGCCGGGCAGGGTGCCGGAAATGATGGAATCTCCCCCGTTCATCGCTATCCAGTTGGGGATGGACTTGGCGGTGACAAGTGGCGCGATTGCCACACTGCGCGAAGAAGCGACACGGGCGCACCCGCTTGAGTGCTGCGGCCTGCTGCTGGGGCGCGGCCGGCTGATCGAACAGGCGCTGCCCTGTGCCAACGTGCACCCCGATCCGGCCCGCCATTTCGAGATCGATCCGGCCACGCTGATTGCCGCCCATCGGGCCGCGCGCGGTGGCGGGCCACAGGTGCTGGGCTATTACCACTCGCACCCGGCGGGGAAGGCCGCGCCCTCGCCGACCGATCGGGCGAGCGCGAGCGGGGATGGCCGGGTCTGGGCGATCGTGACCAGGGATGAAATCGGCTGGTGGTGCGATCTGCCGCAAGGCTTTGCCGCCCAGCCGGTAACGCTTGTCGCCAGCGTTGCGCCACTCAGCCGGTAGTCGCGGTCGCGGGCGGGGCGCGCAATTGCATCGCGGCCAGGGCGGCGCGTGACAAGGGCTCGCAGAATTCGCAGCCCAGCAGCGTCATCCGTTTCCAGATGACCCGCGCTTCGATCGTCCCGGCCTCGGGCAGTTCGACCAGCATGCGGTCGCCGGGTTCGAACGGATGTTCGCAATGGATCATCATGCCCGATGGCGAAAGGTCGAGCACCCGCACCAGTCCGCGCGAGCCGGAGGGCATGTCAAGTTCCAGTCCCAGCCGCATGCGCGGCTCGTTGCGGCGTTCACCTGCATCGCTGGCTTCGATCAGTTGCCCCAGAATCCAACCCATTCCGCAAGCTCCTTTCGATCCGAAGTGTGAAGCATCACGGTAAAGCAAGGGTGAAAGCCGGGGCGGTTTTTCGGCGCGGTCTGCCGCCGCCAACCAAATGGTTCGATCTGGCGCTTCCCCTGCGACTCCTGCCGGGATATGGGGAGGGAAACTCGGGATCCGCATTACATGACTGATTACACGCTTGACCTTGCCAGCCTGCTTGCCTCGCGGCTCTGCCACGACATGCTGAGCCCGGTCGGCGCGCTCTCCAATGGCCTTGAACTGCTGGCCGAGGAGAAGGACCCGGAAATGCGCAAGCGCTGCTTCGAACTGCTGGAGCAGAGCGCGAAGATCAGCGCCGACAAGCTCAAGTTCTTCCGCCTGGCCTTTGGTGCGGCGGGTGGCTTTGGCGATATGGTCGCCGTCGAGGAACCGCGCGCGCTGGTCGATGCCCTCGCCGGGAACAACGCGCGGGTCAGCGTCAACTGGGCGCTGGGCGTGACCGCGATGCCGAAGCCCGCGGTCAAGGTGCTGCTGAACTTCGCCTTGCTCGGCATGGAAGCCCTGGTGCGCGGGGGCACGCTGGATATCGGTGCCGAGAGCCGCGGCGGGGCCAGCGAGATCGTGGTGCGCGCCGCCGGTCCGCGGATCGCGTTCGACCAGGCGATCGGCGCGGCGCTGGAAGGGGTGTTGGGCGACGATGGCCTGACCAGCCGCAATGCCCCGGCCTTCATGTTGTATCAGATTGCCGCGCGTCAGGGCGGCGGCCTGCAATTCGCGCTGACCGAGGATGCGCTGGTACTGGGTGCGGTGCTGCCCGGAGCCTGATGGGCCAGAGCTGGCTGCGGAGGGGAAATGGACGAGCTGATCGACTTTGAAAGCCCGTCGCCCAACTGGAACGAGCGGCAATTGCCGGTTTCGATGGTGGTGCTGCATTACACCGGCATGCAGACCGCCGAGGAAGCGCTGGCCCGGCTGTGCGACGAGGCGGCGCAGGTTTCCGCCCATTACCTGATCGAGGAAGACGGCACGGTCCACCGGCTGGTGCGCGAGGATCGCCGCGCCTGGCATGCCGGCAAGAGCTATTGGCGCGGGATCACCGACGTCAATTCGGCCAGCGTCGGGATCGAGCTGGTCAACCCCGGGCACGAATTCGGCTATCGCCCGTTCCCTGATGCCCAGATGGAGGCTCTGCTGCCGCTGCTGGCGGAGATCGTCCAGCGCCACGACATTCCCCGCGCCAATGTGGTCGGCCATTCCGATGTCGCCCCGGCGCGCAAGGAAGATCCGGGCGAGCTGTTCGACTGGGACCTGCTCGCGGCGCACCGGCTGGCGCTCAAGACCCCGCGGGTTTCGATGCCCAGCCCGTTCGAGAACGATGGAGCCTTCTTCCTCGCGCTCGAACGCTTCGGCTATGACATCTCCGATCCCGCCGCCACCGTCCGCGCTTTTCAGCGGCGCTGGCGTCCGCACATCATCGATGGAGTGGTCGACGGGGAGTGTTCCGCGATCCTGTTCTCTTTGTTGTTGGATCGCGACAGCGGAAAGACTAGATAGTCCCTTCGCCAGGGGGCCGGGCAGCCGCGTCACGCAAGTGCCGAGGAAAGTCCGGGCTCCAAGAAACAAGGGTGGCGGGTAATGCCCGCCGGGCGAGTTGCTTGCAGCGAAGCCCAGGGAAAGTGCCACAGAGAGCAGACCGCCCCGGACTTGATCCGGGGTAAGGGTGAAAGGGTGCGGTAAGAGCGCACCGGGGCCCTGGTAACAGGGCTCGCACGGCAAACCCCACCCGGAGCAAGACCGAATAGGGGCGGCACGTTCTACCGCAAGGCAGGACAGGTCAGTTTCGGACCCGACCGCCCGGGTTGGTTGCTGGAGCGGCGGAGCAATCCGTCGCCGAGAGGAATGGCTGCCAGTGCGGATACGGTCTCTTGTGGGATACCGTCCGCGCTACAGAACCCGGCTTACAGGCCCCCTGGCGAATTACACCCGGCCAACGCTGGAATAGGCAAAGCCCTTGGCCCGGACTTCGGCCGGGTCGTAGACATTGCGCAGGTCGACCAGCACCGGGGCCTTGGCGATCTGCTTGATCCGATCAAGATCGAGCGCGCGGAAGGCGTCCCATTCGGTGACGATCACGGTAGCGTCGGCGCCCTCGATTGCGGCATAGGCATTGGCGGCCATCGTCACTTCGGGCATCAGCGGGCGGGCCAGTTCCATCCCTTCCGGATCGTAAGCCGCCACCTGCGCCCCGGCATCGGCCAGCGCCATGGCAATCGCGATCGAAGGGCTGTCGCGCATGTCATCGGTATTGGGCTTGAAGGTCAGGCCGAGCATGGCAACCTTCTTACCGCGCGCCGCGTCCATGCCGCCCAGGGCCTCGATCACCTTGCGGCCCATCGCGCGCTTGCGGCTGTCGTTGACCTTGACCACGGCTTCGACGATCCGGGTCGGAGCCTCGTAATCCTCGGCGGTCTTGAGCAGGGCCAGCGTGTCCTTGGGGAAGCACGAGCCGCCATAACCCGGCCCAGCGTGCAGGAACTTGGACCCGATGCGATTGTCCATGCCGATCCCGCGGGCCACGTCCTGCACGTCTGCGCCAACCTTTTCGCACAGGTCGGCCATCTCGTTGATGAAGGTGATCTTCACCGCGAGGAAGGCATTGGCGGCATATTTGATCAGTTCCGAAGAGCGGCGGCTGGTGAACAGGATCGGCGACTTGTTGAGGAACAGCGGGCGGTAAACTTCGGTCATCACGCCCTTGGCCCATTCGTCCTCGGTGCCGACCACGATCCGGTCGGGGTGCTTGAAATCGCCGATCGCCGCGCCTTCGCGCAGGAACTCAGGATTGGAGGCGACGGCAAAGCGCACGCCGAGGCCGCTGTCCGCCAGGATCCGCTCCACCTCGTCCCCGGTGCCGACCGGGACGGTCGACTTGGTGACGATCACCGCGTCGTTCTTCAGGTTCTGGCCGATTTCCTCGGCCACGGCATAGACGAATGACAGGTCGGCGTGGCCATCGCCGCGGCGGCTGGGGGTGCCCACCGCGATGAAGATCGCGCTGGCACCGGCAATGCCCTGGGCCAGGTCGGTCGTGAACGACAGGCGGCCGGCCTTGACGTTGCCCGCCACCAGTTCGGCCAGGCCTGGTTCGTAGATCGGCATGATCCCGGCCTTCAGGCTGTCGATCTTGGCCGGATCCTTGTCGATGCAGACCACTTCGTGCCCGAAGTCGGCGAAACAGGCACCGGAAACCAGCCCGACGTAGCCCGAGCCAACCATTGCGATCTTCATCTGTCTAAACCCCTTCGACGACGCGAACCGCGCCATCCTGTTCGATTGCGCCGATCAGCCAGCGCTCTGTGCTTTCCAGGCCCAGCGCGGTCAACCTGCCGCTGCGATAGGCCCCGGTATCGATGCCGATCCGGTTGGGCCGGAATTCAGCCTGCTCGGTGATCGTGTGGCCGTGGATCACCACCGGCCCGAAGCTTTCCGGGTGATCGAGGAACGGTTCGCGAATCCAGCGCAGGTCGCTTTGCCGCTGGACGTCCAGCGGCACGCCCGGCCGAATCCCGGCGTGGACGAACAGATAATCGCCCAGCGCCACCTGGTCCTCGAAGCTCTGGATAAAGGCGATATCCCCGGCCGGGACGGCCCCCCGCGCCAGGGCGACAACTTCGTCCAGTTCGGCCCGCGTGTATTCCAGCGGATCGATCGGATAGCTCAGCAGCGTCTCGCGCCCGCCAAAGCGCAGGAAGTGGCGCATCACTTCCGGCTTCTCGAGTGCGTCGAGGAACATCTCCTCGTGATTGCCGGTCAGGATGCGGACTGGTCGCCGGGCCTGCCATTCGCGCGCGAGGCGGATCACACCGGCACTGTCGGGCCCGCGATCGATCAGATCGCCCAGCAGGATCACGGTGGTCTCGGCCGGGCCGCGCGCGGCATCGTCCGCATCGATTGCGGCGATCAGCGCGGCAAAGAGATCAGCCCGACCATGAATGTCACCCACGGCATAGGCCCGCTGGCCCGCGGGAAGCGTGGCGGTGTTGGCGGGCTCGGCGGCCCGGAAAAGCTGGCGTAGGCGGGAAAGCATTGGAGGATTCGCTTATAGCCGGGGGCAGGGCCAGCGACAATGCGGCGCAGGTGACCGTTACCGAAAAGGCACAGTCGCCAGCCAAGCGCAATTTTTGCATGCCTGCTTCTTGTGCGCTGCAACAAAACTATGCCAAAGCCGATTCGTCCGGAGCGAATGCTGCCGCAACGAGTGGCAAGGACCGGGCGCAGGTGGGACGAAGCACCAACAATCGTACAGGAAGATTGCCATGCTCACGTCCGTCCGCAGCCTCGTTGCTGCAACTCTTATCGCTGGCTCCGCGCTGGCAGCTACCCCGGCCTTTGCCGAGGAAACCGATCCGCCTTCGGATATCACCGTTACCGGCAGCGTTGCGCTGGTCACTGACTACCGCTTCCGCGGCCTGTCGCTGTCGGGCGGCGATTTTGCCGTGCAGGGTTCGGTCCAGGTCAACCACTCGAGCGGCCTTTATGCCGGCACCTGGGCGTCCAGCCTCGAGCAAGATGCGCTGGACATCTACGGCTCGACCGAAGTCGATATCTATGCGGGCTGGACCGGCAAGATCAGCAGCGGCCTGACCGCCGACGTCGGCCTGCTCTATTACGTCTATCCGGGCGGCAGCTTCGGCGATGGCAACGTGTTCGAACCCTATGCCTCGCTGACCGCCGCGTTCGGTCCGGCCAGCGCCAAGTTCGGCATCAACTATGCCTGGAAGCAGGATTCGCTGGGCGGCGATGACAACGTCTATCTCTACACCGACTGGTCGCTGGCGATCCCGGATACCCCGGTGACGGTTACCGCCCATGCCGGCTACACCGACGGCGCGCTTTCGCCGAAGCTGCTGACCCTGGCCGGCACCGGCGGGGGCTGGGACTACAGCCTCTCGGCCAGCGCCACGCTGTACAAGGGCCTGTCGATCGGCGTTGCTTATATCGGCGTCGATGGCCGTTCGATTGACGGTTTCTCGAACGATACCGTGGTCGGGACGCTGAAGTACTCCTTCTGAGTAACCCCACGGGGTGAGCAGGGCGGCCTGTCCTCAGCGCTCGGGGCAGGCCGCTTTGTCTTTTCCGCGATCCGTCGTGGCTAACGCAGGTAGAAGTCCACCGTCGTTACCACGCGGACCTTCTTGTAGGGCGTGTCCGACACCCCCCAGCCAGCGCCCGAATCCCCGTCGCGCGCGGTGACTTCGAAATAGCCCTGGGTGGCGCTCTTGATTTCGCCCACGCTGGTGCCGCTGTCCTTGGCGAACTGCTCGGCCGAAGCGCGGGCATCCTTGGTTGCGGCGGCAACCATTGCCGGCTTGATCGCGTTGAGCCGGGTAAAGGTGAAGGCCATGCCCGACCCCTCTTCCAGCACGACCCCGCGCCGGACCAGCTCGAACTGACGCCTGACGGCGGCCTGGGCACGCTTGATGTCGGTGGTGCGCAGGCTCATCCGCTGGTGCACGGTGAAGCGCTGCACGCCGTTGTCGCTGAACTGGCTGACATTCGCCCCGGTCGGTTGCAGGTCATCGGCTGGAAAGCCCAGTTCGCGGAAGAAAGCGCGGATGCTGGCCGAATCCCGGTCGACGCTGGCCTGGGCCGTGGCCAGGTCTCCAGCCGTGGCCGAATAGGCGATCGTCCAGGTCGCCAGATCGGCGGTGACATCGCGCTCGGCCAGGCCTCGCACGGTGACCGAACGGTCCGCATCGCGGGCGCGGACCAGGCCGTTGCCGAGCAGGTAGCCCCCGGCAACCAGGCCAATCGCCAGCACCGTGGCACTGGCCAGCCAGCGCTGGTTGGCGGGATCGCGCCAGAAACGGCTGGCGGAGGCGGGGGTTTCGGCGGTAAGGTCGGACATCGGCGGTCTCCCGGTGTGAGGTGTCCAACCTAACCTCAACCGGCTTTCTGCTCGATGAACTGTTTCTTATGCGCGACGAACCGTTTCGGGAGCTATCGTGACCAAGTACCTGCACACCATGATCCGCGTCACCGATCCTGCCGCCACGGTGGCCTTCTTCGAACTGATCGGGCTTAAGGAGGTGCGCCGGTTCGACAGCGAGCAGGGGCGCTTTACCCTGATCTTCCTGGCCGCGCCCGGTCAGGAGGGATTGGCCGAGGTCGAACTGACCTACAACTGGCCGCCGGAGAATGGCGAAGGCGAGACCTATACCGGCGGGCGCAATTTCGGGCACCTCGCCTATCGAGTGGAGAATATCTACGCCACCTGTCAGGCGCTGCTTGATGCCGGGCACACGATCCATCGCCCGCCGCGCGACGGGCACATGGCTTTCGTCAAGTCGCCGGACGGGATTTCGGTCGAACTGCTCCAGGATGGGCACCTGCCGCCGCAGGAACCCTGGGCCTCGATGCCCAACGTCGGCAGCTGGTAAGGTTCAGCCGCGCTGCGGGGCAAATCGCAGCAGAGCAAAGCCTGCCAGGGCCGAAACCAGCGATCCGCACAGGACGCCCAGCTTGGCCTCGTCGATCAGTACGGCATTGCCGGGGAAGGCCAGGGCGCCGATGAACAGGCTCATGGTAAAGCCGATGCCGCACAGCATCGCCATACCCATCACCTGCTGGCCGTTTGCGCCATCGGGGCGGCGGGCAAAGCCGGTCCGTTCGGCCAGCAGGATCGCGCCATAGATGCCGATCGGCTTGCCCAGCGCCAGCCCCAGGGCGATGCCCAGCGTCAGCGGTGCGGTCAGCGCGCCGCCTCCAAGCTCCACCCCGGCATTGGCAAAACCGAACACCGGCACCACCAGATAGGCACTCCACGGCACCAGGGCGTGCTCCATGCGCAGGAGCAGGCTGTCACCATGCCCCTCAAGCTTCAGCGGGATGGTGAAGGCCGCCAGTACCCCCGCTACGGTCGCATGGACTCCCGAATGAAGGATGCAATACCAGGCGATCACGATCAGCGGCACATAGGCCCAGCCGCTGTGCACCTTCATCCGGTTGAGCAGGGCCATCACAAGCAGCGCGCCGACCCCGGCCGCCAGCCAGCCCAGCTTGAGCTGGGCGGTATAGAACAGGGCGATGATCGCCACGGCCCCCAGATCGTCGACAATTGCCACGGTCAGCAGGAGCAGGCGCAGCGATGGCGGGGCGCGCTTGCCCAGCAGGGCCAGCACGCCCACGGCAAAGGCGATGTCGGTGGCCGCGGGGATCGCCCAACCCCGGACCAGTTCCGCATTGCCCCAGACCACCGCCAGGAAGATCAGCGCCGGCACGGCCATGCCACCGGCGGCGGCGAAAACAGGCAGGCGGCGCTGCTGCGGCGTGGACAGTTCGCCCACCATCAGCTCGCGCTTGATCTCCAGCCCGACGACGAAAAAGAACACCGCCATCACCGCATCGTTGATCCACAGGTGGGCGGTTTCCAGCTTCGGGATTGGCGTCCACGGCAGCGGGGCATGGAGCAGGGCGTGATAATCGCCTGAAAACGGCGAGTTGGCGGCAATCATGGCCAGCGTGGCGGCCATGATCAGCAGGATGCCGGCACCCGCTTCGCCGCCGAACAGCCGTGACAGAAAGCGCGCGAGGCGCGAGGCGATGTGGCGGGATCGGGTCATGACCCGGTACATTTCCCCAGATTTCCGGGCTTTGCAAGTATCCGTAGACTTACTGATCGTGGTCAGGCTGAGCATGGCTGCCGGACCGGCAGGGCAGAGGAAGGGCTGAATGGATGGCTGGACCGGCGGGCGAACTGGGCTGGTTGCTGCACAGCCTGCTGCTGATCGAGCGCGAACTGCTCCTGTTTGCTGGTTTCTGGATTGTTGTCGGACTGGCCGACGAACTGGCGATCGATCTCACCTGGCTGTGGTTGCGCCTGACGGGCCGGGCCCGAACCGGGCAACTGCCGGCGGGTTATGGCGCTCAGCCGCTGGCCGGACCACTGGCCGTGCTGATCCCGGCCTATGCCGAGGCTCCGGTGATCGGGACAACGGTTGCGCATATCCTGGGCGCCTGGCCGCAAGCCGAATTGCGGCTCTATGTCGGCTGCTATCGCAACGATCCGCCCACAATCGGCGCGGTGATCGCTGCGGCCGGTGGGGATCCGCGGTTGCGACTGGTGATCCATGGCTCGCCCGGCCCTACAACCAAGGCCGACTGTCTCAACCGGCTCTATGCCGCGCTCTGCATCGATGAACGGCGCAGCGGCCGGGCCTTTCGGGGCCTCGTGCTGCATGATGCCGAAGACATGGTGCACCCCGCCGGCCTGACTGCGATCGATGCGGCGCTCGATGCAGTCGATTTTGTCCAGTTGCCGGTCCACCCGGTGATCCCGCACCGCGGGAGCTGGGTGGCCGGGCACTATGCCGACGAGTTCACCGAAAGCCATGCCAAGGCGCTGGTCGTGCGCAGCGCGCTGGGGCTGTCGCTGCCCGCAGCCGGGGTTGGCTGCGGTCTGGCGCGGGCGGCGGTGACAGCACTCGCAGCAGACCAGGCGCGGCTTGGTCAGCCCGGACCTTTCTCACCCGAAGCCCTGACCGAGGATTACGAATTGGGCCTGACCCTTTCGCGGCGCGGGCGCGGCGGGGTGTTCCTGCGACTGCGCGATGCCGAAGGCGGGCTGGTGGCCACCCGCAGCTGCTTTCCTGACCGGCTGGCTCCCGCGGTTCGCCAGAAAACCCTCTGGATTCATGGTATTGCCTTCCAGGGCTGGGACCGGCTGGGGTGGACCGGTCGTCCGCTTGAACTGTGGATGGCGCTGCGCGACCAGCGCGGACTTTTGACGGCGCTCGTGCTCGCCGCGGCCTATCTGCTGCTGCTGGTCGATGCGGTCCTGCTTGCGGCCCGCCTGTCGGGCTGGCAACCGGCAGTGCCGCTCTCGCCGGTCGAGGGTGGGTTGCTGGCGCTGGGCCTGGCGGGACTGGTCTGGCGCGCGGGGCTGCGGGTGGTGTTCGTCAGCCGCGAATATGGCTGGGTCGAAGGGCTGCGATCGCTGTTTCGTATACCGATTGCCAACGTGGTTGCGATCATGGCCGGACGCCGCGCGCTGGTGGCCTATGTCCGCAGCCTGGCCGGCGGTACGATCGCCTGGGACAAGACCGATCATCAGGTCCACCCCGCCCTGCTGAAGCGGGCCGGGGCGGCGGCGTGACGAGACTTGCCCAAGCTGGGCGACGCGGCCAGCCGCTGATCGTGCTGGGACTGGTCCTTGCCGGCTGGGCCGGTCTGCGCATGCTGCTGTGGGAGGACCTCACCCTACCGTCCGTTCCGGTGGCAGCGATTGCCACTGCCACGCCGGAACCTGCGGCGATCCATGGGGCGGCAGCGGCGCCACCGGCAGCGCTCAGGCCAGCTCCCGGGCCGATTGTCGTGCCTCCGCCGTATTGGCGGGAAGCAGCGCCGGCGGCGCTGCCTGTCACACCGCGCGCTCTGCCCGGTTTTGAACCCGGTGGCACTGTCCAGGCGCAGGGTGATGGCCCGCGCCTTGCCGGAGCGCATCAGATCGCCTGGATTGCGGGGCTGGCCCAATTGCCGGTGCCCTCCTTCCTGCGTGAGCAGACGAACCTTGGTGCGCCCGGGATCGCTCCATCCCTGGGATCATTGCCGGTCACGCCTGATCGGGCTGCAGCCGTGCGGCGCTGGTCGGTCGATGGCTGGCTGCTGTTGCGTCAGGGTGGCCTTGCGCCAGGCGCGGGCGGCCTGCCGCCGCCAGCCTATGGTGCGAGCCAGGCAGGGGCAGTGGCGCGCTATCGGCTGGCCCCGGCAAGCCGGATGCGACCCGCCCTGTACCTGCGGGCCACGGCCGCCACCGCTGCCCCACGCGGCGAGGAGGCGGCCCTGGGCCTTGCCCTGCGCCCCCTGCCGCGAGTGCCGGTTACCCTTTCGGGCGAGGTCCGGGTGGCGAACATCGCCGGATCGGTGGCACTGCGCCCGGCGGTAATGCTGGTCACCGAACTTGACCGGTTCGCGCTGCCCGCTGGGTTGCGGGGCGAAGCCTATGGTCAGGCTGGCTATGTCGGCGGGCGGGCGGGCACGCCCTTTGCTGACGGCCAGGTGCGGATCGACCGGGCGCTGGCGCGGCTGGGGTCGGCCGAGCTGCGCGCCGGGGGCGGAGCCTGGGGCGGGGTGCAGCGCGGGGCCGGGCGGCTTGACCTGGGGCCGAGCGCGACGCTCGATTTCCCACTTGGCGGGGGGCAGGCGCGGCTCGCGGCGGACTGGCGGCTGCGGGTCGTCGGCCAGGCAAGGCCGCAATCGGGGGCAGCGCTGACGCTGTCCGCAGGTTTCTAGGCTCTTTCAGCCTGCCACGCCTTTTTTCCGCCGCTTCGCTGGGCTAGCGATGGCGGGGAGATGGATGTCTACCTTCCCATTGCCAACCTTGCGGTGAACGGGCTGGTGATCGTCGCGCTGGGGGCGCTGACGGGGATTCTCTCTGGCATGTTCGGGGTAGGTGGCGGTTTCCTGACGACGCCGCTGATGATCTTCTATGGCATCCCCCCGACGGTCGCGGCCGCTTCGGCGGCCAGCCAGGTGACCGGGGCCAGCATTTCCGGCGTCTTTGCCCATGCCCGGCGTGGCGGGGTCGATTACCAGATGGGCGGCGTGCTGGTGGCAGGCGGGGTGGTCGGCAGTGGCATCGGCGCGATCCTGTTCCGTCTGCTCCAGCAATGGGGCCAGATCGATATCGTCATCAATCTGCTTTATGTGGGCCTACTGGGCACCATCGGCACGATCATGGCGCGCGAAAGCTGGCAGGCCCTGCGCGCCAGGCAGGGCGGCGCGCCGGTTCCGGCGCGCAAACGCCGCCATCACCCGATCGTTGCCAACCTGCCGCTGCGCTGGCGGTTCTATCGCTCGGGCCTCTATATTTCGCCGCTGGCTCCGCTGCTGCTGGGGATAGTGACCGGCATCCTGACCATGCTGATGGGGATCGGCGGCGGCTTCGTGCTGGTGCCGGCGCTGCTCTACATCATCGGGATGAGCGCCAATGTGGTGGTCGGTACCTCGCTGTTCCAGATCCTGTTCGTCACCATGGTCACCACGATGATGCATGCGCTAACCACCAAGGCGGTGGATATCGTGCTGGCCGGGCTGCTGCTGCTCGGCTCGGTCTCGGGCGCCCAGGTCGGCAGCCAGCTGGCGCAGAAGCTGCCGGCCGAACGACTGCGCTTCGTCCTCGCCACGATCGTGCTGCTGGTGGCGCTGCGGATGCTGATCGGGCTCGCCTGGCAGCCGGACGAGATTTACACGGACAGTCCGCTATGAGGGCGCTGTTCGCCATCCTTTGCCTGCTCCTGCTGGGCGGCGCCCGCGATCCGATCCTGGTGCCCGAGGTTTCGCAGCACGAGATCCTGGTGCGGCAGGGCTTCACGGGTACCGAACTGCTGCTGTTCGGCGCGATCCTGACCCCCGAAGGCACCCGGGCGGGGCAGGATTATGACATTGTGGTGGTACTGAAAGGCCCCACGAATGCCATTGTCCTGCGCGAGAAGCAGCGCATTGCGGGTATCTGGGTGAACGCAGCTAGCGTTGAATTCCGTTCCGCGCCCTCGTTCTTCGCGGTCGCTTCGTCCAAGCCGATCGACCGGATCGTGGATGACAAGACCGCCGCGATCTATGAGCTGGGCCTCCCCTGGCTGCAGCTTTCCCCGATCGGCGCCTTCGAGCCGGAAGAGCAGCGCCGCTTTGCCGAAGGGCTGGTCGAGCGGCGGGTACGCGAAGGGCTGTTCAAGGAGGACCCGCGGGGCGTGACGGTCAGCGAACAGGTGTTGTACCAGGCGCGCATCGCGCTGCCCTCCAGCGTCCAGACCGGCACCTATACGGCCGAGACCTTTGCCATCTCGCGCGGGCGGGTGGTGGCCTCGGCCATTGCCCGGGTCGAGGTGCGCAAGGTCGGGTTCGAACGGCTCGTGGCCCGTTTTGCCGATGATCACGGCTTCCTCTATGGCCTGCTGGCCGTGCTGGTCTCGGTCGGCATGGGCGTGCTGGCCGGGCGCCTGTTCGCGCTGGTTTAGGCCAATCTTAACCGAACCGCCCTAGGTTGCCCCTGCCATTCGGGCAGAGGACCATACCGGGCATGGATAGCATGAATCACAGCGGTTTCGGAGCAGGACGTGCGCCGGATGAAGGGACGGGGGCCAGTGCCGCCGCCCAGCGCGTTGACAATGCGCGCGAACCGATCGGCGTCGTGCTGGAAATCGCCGGGTCGGGTTCGGCCATCGCGCTCGATCTTCAGCGCCTGCACGAATGCGCGGACGACAGCGATCCCTCGGTTGCCCTGGCCGGACAGGTCGGCAGCCAGATCAAGATCCGGGTCGGGCGCAGCTGGCTGCTCGCCTCGGTCCGCACCCAGCGCCAGGATGCCAAGACGCCTGGCGGGATCATGGCCCAGATCGACTTCCTGGGCGAAGGCGAGGAAGAGCGGCTGACCGGCCGAATTCACTCGTTCCGCCGCGGCGTAACCCGCTATCCCATTCCCGGTGCGCTGATCTATCCGGCCACCAGCACCGACCTGCGCCAGATCTATGCCAGCGATGGCCGCTCCAGCATCCAGGTCGGCACGGTCTTTCCGACCAAGGACATCCGCGCCGGGCTCTATATCGATTCCATGCTGGGCAAGCACTTCGCGCTACTCGGCTCGACCGGTACCGGCAAGTCGACCAGCGCGGCGCTGATCCTGCACCGGATCTGCGAATCCGCGCCCGAAGGCCACATCGTCATGATCGACCCGCACGGCGAATATTCCGCCGCGTTCAAGAACACGGGCATGATCTTCGACGTTTCGAACCTCAACATGCCCTACTGGCTGATGAACTTCGAGGAGCACTGCGAAGTGTTCCTCACCTCATCCGGCAACGAGCGGCAGGAGGATGCCGACATCCTCGCCAAGTGCCTGCTGGCCGCGCGGCAGAAGAACCGCCTGGCCGAAACCATGGGCAAGATCACGGTCGACAGCCCGATCCCCTATCTGCTGTCGGACCTGACCAACTTCATCAACACCGAGATGGGCAAGCTGGATAAGGCTACCTCGTCGGCGCCGTTCATGCGGATCAAGAACAAGATCGACGAGATCAAGGCCGATCCGCGCTTCCAGTTCATGTTCTCGGGCATGCTGGTGGGCGATACGATGGCCGAGTTCATTGCCAAGATCTTCCGCCTGCCCAGCCGCGGCAAGCCGATCTCGATCATCGACGTATCGGGCGTCCCTTCGGACATCACCGCCACCGTGGTGGCCGTGCTCAGCCGCATGGTCTTCGACTTCGCGATCTGGGCCCGCGACGAGAAGACCCGGCCGGTGCTGCTGATCTGCGAGGAAGCGCACCGCTATGTTCCCAACGAGAAGAATGCTGATGGCTCCTCGGTGGGCCGGATCCTCAGCCGCATCGCCAAGGAAGGCCGCAAGTACGGCGTTGCGCTGGGCCTGATCACCCAGCGTCCGTCGGACCTCGCCGAAGGCGTGCTGTCGCAGTGCGGCACGATCATCTCGATGCGCCTCAACAACGAACGCGACCAGGCCTTCGTCAAGGCGGCCATGCCCGAAGGGGCGCGCGGCTTCCTCGATTCGATCCCGGCCCTGCGCAATCGCGAATGCATCATCTGCGGCGAGGGTGTCTCGATCCCGATCCGCGTCTCGTTCGACGAGCTGGAAGAGATGAAGCGCCCGGCCAGCGCCGATCCCTCGATCAGCGAGCTGTGGCGCGATTCGGGCGGCGAAGAGGACATGGTCCAGCGCACCGTCCAGCGCTGGCGCGCCCAGGGCCGCTAGTCCGCCTCCCAGGTCTGCGCGCCGCGGCCCGCCGCTGCGGCGATGCGGGCCAGCATCCGCTTGCGCCAGGGCAGGCGGAAATAGACCAGCAGGGTCAGCACCAGCGAGGTTACCGAGCTCAGCAGGAACGAATACCACAGCGCATCGCTGCCCAGCAGCGGGTAGAGCAGGTAATAGGCCCCCAGCCGCACCACATACATCGAGACGATCAGCACGATCAGCTGGGCGTAGTTGACGCCATAGGCGCGTAGCGCACCGAACAGCACGATCGTCACGCCGAAGGGCAGGTAGGTCCAGATCGCCAGGTCCTGGATATGCAGTGCCGCCGACACCGACGGGCTGTCCGCCCCCAGAAACAGTTCCAGCACCGGCCGGTCGAACGGGACGAGGGCCGCAATCATCACCCCGGTCATGGCGAGGTTGGCGAGGGACCCGGCGCGGCTGATCGCGTCGACCCGGTCCTCGCGCGCCGCGCCGATATGCTGGGCGACCATCGCGCTTACCGCCCCGCCGATCGCCATGGCGGGCATGCCGATATAGTTCCAGATCTGCAGCAGCGCGCCATAGGCGGCTGCCATGACCAGGCCTTCGCGGTTGACCAGCCCGATCATGATCACCCCGGCGCCCGAGATCACCAGCATCTGCGCGCCCATCGGCAGCCCGCGCGAGAGGAGATAGCGGATTTCGCTCCAGCGCGGCCGCAGCCACGCCAGTTCCGCCCCGCGCAGCCGCAGCGGCAGGTCCTTGGCATAGATCCACACCAGCATCGCGCCAAAGCCGATGGTCGTGGCGATCACCGTGGCCCAGGCCGATCCGGCAATGCCCAGCGCCGGGGCCGGGCCAAGGCCCAGGATCAGGATCGGGTTCAGCACGACATCGAGCACGGTGACCAGGATCATGAAACGCAGCGGGGTGGTGGCATCGCCCGATCCGCGCAGGCCCATGGCGATCATCGTCATCAGGGTGGCGATCGGGTTGGCGATGAACACCACCCGCAGATAGGCCAGCGCCTGGTCATGCGCCGCGCCGGGCGTGGCCAGCCAGCCCAGCACGACATCGGCGAACAGGATGCCCGCCATGGCCAGGACCAGCGAGATCAGGCCGGTCAGCCCCAGCGCCGCCGCGAGCGCGCGCCGGGCCGAGACCACGTCGTTGGCGCCCCAAGACTGGGCGATCCGCACGGTCGCGGCCATGCCAAAGCCGAAGACCAGCGCGAACAGCAGGAACATCAGGATGTTCGAACTGGCGGTCGCCGCCAGGGCCTCTTCCCCCAGCAACTGGCCGACCCAGACCGCATTGATCGAGCCATTGAGGCTTTGCAGCACGTTGCCGACCAGCTGCGGCAGGGCAAAGATCAGCAGCGTGCGGGTCAGCGGCCCCTCGGTCAGATTGCCCTTCAGCGGGGCGGCTGCGGGGGGCGCTTCGCTCATGTCCCGCGGGTATCGCCGTAGAGGTGAATATGCAGCCGGTCCGACAGGCGTAGCCCGTGTTCCAGCGCCAGCGGAGCCAGCCAGCGTTCGCGCCCGCGCAGCGTTTCGCTGTCGGTCCCTTCGGGCATCAGGTAGACCCGTTCGCGCGGGATCGCGTGGGCCGAAACCAGCGCCAGTACCTCGTCGACATCGCCGGGCGTTGCCACCACGAACTTGAACCATGCGACAGGTCTGCTGGCCCAATCCGCCAGCCGTTCGGGAACCTGTGCGGATTCAACCGGATTCCCGGAATGCTTCAGTTTCGGGCTCACGTTGTACTGGCTGACCAGCGGATCGAGCGCCGGGTGCGGCGCGACCGTGCCATTGGTCTCGATCTCGACAGTCATGCCGTCCAGCAAGGCCACCATCCGCGCCAGGGCCGCGCCCTGGAGCAGCGGTTCGCCCCCGGTGATCACCAGCCGGTCCTGCCCCAGCGCCTTGATCCGCGCGGCCACCTCGGCCTCGTCCAGCGTGACCTGGTTGGCCTTGCGATCGAAGGCCAGCCCGTCGCGGTGCGGGCGCCAGGAGAGGGAATTGTCGCCTTCGAACCGCCAGGTATAGGCCGTGTCGCACCAGGTGCAGGCGAGGTTGCAGCGCGAGAGCCGCACGAAGGCCACCGGCCGCCCCAGCGAGGGGCCTTCGCCTTGCAGCGAGGCGAAGATTTCGGGTTCGCCCGGCGTGGTGGTGGCGAGCGTCAGCATGGCGCGTTTGCCTGCGCCCGGACCGGGCATGGACCACATGGACCACTGTCCAGGGCCAAAAAAATCGCAGGGGCAATTCCGGCCGTGAAAAGCACTGTGGCGGCAGGTAAACGGATCGGGTTCATGGCTTTCGGTCTATGCCAGCTTGGCGGCGGGTAGGACAGGGGGACGTGCCCCCGACCTGCTGGGCGGTGACACGCCAGATCGGCATTTGGCCCATCGCTCCACCTCCCGTCACCCCGGACTTGATCCGGGGTCCCGCTGTCCTGCTGCGCGCGCTGCGCCAGATCAAGCAAGCGGGACCCCGGGTCAGGCCCGGGGTGACGGGGGATTGGCTTACCCCAGCCGCGCCAGCGCCGCGGCCAGCCGTTCGGCTTCGGCCTGGTGCATGGCATGGTCGGCGCGGGCCTTTTCGACCGCTTCGGGCTTGGCCTTCTCGACAAAGGCCGGATTGCTGAGGCGACCTTCGAGTGATTTGGCTTCCTTGGTCGACACTTCCAGCGCCTTGGCCAGGCGGGCCTTTTCGGCGGCGATGTCGATCACGCTTTCCAGCGGAATGATCACGTTGGCATCGCCCGCGCCCACCTGCATCGCCTCGCCGGCCGGGGCCGGTTCGAAACGGATGCCATTGAGCCGCGCCAGCCGCTCGATTGCCGCCGGGTTGCGCTCGATGATCGCGCGGGTCTGCGCGCTTGGCTCGGGCAGGTAGGCGTCCAGCTTGG
>Ga0315904_10003959_pt1 | contig 21414 bp, 15 predicted proteins | sample LakEriMetagenome_6_FD_203529 | JGI IMG/M metagenome (GOLD analysis project Ga0315904, IMG submission 203529) | Freshwater fungal communities from buoy surface, Lake Erie, Ohio, United States - Buoy 12 MA120 | ecosystem: Environmental > Aquatic > Freshwater > Lake | place: USA: Lake Erie, Ohio...
TCCTGCAGAATCACGGCGGGGCGCAGCTGCTTCGCCTTGTCGAGTGCCTCGGCGGCCATCGTGCAGAACTCAAGGCGAACGCCCGCCAGCGGCTCGAGCAGCCGCCGGACGCCTTCTCCGACGATTCGCTGGTCGTCGACGAGCAGAACAGTAAATGGAGCAACCTGCGAACGAGATACGGTCACGACGGCAGGGTATCGCTTTCCGGCGTTCCGGTGTCCATCGCGTTGGGTTGCCGACTCGTCTTCCTCGGCCGCTCGAGCCAACCTTCGGCCAGGCGCCAGCACCTGTGAATCTTTCGGTTGCGAAAGTCCTCGGGCACCGAGCGATGACTGATCTCGTGCGCGCCGAATCCGGGCGGAACCTGGGCGGAATCGAACTCGAAACTCCGGGAATTCGTGCTAAAGAACACTTCCCCACCCGGCGCCACGAAGCGCGCGATCCACTTCAGAAGCTCGCCGTAGTCGCGGTCGATCGCGAACGAGTCCGCCTTCATGCGCTTCGAGTTCGAGAATGTCGGTGGGTCGCAGATGACGATGTCATACTGCTCGCCCGGCCGCGGCCCCGCCTCGAGCCACTGCAGGCAGTCGGCGTGCACGGCGGTGTGGTCGCCCGTGCCGTCGACATCGAGCGCGTAGCCGTTCAGCGCCAGATTCCGCGCGTACCAATCGAGGTAGGTCTTCGACATGTCGACCGTGGTCGTCTTCGCAGCGCCGCCCGCGCGCGCATGCACGCTGAACGCGCCCGTGTACGCGAACAGGTTCAGCACGCGCTTGCCGCGCGCGCGCTGCTGCACCGAAAGCCGCGTCGGCCGATGGTCGAGGAAGAGCCCCACGTCGAGATAGTCGGAGAGGTTGACTTCGAACTTGAGCCCGTGCTCGCCGACGACCTTCACGGCGCCGCGCGAGTCGAAGCGCTCGTACTGGTCGCGCCCGCCGTCGTCGGCGCGCTGGCGCCCGCGATACTTGATGTGGAGCCGCTCGCGCGGAATGTTGAGCCCCGCGAGGATCTCGGCCTCGGCGTCGATTCGGTACTCGCGCTCCCTCTCGAGCGTGTCGTCCTTCGTGCGATGGAAGAACCACGCGACCGCGTCGCCGCCCGCGCCGGGCTTCTCACCCCAGCCCTCGTCGCCGTACCAGTCGACGATCATCGGGAACTCAGGAATGTCCTTCTCGTAGAGCCGAAAGCAGGAGATCCCCTGCTTGCGCGCCCACTTCGCGACATGGCGCATGCGGTTGTCGAGGCGTTCTCCGAGCATCGTCCCCTCAGGCTACCCGACGCCCGGCGTACGTGGTCAGACAACCGCCGGCAGCTCGAAGCCCTGGCGGTACTCGCGGCGCACGCAGGTCTTGTTCGCCTCCTCGTGTGGCGAGCCGTCCGCGTTCGCGAAGGCGAGCTTCGACTTGTCCCACAGCAGCTCCTGCTGCGGGAATCGCGCCGCGCGCGACGCAAGGAGCCCCGCCTCGGCGATGCCGGCCGCGTAGGAGAACGGCGTCTGCACGAACGCGTCGGGCTTGCCCATGATCTTGTCGACCCACGCGTGCCAGTGGTTGCGCGCGCGCAGCGTGCCCTCGCCATCGGTGCCGCGGCCCGCGATCGACTTGAAGTCGACCTTCTTGCCGCCAATCCAAACCTCGGGGTCGCCGTCGGGCTGGTTGAAGATCACACCGCCCTCACAGACGATCAGCGTGCCGGTGCCCGCCCACTTTCCAGCAGGAAGGCCGAGCGACGCGCGCGACGGCGCCTGGCTTTGGTCGCCGTAGCGGATCACGAAGCGGTCGCGCGCGAACATGGCGCGGTTCGCGGCCTTCGAGACGTCGTAGGTCAAGGTCGACATCACGCCGCGCGCGTGATAGAAGTCGCTCGGCCTCAGCGTGTGCGCGACGACCGAGACGGGCGACGGCAGATCGAACGCGAAGTACGGAAGATCGAGGAGATGCGTGCACCAGTCGCCGAGCTGGCCGGTGCCATAGTCCCACGACGAGCGCCACTGGAGGTTGATGAGCCCCGGGCGGCACGGCGCGTCGACCGCGGCGCCAAGCCAGAGCTGCCAGTCGATGTTCGCGGGCGGCTGGATCGGGTCCTTCAGCCCGCCGTACCAGAAGAAGCCGTCGGTGCCCTCGCCGGGGCCGCCGATCCAGACGTGCGCTTCGATCGCCTTGCCAAGAAGGCCGCGGCGCAGGATGTCGACCGTGTGCTGCCGGCCGAGCGGGCCCATGCGCTGGTTGCCGGTCTGGGTGACGAGCTTCGGACGCGCGGCGAGCGCCTCTTCGATGGCGACGACCTCGGAGAGCTGCTGGACGAGCGGCTTCTGCGCGTAGACATGCTTGTTCGCGCGCATCGCCCACAGCGTGATCAGCGCGTGGTTGTGGTCGGGCGTACAGACGACGACCGCGTCGAACCTGTCGCCGTGCTTGTCGAAGGCCTCGCGGAAGTCGCGGCAGGTGAAGGCGTCGGGGTGCTCGGCAGCGACCGACGAAAGCGCGTTCGAGTCGACGTCGCAGAAACCCGTGAAGACGACATCGGGGTGGTTCTTCAGTTCGTTCCGGTCGGCGGGCGCGATCGAGCCGGCGACGCCAACCTGAAGAAGCTGCAACTTGCCAAGTTTGCCGCGGAAACGCGGGCGCGGCGCGGGTGCGGGCGCGAGCGCGAGCGCGCCGAGCGCGGAAGGTGCGAGCAGGCTCGCCGCCGCGAGTCCGCCGACGGTGGCCGCTGCGGTCTGGATCAGGTTGCGTCGGGTGAGCATGCGGCCACGCTACCGCTCAAGAGGCGGTCGCACAATGGAAAGATCCGTGAAATGAAGAAGTGGAACTGAGAAACAGCGCCGCGCCTCGTGCCCGCCTCGTGCACGCCTCGTGCACGCCTCGTGCCCGCCTCGTGCCCGCCTCGTGCCCGCCAGAGGGAGCGGCCGCAGCCGCGACCGCTCAATCACTGGTCCATCAGGCTTCGGCCTGCTGAAGGGCACGCGTCCGGTTCGACGTCTGCCACCTCAGAGTCGCCCCCCAACGAGTGCCCGCAGACGTGAGTCTGCGGAACCGTTCGCGTCGGAGTCGAAGGCTGACACGTGTCGTTCCGCAGACTTCGTCCGCGGGCACTCGTCACGGTCACACGTCATGGTCGCACGTCACGGTCGCACGTCATGGTCGCACGTCACGGTCGCACGTCACGGTCGCACGTCACGGCCGCACTTGGACGCCGGCCTGCTGCGCGACGCGCCGCAGCTCTCGATCGAGCGTGACGAGCGGGCAACGGTGGCGCACTGCGAGATTCAGGAACGCGGCGTCGTACGCCGTGAGTCCGCTCGCGACCGCCCTCGCGATGTTCTCTCGGAGGACTTCAGGCCCCATGGCGGTCTCGAACGCCCATGGAAACTCGAAGAGCTGGAGCTCCGCGTCTCGCAACAACATGTCGTCGAGGCGACCGCGGCGCCTCGCCGTTGCCAAGGTGTTCGCCACTTCATAGAAGAGAAGCGCGGGAGCAAGGAAACCCTCCTCGCCACCGAACGACTTCAACACCGACTCGGCCTCATCCTCGCGAAGAAGAACCGCGTTGATCGCCGATGCATCGACGACGATCAAGGCCGTCCCTCCTTCGACTCCCGCATGATGTCCTCGAAATCCTCCCGGCTCATGCGTGGACCGCGGGCGATGTACTCCCGCATCGACTGTCGCCAGTCCTTGACAGGTGGCCGCGTGAGTTCGTCGTACCTCGCCGAGCCGACGATCACGGCGATCCGATGCCCACGCCGCAGCACCACGATCTCGTCGCCCTTCTCTGCCAGCCGCAGCAACTCCGCCAAGCGAGTCTTCGCCTCGAATGATCCCACTTCGTGCACCATACAACCAGTTTACTCAACCAGTTGCCTGAGTCAAGGAAGATACAGACAAAACCCAAACATTCGGCGTTGGAGCCCTCACCCTTGCGACACGCGCGTGAAGATCGTCTTCCGCGCCTTTGCGAGCTGGATGACCGCCACGCCGCCGAGCATGAGCGCTGCGGCGTAGACCGTGCGCATCCCGATCGGTTCGCCGACCAAGAGCCATCCGAGCACGATCGCGACCAGCGGGTTCACATACGCATAGGTCGCCACGCGCGCAGCGGGCTGGTTGCGCAGGAGCCAGATGTACGCGGTGAACCCGACGAGCGACCCGAACACGACGAGATAGCCCCACTGGAGCCAGGTCGCGGTCGTCGGCGGATTCGCCATGACGAGCGTCCACTCGTCGTGCCACACGAGTTCCTTCGGCACGCTTGCAAGAAGCAGCACCACGCCGCCCGAGAGCATCTGCATGGCGTTCGCGGCCATCGGCGAGTGCGCGCCGCCCGGGCGCTTCGACCAGACGCTGCCCATCGCCCAGCCAAGCGTGGCGACGAGCATCACGAGGACGCCGAATGTCGACACAGCAGTCGTCGACTCGAACGCATCGAGCTTGAGCACCACGACACCTGCGACTCCGAGCGCGATTCCAAGCCACACGAGTTTCGACGGGGCGTGGTGCGTGCGGTGCATCCACTGGTCGAGCCACACGAGCCAGAGCGGCGTGACCGCGGTCAAGAGCGCGACGAGGCCAGAGTCAGTCGTCGCGCTTGCGATGGCGACTCCGCCATTCCCAAGAAGCATGAGGCACGCGCCCACGATTCCCGCGTGTATCCACGAGGAGAGCGTGAAGTCGCTGCGGCGCAGGGCCCCCTGCCACCACGCGATTCCGAGCAAGACGAGCCCCGCCGCGACGAACCGCGCGCCTGCCAGCACGAACGCGCCGTGCTGCGACACCAGCTTGATCGCGAGATAGGTCGAGCCCCAGATGAGATAGACCGCCGCGAACGCCGCGACCACGCGCGTCGCGCTCGGGCCGCCGCTCGAAGATTCGCCTGACTCCGTGACCGCGCCCGCCGCGCCCACTTAGCCCTGCACCCGCGCGGCGCTCTCGACCGTGAAGTACTTCGCCTCGGGGTGATGCACGACGATCGCGCTCGTCGACTGCTCGGGCACCATCTGCCAGTTCTCGGTGAGGACGCAGCCGATTCTTTCAGGCCGCAGGAGCCGGAAGAGCTTCTCCTGGTCGCTCATGTCGGGGCACGCTGGGTAGCCGAAGCTGTAGCGCGAGCCGCGGTACTGCTGCGTGAAGAGCTTGCGGATCTCGGGGCTGTCGTCGTTACCGATCCCGAGTTCGGCGCGCATGCGCTTATGCCACAGTTCGGCCAGCGCCTCGGCGCACTCGACGCCGAAACCGTGGAGATAGAGGTACTCGGTGTACTCGTTCCGCTCGAAGAGCTGCTTCGCGCGGTGGCTCGCCTCGGGGCCGACGGTCACGCAGTGGAGGCCGAGCACGTCCTTCTCGCCGCTTGCGACCGGCTTGAAGTAGTCGCTGATGCAGCGGCGCTCGCGCCCGAGCTGCCGCGGGAAGCGGAAGCGCTCGATCTCGCGATCCTGGTCGACTGCGTCGTACACCACGAGGTCGTTGCCATCGGAATTGACGGGGTAGTAGCCGTACACCACCTGCGGCCGGAGGATCCGCTCCTCCTTGCACTGCCGCGACAGCCGCTCGAACACGGGATCTGCGTTTTCCTCGATGAAGCGCGCGTATTCGGCGTCGCCCATCAGGTTCTTCTTGAAGCCCCACTGCCCGCGGTAGAGCGCGAGCAGGTTGATGTACGGATAGATCTGGTCGAGCGGGATCTCCTCGACGAGACGGTCGCCAAAGAACGGCGCCTTCGGAACGGCGACGGGCGCGATCGTCGGGGTGTCGACCGCCTCCACCTTCGGCTCCGCCGCGCGCGCGGCCGCGACCTTCGCGTCGACCATCTCGCGCTTCTCGAGGCGCGCGTCGATCTCGGCGTCGATCGTGGCGAGCGTCTTCGACGCGAGCGCGTCGCACACCGAAAGCCCCTCGAATGCGTCGCGGCCGTAATACAACGGCCCCTTGTAGATCTGGCGCAGGTGGCTCTCGGCGTAGTGGCGCGTGAGCGCAGCGCCTCCGAGGATCACGGGCACGGTGATCCCGAGCCGGTTCATCTCATGGAGATTCTCCTCCATCACCGCGACGGACTTGACGAGAAGTCCGCTCAGGCCGATCGCGTCGGCGCCGGTCCTGCGCCACGCGTCGAGGATCGTCTGCAGCGGCTGCTTGATGCCGATGTTGTGGATCTCGAAGCCGTTGTTCGAGAGGATGATGTCGACGAGGTTCTTGCCGATGTCGTGGACATCGCCCGCAACGGTTGCGAGCACGATCTTCGCCTTCTTGCCCGCGCCCGCCTCGGCCTTCGGCATGTGGGGCTCGAGGAGCGCGACCGCCTTCTTCATCACCGCCGCCGACTGGAGCACGAACGGCAGCTGCATCTGGCCCGAACCGAAGAGTTCGCCCACCGTCTTCATCCCGCCGAGCAGGTGATCGTTGATGATCGCAAGCGGCGGGTACTTCTCCATCGCTTCCGTGAGGCTCTTGTCGAGGTCGCGGTCCTCGCCGTCGATGATGTGCTGCGCAAGTCGCTCCTCGATCGGGAGATCGGCGAGCGTCTTCTTCGCAACCATCTCCTCGGCGCCATCGGGGAAGAGCGAGATGAAGTAGAGAAGCGGGTCGAAGTTCTCGGGTTGCCCGGTCGGCCGCGACGCGCCGCGAAGGTCGAAGATGAGCCATTCCGCGGCGTCCCACTGCTCGGGCGCGATGCGGTTCTTCGGCGTGATCTTCGACGCGTGCACGATCGCCGCGGTGAGGCCGCGCTCGCGCGCGTGATGCAGGAACACGCTGTTCAAGACGGCGCGCGCCGACGGCTTCAGGCCGAACGAGATGTTCGAGAGGCCGAGGATGATGCCGCACTTCGGGAAATGCTGCGAGATCGCTGCGATTCCGTCGAGCGTCTCGAGGCCAAGGCGGCGGTCGTCGTCGTTGCCCGTCGCGATCGTGAAGGTGAGCGGGTCGAAGAGGATGTCTTCCTCGGGAAGCCCCCACTTCTTCGTGTAGAGGTCGTGGATGCGCGACGCGATCTCGAGCTTGCGCGACGCGGTCTTCGCCATGCCGGCCTGCTGGTCCTCGTCGATCGTGAGCGCCACGCACGCGGCGCCGTACTTCTTCAAGAGCGGGCAGATGCGGTTCATCCGCTCTTCGCCATCCTCAAGGTTGATCGAGTTGACGATCGCCTTTCCGCCGTGTCGCCTCAGGCCTTCCTCGATCACGACCGGATCGGTCGAGTCGAACATGATCGGCGCGTTCACCTGGCGCACATAGCGCGCAGCGACCTCGGCCATGTCCTTCGGGCCGTTCCTGCCGACGAAATCGACGCACACGTCGAGCACCTGTCCGCCGTCCTTGATCTCCTCGCGCGCCATCGACACGAGGCCGTCGAAGTCGCTCTCATCGAGGAGGCGCTTGAACTTGCGCGAGCCGTTCGCGTTCGTGCGCTCGGCGACGATGAGGAACGAGTTCTCCTGCTTGAACTCGACGAAGCCGTAGAGGCTCGAGCAGCCGGGCTCCTGCGCTTCGATCGCGCGGCGCTGCGGCTTCTTGTCGTAGCCGAGGCCGTCGATGAGCGAACGGAGCTCGCGGATATGTTCGGGCGTGGTGCCGCAGCAGCCACCGACCGAGTTCACGCCGTATTCCTCGACGAATCGCTGCATCGCCTCGCGGAACGGCTTCGCGCCGAGCGGATACTCGGTGCGTCCCTCGACGAGGATCGGAAGGCCCGCGTTCGGGAGCACGCTGATCGCGCGGTCCCAGTGCTTGGCGATGTACGCGACGTGCTCGGCCATCTCGACAGGGCCCGTCGCGCAGTTCAAGCCAAGCGAGTGAATCGGGAACGGCTTGAGCGCGTTCACGACCGCCGCGATGTCGCTTCCAAGCAGCATCGTGCCCGTCGTCTCGATCGTCACGCTCGAGAAGATCGCGCGATCGTCGGGCGAGAGGCCCGCTTCCTTCAGCGCGTCGATCACGGCGTTGATCGCGATCTTCTGCTGGAGAAGATCCTGCGAGGTCTCGATCATGAAGCCGTCGATGCCGCCCGCGATCAGGCCGCGCGCCTGCTCGAGGTAGCTCGCGTGCATCTCGTCCCACGACACTTGGCCGAGCGACACCAGCTTCGTGCCGGGCCCCATCGAACCGATCGCGAAGCGCGGGCGGTCGGCCGTCTCGAACTTCGCGCACGCGGCGCGTGCGACCTCGGCGGCGCGCTTGTTCAGGTCGAAGGTCCACGAGGCGAGCTCCTCGTCGAACTCGCGGCCGACGAGGATGTTGGCGCCGAAGCTGTCGGTCTCGACGACGTCGGCGCCCACCGCGAGGTAGTTCTCGTGGATCCGCTGGATGATGTCGGGCCTGCTCTTGACGAGAATGTCGGTGCAGTTGTCGCGGCCGAGGTAGTCGCTTGGCATGCAGTCGGTGCACGCGTGGATCTGCGTACCCATGCCGCCGTCGAAGACGAGGGTGCGGGACTCGAGAGCCTTCAGGAGCGAGCGAACGGAGGGCATCCCGCAAGGGTACGCCGAAATCACCGTTCCTTCAACCGTTCATCCGGATGAAGGGATAGAACGGGTCCGCAAATCATGGCGCTCGACGGTCGCCAATGGATCTACCATCGCGACATCCCGCCACCGCAGAGCACACCATGCCAGACTCCACCACCGCCGCTTCCGACTCCGAACCTTCCTCTCGACGACGATCGCGGCTGCGCAGAGGCGCACTCTGCGCGATCGCGATCGCGGCCCTCGCCGGATGCGCGAGTTCGCGTCCAACCCCACGCACCGAGTCGGCGGCAGCGCCGACTTCGATGGCTTCTGCGCCTGAGCCCGCTCCGGAGCCATCTCCATCTCCAGCGCCGGCGCCCGCTCCAGCTCCGGCGATTCGCCCGGTCGAGACGTTCGAAATGGTGTGGACGACCGTGCGCGACCAGCACTTCGACAAGACGCTCAACGGCGTCGACTGGGATGCCGTGCGCGTCGAGTTCGAGCCCAAGGTTCGCGCCGCCGCCAGCCAAGACGAACTTCGCGGCCTTCTGTCTGAGATGCTCGCACGGCTCGGACAGAGCCACTTCGGCGTGATTCCCGCCGACGAGGCCGACGCTTCTCCCACCGTCGAGACGCAGCAGGAGCTCGCAGATCCCATGGCGACCGCGTCTGAGACGCGCGATGCACAGGCGAGCGAGGCGGCCGAGCCTGCCGCAGCCGCCGCGTCGAGCGGCGGACCCGGCATCGCAGGGCTCGACATCGCGCTTGTGGAAGGTGTGCCCACCGTGACCCGCGTCACGCCGGGCCTTTCCGCGGCGCGCGCGGGCGTGCTGGTTGGATGGCAGGTCGTCTCGGTCAATGGCCGCGACGTGGAGGCGATGCTCGCGCCGCTGCGCGAATCGATCGCAAGCGAGTCCGACCCCGAGTCGCCGCACGCGCGGCAACTCCGCATGGTGCTCGCGTCGATGAGTTCGCAACTCGTGAGCGGCGATGCCGGCGAGCGCACGCGCATTGTCTTCCGGGACGCCTCCGACTCCGAGCAGGAAGTCGCGATCACCTTCGAGCCGTCGCCGCTTGGAAGCAGCGAGTTCGGCAATCTCGATCCATTCCCCGTCGAAGTCGACGCGCGCGTGATCGAACTCCCCGTCGAAGGCGGCAAGCCGGTGAAGGTCGGCTACCTCGCCTTCAACATCTGGATGACCGGCGCGAGCGAGGCGATCGACAAGGGCGTCGACCTTATGCGCGGCTGCGACGGCGTCGTCATCGATCTGCGGGGAAATCCCGGTGGAATCGGGGCGATGGCCACCGGTCTTGCTGGCCACTTCGTGAACGAGCCGATCAGCCTCGGCTCGATGATCGGCCGCGAGACGACGCTCTCCTTCAACGTCATGCCACGAAAGGTCTCCGCCGCCGCGAAGCGCGTGCGGCCGATCTCGAAGCCGCTGGCGATCGTGCTCGACGGACGCAGCGCAAGCACCAGCGAGGTGTTCGCGGGCGGGCTTCAGGCCGTCGGCCGCGCGCGCATCTTCGGCGAGACAAGCGCAGGCATGGCGCTGCCCGCGCGCGCGCTCGAACTCCCGAACGGCGACGTGCTGCTGCATGCGATCGCCGACTTCACCACGTCGACCGGCACCCGGATCGAGGGGAAAGGCGTCGTTCCCGACATCAACGCCTCGCTGACCCGGGCCGGACTCATCAAGGGCCGCGACGAGGTCTTCGACAGCGCCGCGGCGTGGATCCGGGAGGCGACGCTTGCCGCGCGGGCCGCGAAGCCCGTCGGCTCGGCGGCTCCTGCCCCGAAGTCAACCCCTCGCGAGCGCGCCGCCGCGCGGGCCGCCGCCAGCGTCACACGCGCCGCCGCCAGTGCCGACGCACCGGAGTAAACGACCGGCGACCTAGGTTCTGTCTGACGACGGGTGCTTCGGCAATTGCGGATTGGACTGAAATCTGCGCTCGTCAAAACGGAATCGCGGCCCGCCGCGTTGCGTCCTTCTCCGCTTCCCCTCTCATCCCTCCCCGTTCATCGCTCCCCGCTCATCGCTCCCCGCGCGCGACGCAATGAGCGCACCGCACGACCACACCCCTCCGGACGCTTCTGTCCGGTTTCTCGACGGATCTCAAACATGACGAAACTTCGACTCGCATTGGCCGCCCCCGCCATTCTCGTTTCCGCACACGCGCTCGCCCAACAGGCCCCCACGCCTGCGACCGCCCCCGCACCTGCCGCCGCGAAGCCGGCGACCGAGCTCCCCACGGCAGCCTCGATCCTTGAGCGCGCCACCGCCGCGATCGGCGGCCTCGACGCGTGGTCGAAGATCCAGTCGATGGAGGTCAAGGGAAAGATCGAACTGCCGGGCCAGGGCATCAAGGGGCCGATGCACACGATCACCTCGCAGCCGAACAAGATGTTGACCCACATCAACTTCGAGGGCATCGGCGACATCCGCACCGGCTTCGACGGCACGGTGGGCTGGGCGCAGGACCGGATCTCGGGCACGCGGCTCCTCGAGGGCGGCGAACTCGAAACGATGGTGCGCGAGGCGGACTTCATGCGCGACGCAGATCCGGTGAAGCGCTGGGACAAGGTCGAGACGGTCGGCGACGGAACCTTCGGCGGCTTCGACTGCTGGAAGATCAGCGCCACCCGGGGAACGCTCGTCTCGACGCTCTGGTACGAGAAGTCGAGCGGCCTGCAGCGCGGACTCGAGCTGACGATGGACACGCAGTTCGGCAAGGTGCCGGTGTCGACCGTGCTGAAGGAGTACAAGGAGTTCGAGGCGCCGTCCGGCAAGGTCAAGCTCCCGACCGTGACCGAGGCGACGCAGATGGGCCAGAAGATGACCACTTCGATTGAGTCGGTCACCTTCGACAAGGTCGATCCGGCAGCGTTCGCGCTCCCGGACGCCATCAAGGCGCTGCTCGAGCCGGAGCCGGCTGAGGAAGCGGGAGAGACCACCGCTGAACCGGCTGCTCCTGCTGCCCCCGCTGCTCCTGCCGCGCCGGCAGCTCCGGCGGCGCCCGCGCAGCCGAAGAAGGAAGGCTGATCGTCGCACTGCGCGATTCGAGCGCGCGATCGGGAACACCCTTGCGGCCTCTTGCGTCGTTCGCGCGCTTCACGGGAACTCCCCCGAACGCGCTCAAGCGAACCAACGAAGAGACCACGAGGCCACCCATGCCGACCACAGCGCATCGCACCGTACGCACGCTTCCGCTCGCGCTCTTCCTACTCGTCACCACCACTTCCGCAGGCGCCTCGATCGACCCGATCGCGGCGCCTGTTCGCATCTCGGACGACGCGCAGCGCGCCACGCAGTCGCCCGATGCGAGGGCGCTCGTGCGCACCGCGCTCGATCGAATCGGCGGCGCGTCGTGGAGCGCGATCACGAGCTTCGAGTCGGCCGCGACAGTCCAGAGCGCGATGGGCGACGGTCGCATCGAGTTCCAGTTCATCGCGCCCGACGCGCGCCGGCTGGTGCAGACGATGCCCGGAGGAAAGGCTTCGGTCGAACTCGGCGCCGTCGGCTCGCAGGCGTGGATGGGCGAGCCGGGGCGCATGCAGGCGGTCGATCCGCGGATGGCCGAGGAACTCGCCGGCGGCGGCGACCTCATCACGCTTGTCCGTTCGCTCGACGCGCGATTCAAGGACTTCAAGACACTCGGCAGCGAGACCATCGACGGCACCGAGTGCTGGAAGATCACGATGACGCCGGTCGCCTCGGCGACGCCAGATGTCCGCTGGACGCTCTACCTGCGCGCAGCCGACAGCGCGATCGTCGGGCTCGAGATCCCAGCGCCGCCAAAGCCGGCGGCGAGCGACGCGCCGGTACAGGACGGACAGTCGATCCGGTTCCGCAGATGGGAGCCGGTCGAGCGTGGCGCGGGCGCGAAGGCCGACGCGCCGAAGCTGCTCGCGTTTCGGGAAGCGACGATCGTGACCTCCGGCATGAAGGTCGATCTCGTCTACACGAAGGTTGCGGTTGACACCCTCTCGGCCGGCGCGATCGCGGCGCCTGCGACCACCGCGCCGGCGCGCCCAGCAGCCGGACGTTGAGCACGGCGGAGGATCGCGGCGGGATATCGGATTCGCTATTGGCTTTTCCGCGAGATACACAACTGATTCCGGCAGCCCTCGTCCGGAGTTGGGATACACTCCGGGGATGACGTCGCCTCCGACTGCAGCCGTTCAATCCTCGATGGGACAGCAGCTTGCATCCCCGGGGCTTCCATCTTCGGGGCTTCCATCCTCGGGCTCCCGCCCCGCCGTGCTTCTCAAGGGCGTCTGCAAGAGCTTCGGTAGCGTGAAGGCCGTCAAGGACATCTCGCTTGAGATCGCGGAGCGCTCGCTGTGCGGCTTCCTCGGCCCAAACGGCGCCGGCAAGAGCACCACCATCCGCATGATCATGTCGATCATCGCCCCGGATGCGGGAACCGTGAGCGTGATGGGCTCCTCGGCCCTCGCCATGAAGGACCGCATCGGATACCTCCCCGAAGAACGCGGCCTCTACCGCAAGATGAAGGTCGGCGAGTTCGTCGGATACATGGCGAAGCTCAAGGGTGTCAGCGGCGTGGGGCTCGCGCGCAAGATCGACGACTGGCTCGAGCGCCTCGAGCTTCCCGGCGTCGCGAAGCGCCGCTGTGAGGAGCTCTCGAAGGGCCAGCAGCAGAAGATCCAGTTGCTCGCGTCCATCATCCACGGGCCCGACCTCCTCATCCTCGACGAGCCGTTCTCCGGCCTCGACCCCGTGAATGGACGGCTCGTGCTCGAGCTGATCCGCAGCGAGCAGGCGCGTGGCGCCACCATCATCTTCTCGACGCATCAGATGCACACCGCCGAAGCGCTCTGCGACAAGGTGATTCTGATCAACAAGGGCGAGAAGGTGCTCGATGCGTCGCTGACGGAACTCCGCGCGCGATACGACGACCGCGGTCTGGTGTGCGAGCCGATCGGCGGCGCGGACGAGTTCGCGGCGACCGCGCTTCGATCCGGACTCGCGGCGCACGCGCGCACGCATGAGAACGGAACGGTCGATCTCGACCTGGCCGCGGGCGTCCTCGCCAAGGACGCGATGCGCGCGGCCCTCGACCTCGCGCCGATGCGCTCGGTCGGACTCCGACGCATGAACCTCGACGACCTCTTCGTCGAGCTCGTCGGCGGCGCGGACGCCGCGCAGAAGAAGGGAGCGAAGATCGATGCCTGAACGCCACTCGCAGTCGTACCTCGGCAAGATCCTGCTGATCGCCTGGCGCGAGTTCCGCCACACGGCGCTCACGAAGGGCTTCATCATCGGCGCCATCGCCTTTCCGGTCATCATGTTCGCCGTGGTCGCCGTCGTGCCGTCGCTTCTCTCGCGCGAATCGCCGCCGCTCGTGGGCTCGATCGCCATCATCGACCCCACCGGCACGATCATGCCGCGTGCGAAGGCGATCCTCGAGCGGCCCGTCTCGATGACCGAAGCCGTGCAGGAGATCGCCGAGAATCCGCCGACCACGGCCGCCGGACAGATGGAGGCCGTCTCAAGCCTGCCCTCGCCCGCGCAGCAGAAGATCGAGGTCACGTGGCGCACCGAGTCGGATCCGACCGCGCTGGAATCCATCAAGTCGGAACTCAAGACCGGCAAGCTCATTGCTGGCGCGTCGGTCGACGCCGACGCGCTCGACCCGTCGAAACCCGCGAAGCGGTTTGAGTTCTACATCCCAAGCTCGCTCTCGCCGAAGCACGTGACGCAGATCTCGCGCGCGATCCGCAAGGCGATCGAGGAAGAGCGCGTGGCGCGGAGCGGCGTCGACAAGGACCTGATCGCGCGGATCGCGGAGTCGCCCGAGCCGGCGACGCTGCGCATCTCGCCTGAAGGCGCCGTCGCGAAGGAGATCACCGAACTCCGGTTCATGGTGCCCGTCGCGTTCATGTTCCTGCTCTGGGTCACGGTGTTCACCAGCGCGAACTACCTGCTGACGACCACCATCGAGGAGAAGTCGAACAAGGTCATGGAGGTGCTGCTCGCAGCCGCGAGCCCGATGCAGCTCCTCGTCGGGAAGATCCTCGGATACGCAGCGATCAGCGCCGTGATGCTCGGCATGTACGGCGGCCTCGGCCTCGCGGGCCTCTCCGCGGCGGCGATGCTCGACCTCGTTCCCTTCATGCACATCGTCTACCTGATCACCTTCTTCGTGATGGGCTACATCATGGTCGCCGCGATGATGTCCGCCGTCGGAAGCGCCGTCAGCGACCTGCGCGAGGCGCAGTCGCTCGTCGGGCCCGTGATGATGGTGCTCGTCGTGCCGATCATGCTGTGGCTGCCGATCGTCGAGAACCCAAACGGCATGCTCGCGACGGTCGCGAGCTATGTCCCGCCTGCGACGCCGTTCGTGATGATCATGCGACTGACTGCAGCAACCGAGCCGATTCCGGTCTGGCAGACGGTCAGTGCGACGGCCTGGGGCTTCGTCTGCGCCTTCGGGCTCATGTGGCTCGCCGCGCGCATCTTCCGAGTCGGCGTCCTCATGCAGGGCAAGCCGCCGACTCCGAAGGAACTGATCCGCTGGGCGTTCGTGCGGTAGTTCGCGGGCGCCAGGCACGCGGAATCCATCGATCGCGTACGCTTGATCCGCCGTGTCTGACTTGCTGTCCTCGAGTCTCTCGATCCTGGCCTTCGCGGCGATCGTGGTCCTGACGGCGGTCGCAGCCACCGCCGTCGCCGGCGACCCGGCGCGCGGCAGGCGCAGATGCCCTCGGTGCTGGCACGAACTGCCGCCGCTTGGCGCCGATGCCGACGCGCGCGACTCGGCCCACCGCCTCTGCGGGGAGTGCGGCCACGTTGCGCCGGACGAGCGCTCGACCATGCGCACGCGCCGCGCCCCGATGCGCGCGGCGATCGCGATCCTCGCGGTGGTCGCGATCATCATCGCGCTGCGCGAGCGGTTCATGAGCCAAGGCCCATGGGCGCCGGCGCCGACTGGCGTCCTCGTCTTCGTGGTGCCGCACATCGATGGCGACGCGGCGCAATCGGCGATGAGCGAACTGCGCCAGCGCTTGCTGCGCGGCACGCTGGGCGCCGAGCACGTGGCGCAACTCGTCGAGATGGTGGTCGCGAGCACGGACACGGTGCCCGGCAGCCGCGAATGGGAACTGAAGTACGAGCGGCTTGCGGGCGGGCTGCTCTCCTCCATTCCGCGCGATGACCCGCTGCGCGGGCGATTCCTCGAGATTCCGCCGCGGATCGACGTGGCGTTTCTCTCGGGCAAAGAAGGCCGTGCGCGCGTGATCGCGCTCGACCTCGAGTGTTGGTGGCCGGACGCAGTCGAGGCCGCCGCCCTGGTCACGAGCGCCGAGACCTACCGCTGGTCGGCGCGCTTCAACCCCGGTGGCCGGAGCGGCGCGCTGATGATCGAAGCGCCCGACGGGCTTGATCCCATGCAGCCGCTCGAGATCGAGATCAAGGTCCGGCCGCTTGGCGTGCAGGACGACGAGACGTGGAGGGTCTTCCCGGTTGCGGAGACCGCCGTGCCGGCGTCGCTTGGGAGGCAGCCGAGCGAACCAGACGCGACGCCGGTCGACTCCGCCGAACTACGGGCCTTGGTTGCCTCGGTCTTCTCTTCGCAGCGCGGCCTCATGGTCTGGGCCGATGGAACGCCGCGCGCGGGACTTCGATTCAGCGAAGGCGTCGCGGCGGGAGACGAGTTCGCGCACGTCCTGTTCGGATTGCGCGTCGAGGTGTGCGAGGATGGCGTACCGAGGCGGACGAGCCGCATCTGGTGGTTCGGCGGGTCCGCGTCGTGGCCGGTGCGCTGGCTGTTCCCGATTGAGGATCAGGAGGCGCTCGCGCGGCTCTACGCGCAGGATCCTGCCCAGGACGCCCGCTGGAGCCTCCGAATCAGCGGCGACCCGACGCTTGCCGACTACGCGCGGCCGCCGGTCGCCGAGCACCCGGATCGAACCAAGTTCTCGTACTGGTCGGGCACCGTCGAACTGCCGCTGTCGGTCATGCGGACCGCACAGACTTCGCCGCCGAGGCGGTGGCTCTTGACCGAAGACGCACGCACGCCCGCGGACCCCATCGGGAAAGACCAACCGTGATCGGTCGATGCGGCGCTCCGTTTCCGGCAACGCCGCCAGTCAGGGACGAGCGCTCGAACCCTATTGCAAGGTGGGTTCGACGTCCATCGATCCCGACCTTCCACTCGATGCCTCGGGGCGCCCGAACGGGTCGGGGCCTTGCGCAAAGGAGGCCTGGTCTTCGTCGCGGAACTCGCCGATCCCTAGGGTTCAAGCAAGGTTCGAGGCGATGTGCCTGACAGCCTGCCCGCGGGGGTCCGGGGGCGTGCGAATTCGAGTGTAGCCCGGATTTCGCGGCTGATTGACAACCCGCTGGGATTCGCGCATGATGAACCAACTTTGAGGAAGACTCCCATGACTCGCAAGACCGGATTCGTTTCGCTGACCTCGGCCGCACTTCTGCTCGCCCTCGCGGGCTGCCAGGCCAACCCGAACAACGTCGACCTCAAGTCGATCACCAGCGACCTCAGCCCAGAGCTCATGGCGACCTCCGAGCGCCCTGTCGACATCGACGTGAACTGGGCCGTGAACGCGGACCAGGACCTGCGTGGGGTGTGGAACGATCTTGGTCGCTTCTGGCTGACCAACAAGCCGAGCTCGCTCTCGCCGTTCCCCATTATGGACACCGGCGGACAGCCGTGACGTGATTTGAGCGTTCGCAACTCACGGCGCGCCGAGGCTTCGCCTCGGGTGCGCCGTCTTTGCTCACTTTGGTGCTCCGAGCGCGTGAACTGAGCGTTCGCAACGGACGGCGCGCCGAGGCTTCGCCTCGGGTGCGCCGTCTTTGCTCACTTTGGTGCTCCGAGCGCGTGAACTGAGCGTTCGCAACTCACGGCGCGCCGAAGGCGGAGCGCAGCGAAGCCTGAGCGGGTTGCTCGCATCGTCGCCACCTGTGTCGTGTGGCATCACTTTGAGTGATGGCGGAATCGAACGCACATTCCGCCACGCGACTACAGGCTGAACACCCCGCCGCCCGCGCCCCGCGCTTGGGGATGCGCGACGGGGCAAGCACGCGTTCAGCCGTCGACTCCGACGCGTGTCGTTCCGGGGACTCACGTCCCCGGGCACCCAAGACTTCCGAAACACCAGAGGGAGCCGCCGCAGCGGCGACCGCTCAAATCACGCCCGCCGCGATGCACCCGCCATGAGGCTGACCCGAGGGAGCCGCCGCAGCGGCGACGGATCAATCACGCGACAGGCAGCGGCGTTTGCCTACCATCCCCGCTTCCCCTCCGCTCCCCGTGCGCGAACTCGCCCCACTCTTCGTTCCAGTCCGCGTCGTCGGCAATTTCGCGCGCAGTTTCCACCCGCAGGAACTGCCGCCGATGCTGCGCCGCACCTATGGCCGCGAACTCGTCAGTTGGGCGTTCCTTCCGCTCATGCTTGGCGCCATCGAGGGCGGCGCGCTTGCGGTGGTCATCAAGAAGGCCTTCGAGGGCCAGCCCGGGGTCGACGAAGCATGGCTCGACCTAGCGACCGCGTGGGCGCTTGCCGCGCCGAACGTCGCCAACCTCACCAGCTTCATCTGGGCCGCGATCGCCCGCGGACGCCCGAAGGTGGCGTTCATCTCGTCGCTGCAGATCACCGCATGCCTGCTCGTGGCCGCGATCGCGCTCTTCCCGCGCAACGGAGCCGGCCTCATCGCCGTCTGCATCGCGCTCGGTCTGGCGCGCACGGCGTGGACCGGCGTCATCACCATCCGCGCGGCCGTCTGGCGCAACAACTACCCCAACGCAAGCAGGGCCACCATCGCCGGCAAGCTCGCGACCGTCCAAAGCATCTTCCTCGCGGCGGCGGGCCTCCTCATCGGCCGCGCGATGGACTGGAACCCCGACAATTACCACTACCTCTTCCCGCTGCTTGCGATCTGCGGGCTCATCGGGAACCACATCTACCGGAGGGTGCGCCTGCGCCGGGCGCGGGCGCTGCAGCGGGCCGAACTCGATGGTCGCAAGCGCGAATCGGCCGTGAATCCGATGGGAATGGTCACGCTCCTCCGCGAAGACCGGCTCTACGCGAAGTTCATGTGGTGGATGAGCGTGTTCGGATTCGGCAACCTCATGCTCATGGCGCCGATGACCTACGTGGTGACGGACGAGTTCAACCTCGACTACACGCAGGGCATCCTCATCAACGCCATCGTTCCGCTCGTGGTGATGCCCCTCGCCATCCCGATCTGGGCGAAGCTGATGGACTCCTGCCACATCATTCGCTTCCGCTCGATCCACGGCTGGACGTTCGTCCTCGCGAGCCTCGGCGTCACGCTGGCGTCGTACCTCCACTCGCTCGAACTGCTCTACGCCGCCGCGTTTCTCCTCGGCGTCGGATATGCCGGCGGCACGCTCGCGTGGAACCTCGGGCACCAGGACTTCTCCTCCGCCGAGCGCGACGCCGACTACATGGCCGTGCACGTGACGCTCAACGGAATCCGAGGGATCCTCGCGCCGATCGCGGCCTGGGGACTGCATCAGTGGCTTGCGCCGCGCGGACACGCGCCGCTGGTCCTGGTCGTCTGCACCGTGATCAACGCGATCGGCGTCCTCGGCTTCATGTCGCTGCGCAAATACGTGCACCCGACCAAGGGCGCGCCCGCGCCGTCGCCTTCGGTGGCGTGAGCGCACGGATCGGTTCTGATAACGGCCCTGCAGGGCGGCACGCTCGGCGGCGCCCCCGGAGGCCCGCGCTGTGGAAATCACGATTCCCCTCCAACCCGGAGCGCGGCTCGGGTATCTTCTTCGATTCTCCGCTTCCGAGGCGGAACCACCGGCATCAAGTTCGGACTTTCGTCCGGCCCGGCGTCTCACTCGGCTCGCATCGGCTCGGTGCCGGCGCGTTGGAAAAATTACACACACATGGTCGACTACAACCTGATTGAGGATCTGAAGCTTGCGGACGGTGAAGTGGAGCGCTTGCTCCGCGAGGCAGGCATGGGAAGCGTCGCCGAAGGCGACATGGAAAGCCTGATCTCGAGTGAAGTGAGCGGCTACGCGCCCGGAGCGATCCTCAAGGGTCATGTCGTCGGCTTCTCGGGCGATCACGTCGTCGTCGAGGTCGGCCTCAAGAGCGAAGGACTGATCGACCGGAACGAGTTCGATGAGACCGACATCGCGGTCGGCGACCTCGTCGAGGTCCTCCTCGAGAGCCTCGAGGACGAGACCGGCGGCGTGCGCCTCTCGAAGCGCAAGGCCGACCGCATCCGCGGCTGGGAGAACATCCTCCTCACCCGTAAGGAAGGCGACGTCATCGAAGGCAAGTGCCTCCGCAAGATCAAGGGCGGACTCCTCGTCGACATCGGCGTTCCCGTCTTCCTTCCCGCGTCGCAGGTCGACGTTCGCCGCCCCGGCGACATCGGCGAGTTCGTGGGCAAGCCCATGCGCGCCGTCATCCTCAAGATCGACGAAGAGCGCCGAAACATCGTCATCTCGCGCCGCAAGCTCATCGAGGATGAGCGCGATGCCGCCAAGAAGCGCCTGCTCGAGAACGTGCGCGAGGGCGACCTCGTCCGCGGCCTCATCACGAACGTCGCCGACTTCGGCGCGTTCGTCGATCTCGGCGGCATCGACGGCCTGCTCCACATCACCGACATGTCGTGGGGCCGCGTGAACCACCCGTCGGAGATCGTGAAGATCGGCGACGAGATCGAGGTCAAGATCCTCAACATCGACCGCGAGCGCGAGAAGATCGCCCTCGGCCTGAAGCAGAAGGAAACCTCGCCGTGGGAGCAGATCGAGAAGAAGTACCCGGTTGGCTGCCGCGCGAAGGGCACGGTCGTCAACCTCATGTCGTACGGCGCGTTCGTGCGGCTTGAGGAAGGCATCGAAGGCCTCGTCCACATCAGCGAGATGTCGTGGACCCGCCGCGTCAACCACCCGAGCGAGCTCGTGGCCGTCGGCCAGGAGATCGACGTGGTCGTGCTCGACATCAACAAGGAGAAGCTCGAGATCTCCCTCGGCGTCAAGCAGACCGAGGTCAACCCGTGGGAGCTCGTCGCCGAGAAGTACCCGCAGGGCACGGTCATCGAGGGCAAGGTTCGCAACCTCGCCAACTACGGCGCCTTCATCGAGATCGAGCCGGGCATCGACGGCCTCCTCCACGTCAGCGACATCAGCTGGACGAAGAAGGTCGCGCACCCGAACGAGCTCTACAAGAAGGGCGATGTCGTGAAGTGCGTCGTGATCGACGTCGATCAGGAGAAGCAGCGCGTCGGCCTCGGCGTGAAGCAGCTCACCGAGGATCCGTGGGTCGAGGCGATCCCGTCGGCGTACCGCCCGGGCATGATCGTGAAGGGCAAGATCACGAAGATCACGAACTTCGGCGTCTTCGTCGAGCTCGAGGAGGGCCTCGAGGGCCTGCTCCACATCTCGGAGCTCAGCGATCAGAAGATCGAGAACCCGCAGGATGTCGTCAAGGTCGGCCAAGAGGTCGAGGTCAAGATCCTGCGCGTCGACACCGACGATCGCAAGATCGGCCTCTCGCTCAAGCGCGCCCAGTGGGGCACCGACACGCGCACCGAGGAAGCAGATCGTCCGGCACGCACCGGACGCGCTCCGGCCCGCGGTGGTCTCGACAGCCACGGCGCGATGGGCTCGGACAAGTTCGAGTTCTGAGTTCGCTCGGACAACCACTCGCATGACACGCGGCCGGCGATGCAAATCGCCGGCCGCTTTCGTTTTCGGGCGCTTCAGGAAATCGTGTGGGTGAACTGCGATGGAGGCGCCGATCGGGCTCCGGTTTTCTCACGGAGGCACGGAGGCACGGAGGAAGGACGAGAACCCGAAGACTGCGAGCGATGCGAGGACGCGGAAAGACGCGAGAAGTCGCGAGAAGTCATCTCTCCTCTTCGCCGAGGCCGCCTCTGTGCCTCTGTGCCTCCGTGAGAGACCTCGAGACCGTCAGCCGCACGCCGCCCGCTGAGGGCCGACGGTGC
>Ga0315904_10003961_pt1 | contig 21413 bp, 17 predicted proteins | sample LakEriMetagenome_6_FD_203529 | JGI IMG/M metagenome (GOLD analysis project Ga0315904, IMG submission 203529) | Freshwater fungal communities from buoy surface, Lake Erie, Ohio, United States - Buoy 12 MA120 | ecosystem: Environmental > Aquatic > Freshwater > Lake | place: USA: Lake Erie, Ohio...
GGATTATGAGAAGACTGGACTCAGCAATCCCTGTTGGCCTTCAATGACTTACACGTGTCACTAAGCTGTGTGTAAGAGAATGTGTAAGTAAATATCGTGTTTTTGACAGGTGTTTTGTCGATCAAAAACACTTTCGCACGCAGATCTTAATCAGATCTCAAAGAAAGCGGCGTGACGGTGAGAGTTCGGTTTTGACAACACAGATCGCATCGAAAAACGTGACTAGGTATTTTTAGTCCACGTCTCTTGTCCATTTTATGGGCATTAAACTTGAGCCAAAACTACTAGGTCACGTCATATCCGCTTACCGAAATGGTGCGATAAAGTCTCGCGCAGATCGCGCTACAGATCCAGCCTAGCGATCGACTCGCGATGACTTTTCATAAGATCGATGAAGCGCTGCGCGAGCAGTGCCGTCGGTCGATTGGCCGGGCGGTAGATTAGGTACTCGAACTGAATCGCTGGCTCGAATCTCCTGAGTACGAGTCCCTGGCCCTCGAAGTCGATCGCGCTAATCGGGTTCAAAATCGCGCAACCGACACCGCGCATCACCAGGCCACAGATAGTCATTGCGTACTGCGTTTCGACAACGATGTGCCGCCGCACTCGAGCCTCGTCGAAGATGCGATCGATCTTGGTTCGCGCCGGATCCTCGAGCGCGAGCGAGATGAACGGCTCGTCCTTAAGGTCTTGCGGAGTGATCACGGACTTTTCCGCGAGCCAGTGACCCGGAGGAAGCGCACAAACGCCGCGCGAGACTAGGAACCGATCGGAAGTCAGCCCTTCTAGGTCACCGGCTGGAGTAGCAAGCCCTAGGTCGAACTGCTGGGCCGCCACCCAGACTCGCACCGTTGACGAGCTGCGCGTCTGCAACTGAATGTTGACATCGGGATGTTCCAGCAGAAACTGCTTGATGACGCTCGGCACAAAGCTAGTCGCCAGTGCTGGTAAGCAAGCGATCCTCAGCTGGCCGCCGCGGAACATCCGGATGTCTTCGGCGATTCTGCGCAACGCCTGTATGCCGATGAACGACCGCTCCACTTCTTGGTAGAGAGTAGTAGCCTCTGGCGTCGCAATGGGTGCGCTGCCCTTGACCCGGTCGAACAGCCGAAAACCGACAGCGCGTTCAAGGTCGGCGATCAGCCGACTGACAGCCGGCTGCGAAAGGTGCATGGACCGCCCAGCATTGGTAACCGAGCCCGTACGCATCAACGCCCTGAATGCCTCTATTTGGCGCAAATTCATGCCACCACTACCAACAGCGGCGTGCTACGCCGACTGCTCTCACGATACCCGGTAGTTGGCGACTTAGAAATAGTATGAATCAGTGTCCGCCGGCGCTCGGTAGCGACAGCAGCTTAGACAGATCGAACGTCGCTGCGGGTATTTTATCGCGCCCTGGCATTGTCAGCGTAACCGCCACCTTCGCGTTCGCGCCAACCGGCTGCTTGGCCGTCGCGGCGAGTACCGGGCCGGCGGGCCTCAACTGCAGCGTCTCGGTCTTGCCGCCCGCGAGCAAAACGACCTTGGCGGAAGCGCCGTTGACTGACAGCGGCTGCTCAGTCGTCTCGTCGCGCACATGCAGGATGACCTGAGTGCCCTTAGCGACCACCTCGACGCTGACCGACCCAAGATGCTTCGTGTAGCCACCATTCGGCCCCACGTGGTCCTCGTGGGCTACTGCAGCAGTGCTCAGAAGCAGGGTGGCCATCGTCAAAAACATTTTTCGCATTATCATCTCCTGTGATTGCACCTTGGGAATCAATAGGCCGACGCTGGTTCCCCACGCGCCGCCACGTTCGCCTGCAGACGCTCTAGCGATGCCCGACCATAGCGAAGGAACAGCGCTGGCGTTAGCACGGCGTCCAGCAGCGTCGACGTCAATAGACCTCCGAAGATCGTTATCGCCACTGGATGCAGAATCTCCTTGCCAGGCGCATCTGCGGCGATCATCAATGGAATCAGCGCAAATCCTGCAGACAAAGCCGTCATCAGCACTGGCGTCATTCGCTCGAGCGATCCCCGGATCACAAGGTCTCGGCCAAACTGCTCGCCCTCGTGTAGAGCAAGATTCAAATAATGACTGACCTTGAGGATGCCGTTGCGCGTCGCGATGCCAGCGAGCGTGACGAAACCTACCAGGCTAGCCACCGACAGCGGCTGGCTCGCGATCCACAGCGCCGCTACGCCGCCGACTAGCGCGAGCGGCACGTTCGTCATAATGATCAGCGCCAGCGGTACCGAGCGATAGCGCCTTAACAGCACGGCGAAGATAAGCGCCAACGAGATCAACGAAAGGCCGGCGATCAGCCGCGATGCCTGCTCCTGCGCGAGGAACTGCCCCTCGAGTCGCGTCGTGTAGCCTAGCGGCAGCTGATCGAAACTGTCGACAATTTCACGAACGAGCTGCAGCGTGGCGGAAGGATCCACACCGTCGGTGTTGGCATAGACGACGATCCGGCGACGGCCGTTCTCGCGGCTGATCTGGTTCGGGCCATCAACCTCGCGGACATCAGCCACCTGACTCAGCGCGACCGGCCCCGCCGGGGTCTCAACGAGTAGGCTGCGTAGCCCCATCGGCGTGCGCTCCTCGTCATCAAGCCGGATCACGACGTCGTAACGACGTGCACCCTCGATTACCTGACTGACGATACGACCGTTCGAGGCGCGTTCTAGCGCCGCCACTAGCTGGCCGGAAGAGACGCCGTAGGTCGCCGCTTTCTCGTGGTCGACAGCGATCTCGATTTGTGGAATGCGGACCTGCTTTTCGACCTGCACGTCGACGAGCCCCCGCACACCGACCAGTCGCTCTTGCAGTTCGCCCGCCATCCTTCGCAGCGTATCGATATCATCCCCGTAGATTTTCAGCGCGATCTCGGAGCGCACGCCGGACAGCATGTGGTCAAGCCGGTGGCCTATCGGCTGACCAATGTTGACCGCTACCGGTAACTGCGCGAGTCGCGAACGGATGTCGTCCGTGATCTCGGCCTTACTCCGCTCTGATAACGCGATGTCGACGTCGATCTCGCTCGAGTGGACGCCTTCTGCATGCTCGTCGAGTTCAGCACGACCGGTGCGACGACCGACGTTGGTCACCTCCGGCACACTGAGGATCAGCTGCTCAGCGATGCGCGCGATCCGGGTCGACTCTGCCAACGATACTCCCGGATCGAGCTGGACGCTGATCGCGTAGGTTCCCTCATTGAACGGCGGCAGGAAAGATCGTGGCAGCGCTAGCATGGCAACGGTCGCTGCAAGCACAGCAACACCGCAAACCACAAGGATCGGACGCGGCCGCTCGAGTGTTGCTTCGAGTACGCGGCGGTTCACCGCCTTCAGTCGCTCGACCAAGCGACCCTCGCTATGGGCTTGGTCGACGATCTTCGGTAATAAGTAGTAGCAGAGTACCGGCGTGACAGAAATGGATACGATCAGACTCGCGAAGAGCGAAACGATGTAAGCCACGCCGAGCGGCGCGAAAAGCCGGCCTTCGATGCCGCTTAGCGCGAACAGAGGGACAAACACAAGGATCACGATCAAAGTCGCGTAGACGATACTCGAGCGCACCTCGAGGCTCGCGCCGAACACGACCTCAGCAATCGGCCGTGGGGACGTTCTCCCAGCGTTCTGCTTCAGCCGCCGGAAGATGTTCTCAACGTCCACCACTGCGTCGTCAACTAACTCACCAATTGCAATAGCGAGCCCGCCGAGGGTCATCGTGTTGATCGACAGTCCGAATAGCTTGAATACGAGCACCGTAACCAGTAACGACAGCGGGATAGCGGTAAGCGAGATAAACGTCGTGCGCCAATTGAGCAGGAATGCGAACAGAACTAACGCGACTATCACCATCGCCTCGATCAACACGATCTGGACGTTCGATACCGACGTCGTAATGAAATCGGCCTGCCGGAATAGCTGCTGGTTGACCTTGATGCCCTCGGGTAGCGTCTTTTCGATCTGCGCGAGCATTTCCTCGATCTGGCTTGTCATAGCGACGGTGTTCGCACCCGGCTGCTTCTGCACCGAGACGATGACTGCGGGCTTGCCGCGGTAGCCAGCGTCGCCGCGTCGAGGCGCCGCCGCGAATCCCACCTCCGCCACCTGCGCAAGCGTGATGGGGCGGCCGCCACGCATCGCGACAACGACGCTCGCTAGGTCCTCGATCCGAGTCGTCCGAGACGTGTTGCGAAGCAGGTACTCCTTGCCATGTTGATCGAGAAACCCACCGCCGGCGTTGCCGCCGAAGTTCTCAACGGCGAGTGTCATATCGTCGAGTGTCAACCCAAGCCGTGACAGTGCGAACAGGTCGGGTTTCACGCGGTACTGCCGAACTTCACCACCGATCGGGATCACCTGGCTCACGCCGGGTAGCGTCAGTAGCTGCGGCCGCACCACGAAGTCAGCGATCTCGCGAAGCTCCATCGCACTTGCCGTGTCGCTGGAAAGCGCAATGAGCATGATCTCGCCCATAATCGACGAGATGGGCGACATGTGCGGGATAGCCGATGCCGGCAGCTGCGCCTCGGCGATCGTCAGCCGCTCGTTAACCTGCTGGCGCGCACGATAGATGTCGACACCCCAATCGAACTCGATGTAGGTGATCGACAAGCCCACACCGCTGACGGTTCGGACGCGTTGTAGTCCCGGCAGCCCGCTCATCGCCGTCTCGAGCGGGTATGTGACCAGCTGCTCGACCTCGGCAGGCGCGAGGCCCTCGGCCTCGGTCATAATCGTGACCGTCGGCCGGTTGAGGTCAGGAAAAACGTCGACCGGCAGCGTACGCAGTGTGACGAGGCCCGCCGCGATCACGATCGCAGAGAGCATCAACACCAACAGCCGATTCTGGAGGCTGCGCGAAACTATAAAGGAAAACATGGGTGCGGGTCAGCGGATCTGGTTGATCAGGCCAGCAGCCGCGACGACTACGCGAGCCGGCGACTTCAAGCCCGCGACAACCATGACCTGTTCGCCGTCGATGTCCGTGATGCGTACCTCGCGCGGCTGGAACGTCTCGGGGGCCACCTTAATCCACACCACCGGGCTACCGGCGGTTGTCTGCACAACGGCGCTCCGCGGCAGCGGGATACCCTCTACTGTCGCGGCCGTCGTTTGCAGCACCGTTACAGGCGTGTAGAGAACCACGTCAGCAGGCTCAGAAACGATACGGAATTGCAACGTCAACGCCTGATTATCGAGCGCCGCGCTTCTGCCGACTAGTGACAGCGCCAGTGTGCGGCCGTCAGGCAGCCGCGCGCTGGCCTTCTCGCCGGCGGGCTGCGTCGAGTAGCCGGACGCCTCGACTAGGAAGGCGCCAGGCGTAAGGATCTCAAACAACACTGTTTCCGGTGCCACGACCTGACCTGCTATCGCGTTCATCCTGACTAGCTTGCCGCTGACAGGAGCGCGCAGCGCCTCGCGTCGCGCGCTACCGGAATCGAGCGCTGCGCGACGGCGGTTTAGGCCGTCGAGTTCGGCACGAGCATCCTCGATCTCTCGTCGTGCCACGGTATCGGCCAGACGTTCGAGTCGTGCGTAGCGACGCTCGGCGATATCGATCTCCGTCGTGAGGCGTGAGCGTTCCGCCATCAACGACGAAACGTCGCCACCGGACAGGGGCGGCTCAACATAGGCGAGCACCTCGCCGGCGCGAACCGTCGCGCCGAGCGCTGGCAATCCTCCAGCAGACACGACGACACGGCCACCGCTGACCGACTGCACGAGACCGGCACGTGCCGGATCTGCGATCAGACGACCGACCAGTCGCGTCGTCTGCGGAGCAGTCGCGGTGGTGGCGACGGTCGTCCGTAGCGACAGCAGCCGCTGCGTCGGCTTCGGCACGAACAGGCTCCCGTTCGGCAGGCGGCGCGGTGAATCCGGTGCACCCAGCACGTAGCCGCCCTCTGAAGCGGGCTTATCTTCACCGTGCGTATGATCGTCACCACCGCTCGCACTCGCCACATACGCGAACAGCAACGATACGCAACCGACGAGGGTGACGGCCGCGAACGCGGACCGCCGCCGCCGTAACAACACGCCACCCACCAGCAGCGCGAGCACCCCCGCGCCGAGGCCGAGAATCCAGCCTATCGACATGTGGCCGTGATCGTCGAGTGCGTGCTCACCGAGCTCGAGCGTGCCGGACAACAGGTCTACCGTCTCGCCGGAAGTGACTGTAAATACGAAATCATGCGTAGGACCGCGGGCGGCCCAGTCACCCTCGATACGGAACGTGCCGTTATCCTGCTTGACTGCCGTCAACATCTTCTCATCGACGTCGACGGTGATCGTCGCGTCGGTGACCGGCTCGGTCGTGCCTGGTCGATCGAGGAACAACGTAATGCCGGTTGCGTCAAGCACGCCGACTAGCTCAAAGTTATCCGTCGCGGCGACGACGCGCGGCGCGGCCGACTGGGTCGCCACCTTGGGTTCGTCGCCGTGCGTGTGATCGTCACCGCCAGCGGCACGGATTTCGGCGCTGAGCGCGATGCCGAAGAACAGGAGCAGGATGACGAGTGGGCGATAGAAAAGCTTGTTAATCATCATTGCCTCAGGAGCGCCATCGCAGCGCTACGGTAACTGCCCTTCGACCTGCAGGCGCAGGGAGTGCGCCCTCAAAGCTCCAACTTCAGCCTCGACCTGCTGGCGCCGTGCCTCCAGCCACGCCGTCCTCGTGAGAAGCAGATTGAGGTACGAGGTCTCGCCCTCTACATGGCTACGCTCCACACCGTTGACAATGCGCGCGAGGGCCGAGGACCGGCGATCGGCGAGCTCCGCGACCTGTCGCGACTGCTGCTGCGCCAGTCGAGCAACGACCAGCTCCTCGTCCAAGCGATCGCGCGCGCGCTCAGCCTCGCGATCAGCACGGCGCGCAGCCGCTGCGCGCTCAAAAGCATCGCTGCGGGCGTCCGGGTTGCGACCGAGCGGGATTGAAAGCCGGAGACCGGCGACTTCCTCGTAGGGCAGCTGCTGCTGAAGTCGTTCGCGGCGAATAATGAAGCCCAGCTCGGGGCTAGCACCGAAAGCACGCCGAGCGCGATCGGCCTCTGCGGCAAGGCGCTGCTGTCGATTCCGCGTGGCCCTAATTTGCGGGTGATTGTCACGTTCGACGGCAATGGCAGTGTCGTCCCGCAGCGCCTCGCTAACGCCGGAAACTACGGTAAGCCCACTTTCTACCGATAGCGCCGCGGTTGCGCGCGCTAACTGCGCGGAGGCCAAAAGCACGGCCTGCTGCCTTTCTGCCAGCTCCGCCTCCGCGAGTTCGCCGTCGGTAGGCGCGGCCTCGCCGGCAGCGACGAGCCGTTGCACAGCATCGCGACTAGCGCCGGCCCGACGAACCAAATCACGCTCAACATCGAGCAGCCGCCCCGCCAAGACTACGTCCCAGAAAGCATCGCGGACGCGTGCTGCGACTCGTAACCTTGCGAGTTCAAGCTCCGCCTGAGCCTCTGCGATGCCAGATGTTGCCGCAGTTTTCGCGGCGCGGCGCTCCCCGGGCAACCACAAAGAGGCGCCGAATTCGAACTCCTGCTCGGAGAATCCGACGTCTTCCTTAAAAGCATCCGTCATCGCGCTTACGCCTAACCGCAGTTCGCCCCGAACCCAGCGACGGGCCGCAGCTAGTCGTGCCTCGCTTGCCTTGAGATCTAATTCCGCCGCCACAACGTCTGGGGCACGCTCCAGTGCTGCACGATAGTGTGTTGCGAGGTCGTCGGCCGCCGCCATTGGGAGGGCCGTCATCCAGCCCAACATCACGAAGCAAAGGGCCTTTCTATTAAGAGGCAGTTTCATCACTAGTAAGATAGCACCACAGAACGCGCGGAACCCCATGTCGATGGATTCCAGTTACCAACACCAGCAGAATTACGGCTTGCCGGGGAACCGAAATCTCAGTCTGTGATAGTGCGTGCCCTCATCCATATACAGCGCCGCATCAAAAGCCATCGTCGCTGGCAGCGGCTCCGCAGAAATCAGCCGCCCGCCAGCGCCCTCCTTGTTCAGCTTGATCACGCGCACCTGCGGGGTGCCAGGATTGATCTCGAGGCTCAAGTTATTATTGTCAGCAAACGGCGAACTAACACCCTGGTAGTTGAACGGCAGCAGCTCGACGTAGACTCCCGTGGGACGGTCGACGAGCACCATGTGTACGAGCCGACTGCGCGTCAACAGGTGCCACAGGTTCGGACCCTCGGTCTTGATCTCGATGGGGCGATCATTAGACGCATGCTCAGCGGGCGCGGCGGCGGCGACCGGCTGATCGGCGGCGCCGGGAACAGCTGCGGCAAGGCCACCGAGCAGTACTAGTGCCATCACCGTCCGGCTCATAACTCCAACGTTCGAGGAATTAGTTGCTTTAACCAATTGCTTCATTTTCATCTCCTTAACAATCGCGCTCAGAACCGCGCTGTGACTCTGCCGTACCAAAAGCCGCCGCTGAATCCAAAGGGCGAGAACTGAGGGTAGACGATGCCGTTATTCTGTTGTCCGAGACGCTGATCTTTGTCTGGATACTCGTTGAGTACGTTGTCAGCACCAACCGTCAGAGTCAACTTTTCGTTGATCTCGTAGCCAACCTCTAGGTCGAGGAGCCACTGAGCTGAAAACGTCTGGTCAAAGGAAGCCGATGTGGGTACAGCATTCGCAACAGCGTCAGTCCACTTTCCATAGTAGTTACCGCGGAACATAAGCCGCCACGGTCCCTGTGTGTAGTCCAGCGTCAGATTACCGCGGGTTTTCGGATTGAAATCCGAGATCTCAATCCGGCGCTCGCGGTCGACTGCGCGCGCATCTTTGATCGCCGAGACTTCATTCTCGGTGTAGTTCGCACCAAGACTCGCGGCCAGGACGCCGCCATTGCCGAACTGAAAGTCACGTTGCAGCACAACATCGACACCCTTCGTTTTAGAGTCGAAGAAGTTGCCAAAGAAACGCACCGTCTGAAGGTCGCCCGGATTGATACCACGTGCCGCCAGCGCTGTCCGATCTGCTGCTGTGATTGGGATCCGCGACGTAAGCGCGATGCGGTCATCGACCTCGATATCGAAGTAATCCACCGTCAGAAGCGTGTCGCCGGGTAGAGTAAATACAAGACCCCCGGCAATGTTGAAGGACTCCTCCTCGGTCAACGGCCGAGCGCCGTAGAACTGCGAGATCGGATCGTTGGGCGGACGCGTCGCCGTTAGCAGCAGTCCGCCTGTCACAAGGTCGATATTAGTCGCGACGTCGCGGATGTTAGACTGGCCGGGCGTCGGCGCGCGGAAGCCGGTGTTCGCCGACGCACGCACTGCAAGCCAGTCGGTCAATTCGACGCGACCCGATAGCTTCCAGTTGAACGTGCTTCCGAAGTCAGTGAAGTCCTCGAACCTAGCCGCCGCACCAACCGATAGGCGCTCAGTTACGTCAGTCTCGAAATCAACATAGCCAGCAACGTTCGAACGACCGAAGGTACCAGCTGTGCTCGGCGCGTAGCCAGGGAAGCCGCTAGAACCAACGGCGAGTCCCACAAATGATCCAGTGTTGGGATCCAGGACGCGCGCAAAAGGTCCGGCGATATAGGACGCCTCATCGCCCGGCCGGATTTCGAACTTTTCCTCCCGCCACTCCGCACCCCAAGCGATATTGAGCGGACTTGCGAACGCCGCTACCTCAACGGGGTACACAAAGTCGGCGTTCAGGCGTGTTTCGGTCTGGACGATAGTGCCAGGACGGAACGAAGTCGGTGATTTGGGCCCCAGCGACGGATTGACCGTATTGGTTAAGAAGTACTCGAGCTTGTTCTCGGCAGTGCCCAAACTAAAGTCGAATTCAATGCCGTTAACCCAACCGCCGCGGGCGCCGAGCGTCAGGCTCGTATCCTCGATCTCGGTACCGAACACTGGGGTAAAGCCGCCTGGAAATGCCGTCGCAAAAGTAAACCGCGGACCACCAGGGGCATTGCTCAGTGGCACGCTGCGGAAGATATCCGTGCGCGTCACGGGGTTTCTGTAAAAGAATTCGGTGTCGCCCTCTGACCAAGCGTAATTGCCGAAAGCGTACGCGGTCACAGTGTCGGTCGCCGGCACTTCGGCATTGATAAACACACGCGCGCCGTCGCCGGACACGTTGCCCCAGCGTTGTGCCGGCACCGGCACCGCGGTGTTGCCCGCGTTGATCAACGCCTGCGCATCGGGCCGCTGGCGGCCGCGCGATGTCGGATCGGTAGAACTGTACTCGGCGCTGACGTTGAAGAAGCCGTCAGCCGTCAAAGGTAATCCGACATTGGCCTGCAACGACAGATCCTCGCCGCCGCCGTCCATATAGCCACCGTAGCGCGCGACGACGGTCGCCCCATCGGCGGCGCGCTTCAAACGGAAGTTGATAACCCCAGCGATCGCGTCTGAGCCGTACTGGGCGGCTGCACCGTCACGCAGTACCTCGATTTGCCCGACGGCGATGGACGGAATCGACGCCAGGTCGACGCCCTGGGCGCCCGCGGCGAGCGGCTGATTAGTGATCTGGACCAGCGCGGCGCGATGGCGACGCTTGCCGTTGACGAGCACGAGAGTCTGGTCAGGCGGTAGTCCGCGCAAGCTGAACGGGCGAATGAACGCGGAGCCATCCTGCGCGACGAAACGCTGGACATTGAGCGAGACTACTTGTGAGCGAAGCGCATCGTTCAGGTTCGTCGCGCCCTGCGCAGCGAGTTCATCAGCACCGATTAGGTCGATCGGCCGGGCCGAGGTTGCCACAGTCTGGCCAGCTCGGCGCGAGCCGGTGATAACGACCTCTTCCAGCGACGCCTCGGCGCCTGCGCTACTGGACGCCTGCTGCGCTTGCGCGCTGGCAGCTGCAAGCACGACGAACATACCAAATGCCAACGACGCATTCGCGTTGCGATTTCTGTTCGATACACGATCACTGTTGGACTCGAGTTTGCTGCTCATGATGCACCCTCCCCCCTTACTGAACTGATCGAATTAAAAATTGAAGTGCGAATGTCACGCTGCGAGCTGAGCGCGTCAAATTCCAATCTAGCGGCAGGTCATGTGGAAAACCTATAGGTCCGCGGAGGTCATACGCGGCGCTGATAGGGTGGTCGCACTAAGTCATTTCCCTGTGGCCTCATCCGACGGTAACTTTGGAGGGCACATACAACGATGGAAACTAGATAAAGATGCGGCGCGCCCACTTACCGTTCTTGCTGCTCACCCTTTTTGTCGCAATACCAATACCGATAGCCGAGGCCGCGTCTGGCTCGACGCTGGAAGCGATCCGCAAGCGCGGCAGCGTGGCTTGCGCAATTCACCCTGGCCAGACGGGCATGTCCTTCCTGACCGAGGACGGTGAGTGGAGCGGCTTTTTCGTTGATTACTGCCGGGCGCTGGCAGCCGCCGTGTTCGGTGATCCAACGCGTGTGCGCTTCCTACCAACCTCATCGAACAAGCGCTTTACCGTGCTACAAACGGGTGAGGTCGACGTTCTCTCGCGGACGACGACGCTGACATATACGCGCGATACCGGACTCGGGCTCAACTTCACCGGCATTCTGTACTACGACGGCCAGAGCTTCCTCGTGCGCAAGGAACTGAAGATTCGCGATGCGCGATCGCTCGCCAACGCGACTATCTGTATCACCAAGGGCACGACCGGCGAGCTAAACACCGCCGACTACTTCGCGCGCAACCGCTTGCCGTTCAGGCCGCTGGTATTCGAGAATCCGGAAGAGGCGCGCGTCGCGTTCTTTGCCAGACGCTGCGACGCCCTGACGACTGATGCACTCACATTAACTGTGATCCGGCTAACTGACGCCGAACGTCCTAACGACTTCGAGGTGATCGGCGACTTCATTTCAAAGGAGCCCCTCGGTCCTGCCGTCCGCAGCGACGACGACCAGTGGTTCGACCTGAATAAGTGGCTCTTGAACGCACTCATCGCTGCAGAGGAATTCGGCATCACCTCGCAGAACGCACGCGAGCTACGCGACCGCTCACCGAATCCAGAGATCCGTCGGCTGCTCGGTGGACAGCCGGGGATCGGCGCGCCTCTAGGCCTCGACGACGCGTGGGCACTGCGCGCGATCGTGGCCGTCGGTAATTATGGCCAGCTTTTCGAGCGCCACTTACGGCCGCTAGGTGTCGAGCGCGGCCTCAACCGGCTGGCCACCGACGGCGGGCTGCTTTACGCAATGCCATTCCGCTAACTGTCGATGCCAACCAGCCGCCTCCTCCGCTCACTGCTCGCCCAGACGGCGCTTGCGCTTCTGATAGTTGCGGGCTGCGCGTGGCTCGGCGGCAACCTCACCGACAACCTTCAGAAACGGAACATCTCGACAGGCTTCGATTTCCTCGATCAGCCTGCTGGGTTCGCCATCGGCGAGAGCGATCTCAACTACACGCCTGCGGACACAATCCGGCGAGCGCTCGTCGTAGGTCTAATCAACACGCTGAAGGTCGCGGCACTCGCGATCGCGTTGTCGACTGCCCTAGGGTTCCTGCTCGGCTTCGCGCGCAGCGCCGAGCATCCGATGATCCGCGGGCTCTCTCGCGGCTACGTCGAGATAGTGCGTAACGTGCCGCTGCTGTTGCAGCTGATGTTCGTTTACGCAGCGATCCTGAACCTGCTGCCCGCGTACGACCCTGCTCTCGCGGCTGGGCAGTTAGTTATAATCACCAACCGTGGCCTCGCGATGCCTGGCATCGAGAGCCTGCTGCCCTTCGCGCTCGACCTGCCGCAGCCTGGCGCCTTCAACGTTGAGGGCGGGTGGCAGCTTTCTGCCGAACTGCTGACGCTGGTCGTCGGTCTGTCACTCTACACGACCGCATATGTCGCCGAGATCGTCCGCGCTGGGCTTGGCTCGGTACCGTTGGGCCAGCGTGAGGCGGCGCTGGCCGTGGGACTGTCGCCGCAGCAACTGCTGTGGCGCATCACCCTGCCGCAGGCGATGCGCGCCATCATCCCACCATTCACCAGCTGGCAGCTCAACACCGTCAAAAATTCATCGCTGGCTATAGCAATTGGCTACCCCGACCTGGTCTCGGTTGTCGATACAGTGATCAACCAGACTGGGCAGGCGATTGAAGGCGTGCTGCTGATCGTAGGCACCTACCTGACGATCAACTTGGCAATCTCCGGGCTGCTCAGTGTCTACAACCGGCGACTGGTAGCGCGCGGCATGGCGACTGCGGGACAGCTGGCCAGCGGCGCCGAAGCCGACGGTACTGGCTGGCAGGGCGCGCTGCTCGGTTCACCACTGCGTTCGGCGCTCAGCCTGCTGCTGCTCGCCATTGTCACGTGGGTGGGCTGGTACCTCGTCGACTGGCTACTAGTGTCGGCCAAGTTCGTCGGGGACGAAGGCGATTGCCGCATGACCAGCGGCGCGTGCTGGCCATTCCTCGCCGAGAACTGGCAACGGATCGTATTCGGCACGTACCCACCGGACCAGCAGTGGCGCGGAGGGCTTGCCCTACTCTGCTTCGTAGCAGCACTTTCGCTGTCCTTCGTGCGCGCTCTCTGGGACCTGAGAATCATCGCGATTTGGTTGGGTATGCTGCTCATGATGACGCTGCTGCTGGCCGGCGGCGGCGCTCTCCCCGTTGTGCCGTCGGACAAATGGAGCGGCCTGCCACTGACGCTGCTGCTGGCCAGCACCGCAGTGGTCTGCGCGTTCCCGCTGGCGACGTTGCTGGCGCTCGGTCGACGGTCGTCGCTCGCGCTGATATCGACGGCGTGCATGCTATTCATAGAGATCACGCGCGGCATTCCACTGGTGGGCGTGCTGTTCTTAGCGGCGGTGATGTTCCCGCTTTTCATGCCACCGGGTGCCGAGCTGAGCGGCCTGCTGCGCGTACAGGTTGCGCTGACGCTATTCACCGCGGCCTACATGGCCGAGGCCATTCGCGGCGGCCTGCAGGCTGTGCCTGAAGGTCAGCGCGAAGCAGCCCTCGCTCTCGGCCTTGGCTGGGGCGCGACGACGCGCTACGTACTGCTGCCACAAGCGATGCGCACCAGCCTCCCAGGCCTGGTTAGCACCGCGATCAGTGAGGTTAAGAACACAACGATGGTGCTGATCGTCGGCCTGTTCGACCTTCTACAGACCACCCGACTCGCACTGGTCAACGTCGAGTGGCGTCCGTACTTTTTAGAGGCCTACATGTTCGCTGGTGCGATCTTCTTCGTCCTCTGCTTCACGATTTCACAGCTGAGCCTCCGGCTCGAGAGGAGCTATTATCATGGTAAGAGCTAGAACTGGATTCAGTGATGCAGATCACTCATCGGTTCGCCTTGCAACACTGGCGGCGGGCGGCCTCGATCCGCCGAAGTCCGGACCGATCAATCCGCCCGTTCAACGCGCGTCGACGATCCTCTATGCAACCGTCGACGAGTATATGCGCCGCCACGACGGGTTCTATGATGACGTAATTTACGGACTTTATGGCACCGAAACGACCTACGCGCTAGCAGGGGCAGTGGCCTCTCTCGAGGGCGCGCACATGACAGTGGTGACCTCGTCCGGCACCGCTGCGGTTGCGCTTGGACTATCTACGTTCTTATCGGCAGGCGACCATTTGCTCGTCGCGGACACTGTGTACGGCGCGACACGACGCTTCTGTGAGGAAGTACTGAAGCGGTACGGCGTCAGCATTGAATATTTTGACCCATTACTCGGCGGCGAGATCCGATCGCTCTTTACGCCCAAGACACGCGCCATCTTCATGGAGTCGCCCGGTTCACAGACCTTCGAAGTGATGGATGTTTCGGCGATCACAGCGGAGGCGCGCCCGCGCGCGATCGTCACACTGATCGACAATACTTGGGCGACGCCGCTGCTGTTCCGTCCGCTCGAACATGGCGTCGATGTATCAATCCAATCGGCAACGAAATATCTGTCGGGCCACTCGGACGTGATGCTCGGCACGCTAAGCGCCGCTGACGAGTCGGTATACAAACGATTGAAGGATACCGTTGGTCGATGGGGTAATTGCGCAAGCCCAGACGAGTGCTATCTGGTGCATCGCGGCCTGCGGACGCTAGATGTTCGGCTTGAGCGTCACCAGCGCAACGCGCTCGCGCTGATAGACTGGTTGTTGGAGCAGTCCGAAGTCGAGCGCGTGCTATACCCGGCGCTACCGTCTGACCCCGGACATGCACTGTGGAAACGGGATTTCCAGGGCGCCTCTGGACTGTTCGGCGTCGTACTAAAGACGGGGCTCGCCGTACCAGCATATAGGCTCTGCGAGAACCGTCGCCACTTCCGGATTGGATCCAGCTGGGGCGGTTACGAGAGCCTGCTCGTGCCGGCCTGGCCAGCGCCCAGCCGCCAGTTTCAGCCTGCGCCGCCGCCCGAGCAGCTGCTGCGGATACATGCGGGACTTGAGGATCCGGCCGACCTGATATCGGATCTCGCCGAGGCTTTCGTAATGCTGTCGGAAGGTCCGAAGTGAACTCGATCGCGAGCGCGCCGGTCAGCACGCTGGCCGCGGTCGAGTTCCACAACGTGACAAAGCGTTTCGGGAAATTCGCCGCGCTCGATGGCGTCACGCTGACCGTCGCGCCGGGCGAGTGTCTCGTCGTCTGCGGTCCGTCGGGGTCCGGCAAGTCGACGCTGATACGGTGCGTCAACCGGATCGAGTCGCACGACGCCGGGACAATCTCCGTACACGGTCAGGTCGTCGACGACCGGTCAACAACCGCAATCCGACGGATGACCGGCATGGTTTTCCAGCAGTTCAACCTGTTCCCGCACCTGACCATACTCGACAACTGCACGCTAGCGCCGCGCATCGTTGAGCGGCAGTCGGAAGCGATAGCAAGGAAAGTCGCCCTGGAACACCTTGAGCGCGTGCGAATCGCCGACCAAGCACATAAATTTCCCGGTCAGCTGTCAGGCGGCCAACAGCAACGCGCCGCAATCGCGCGGTGCTTGTCGATGAATCCTCGGGTGCTGCTGTTCGACGAACCGACGTCGGCGCTCGATCCGGAGATGGTCAACGAGGTGCTCGACGTATTAGTCGGTCTCGCAGCCGAAGGAAGGACGATGCTGTGCGTGACGCACGAGATGGGGTTCGCGAAGCGCGTCGCACATCGCGTGGCATTCATGGAAGCAGGTCGTCTCGTGCAGACAGCGCCGCCGGCACAGTTCTTCGATGCCCCAGACTCGGAACGCGTCCGCGCATTCCTCGGCCAACTCCTGCATATGCAATAGCCAGTAGCTACGTAAGTAAACCGTGATGTTGGTGCGGACTAACAAATGTAAGACTGGGCCCGCTTGGATTCGAACCAAGGACCAAGGGATTATGAGAAGACTGGACTCAGCGATCCCTGTTGGCCATCAATGACTTACAGATGTCACTAAGCTGTGTGCAAGAGAATGTGTAAGTAAATATCGGGTTTTTGACAGGGGTTTGTTGCTGCAAAAACACTTCGGAAGACAACAACCATCCCCGCCTCGAGCTATGATCCGAAAATCACGTTGTTGCGCGTCGCTCCTTCTCGGCGTGAGTCGAGCTGCTCAGAGGAAGCGAGTCGAACCCCATCTATTTTTGACATCAGCGAGTCGTCGTCGACTCACAGAGACCTGTTGACCGTCCTTCAAGAGGATTACCCAGCGACCGCGGACGCACTTAGCCTGCTTCACATGCCGATCTGCGATCCATTCGCCGCGCCGGACTTCCATCCCCTCATCCGATAATCGATCGGTGATCCGACGCATCGGACCGGGTACTGTGCTCACACCTTCCGGACTGAGAATATGAACGTACTGCAGATCTGCGGTCACGCGAAGCACCCCGCCACGGATCACGAGAGGTAGCAGACGGTCGGCGCTATCCTCCGATGAATTCTTTGGCATCTCCGGCTCTTCTGCTGCCGCAGCTTCGGCCACATGCTCGGGCTTGGGACTCGGCGTCTCGATGCTCTCTGAGGGCGCCTCTGCCGATAACCAGGCCGGCAGACTCGCAATGAGGCAGCTTGAAAAAACGGGTAACGCGCTGACCAACCACTCCTCGATGATCATCCACAGCCAGGCGGCATCCGTATCAGGCATCCCGAAAAGCAGATCGATCACTAGCGACGCTGGCACGAACAACAGCGTGGCGACGAAGCTAGAGATTACAAGCAGTGCGCGACTCAGTCGATCGCGCCCGGAAACAACCAGCCATTGGCTGAACCACCAGGAGAGGAAGGTGGCAGCTGCCGTGGCCATCCAGAACGCATGGCGCAGGATAACCCCGTGCTCGGCAACGGGACCGGCCTGCAAATTAGCGAGTATGAGGCCGATCAGCACGAAGACCGTCGCTGCAAAAAGCCCCCATCGCTGCGTCAATGAGTGGCCTCTCATCGCCCGACATTCCCGTCCGATAACTCGCTGCGTGCGCTCGGAAAGCCGATCTCGACGCGAGTGCCCACTCCGGGACTGCTCTCGATCATTACCGGCCAACCAAAACGGTCGGATAACCGCCGTACGATCGTCAGACCTACGCCATGCCCTCCGCGCCGCGCGACATCGCCGCGAACGAACGGTTGGTACATCGCATCGATCTGCTCGGGCGCCATGCCGACGCCAGTGTCACGAATCACAACCGATTCCGCACCCACGTCCACTGTCACTGCACCGGCATCGGTGTAGGAGAACGCATTGCGCAATACGTTACCCAATAGTACCGGCAGCACCTTCTCTGGTGCTGCGACAAACAACTTGTGTGTCGCATGGAGACTCGCCTCGACCGGCTTACCAGAAGCGAGGAGACGCGCTCGATCGAGCTCTTCGGCAAGGACATCGTTAATACAGACGATTTCGACCGGCAAACCGGTCTGTGACTCGCGCGCAAGCAGCAAGAATGCGCTGGTGAGTTCCTCCATGTCGCGCGTCGCCCTGCCGATGCGTGCGACGGAACGCCGGCTGGCCTCGCTGAGCCCGACATCGGTCTCCAGCATTCCGACAGCCAATTGGATTACGGTCAGCGGACTGCGCAGCTCATGGCTCGCGTCTCGGGTGAAATCACGCTCACGCGCCACAAATTCTTTGAGACGCTGGGCATAACGCGCCAGCGCCTCCGCGAGCTCTCGCACCTCATCGTCAGCCTCGCGTGGCAGCCTCGCAGGATCAAGCTGCGCAGGATCCGGTGCCGCCGGATCGAGCTCGCGAACCGCTCGAGCCAATGCAATGACCGGTGAAAAAGCGCGGCGCGAGGCGCGAAATGCCAGCCAGGTCGACAGATACAGTACCAACAGGACCATCGCGAGAGGCAGTAAACCAAACATGGTGGCGAGCTTGCCAACGCCGCTGCGATCGAACACGAGATAGAGACGCTCGCCCTCGCGATCCGAGACATAGACTACCGTCTCGACATCATCGATCACTCGCTCGTGATACCCGAGGGGCAACGTCGCGATCGACGAGGGCGCGGTACCAAGATAACCGGTCAGATTCACGGTCGCCGGCAAAGGAAAAGCGGGATCACGCTCGCGCTGCTGCCAAAAATGGGCGACCTCTTCACGCAAGGCTTGGCGAATCAGCACACCCTCGAGCAGCAGGCTCGCAAGAAATACGCCAACCACGGCCGCGGCACCAATAAACCCAGCCTGCATCAGAAACGCGCGACCGAGCCGCGCACGCAGCCCCTTAGCGGCCATCGTCGTCAGATACTCTATAGCCAGCGCCTGCTATCGTATGCAGTAGCGCACGATCAAATGGCTTGTCGATCGCCTTGCGTAGCGAGTAAAGATGACTGCGCAGCGTATCGCTGTCCGGTAGCACGTCACCCCAAACTTCGCGCTCGAGTTGTTGCCGGGTCACGACTCGCGGCGATGCGCGCATTAGCACGGTCAGAAGCTTCAAGCCGATTGGCGTGAGCGTCAAAGATTGGCCACAGCGAGTGACTCGAAGCGTGCCGGTGTCTAGTGTCAAGTCACCCACAGTATAGATCTCACGAGCGACAGCACGGCGGTGGCGACGTAGCAGCGTGCTAATTCGTGCCTCAAGCTCACGAACCTCGAAGGGCTTGACGAGATAGTCATCCGCCCCGGCGCCGAGACCCGTGATCTTGTCGTCCAGCGTGTCGCGAGCGGTAAGCATCAGCAGCGGTGTATCGATACGAGCCTCCTCGCGCAGCTTTCGGCATACCGCAAGACCATCGAGTCCCGGCAGCATGATATCGAGCACGATGACGTCATACGGATTCGTCACTGCCAGATGCAGGCCGGTAACGCCATCCGCGGCGTAGTCGACCGTGAACCCGCGATGTTCAAGGAAATCGATGATCGCTCCGGCAATGTCACGGTGATCATCGACCAGCAGGATGCTCGGCTGAGACACCTCGTAACCTCAAGACTTGGGTGTTGTCGGTTGGCCCGTCGCCGCTCGCTGCGGGACCTTGACGAGCTTGCTGATGTCGTAGCCCATGGATTCTACCTTCGCCACGAGCGCGGCATAGCGCGCCGCATCGATAGTCGGCGTGCGTGCCATGATCCAAACATAGTCGCGAGCGCTGCGGGCGATGATCGTCTCGGTATAGCCGGGGTCAATATGCGAGATGACGAACTCTGCCTTGATCGGCCATACGAACTGCATGCCCCAGATGGCGTTGTTGGAGCCCTCGATGACAAAACCCCTGGGCTGCATGCGCTTCGCAGGTCCGTCGAAAGACCCCTTGTTGAAGGTGAGGGTCGTCTTGATGGTTCCGTCGGCAGCGAGCTCATAAGACTCGATGGCGTTATAGATGTCCTTCTCGAGGAAGGTCGGGATAACACCGATGACATACCAAGGCCCCATAAACCTGGGCAGATCAAGCGAGGACACGACGGGCACTGTGACCTTCGAGGGCGAGACGGCGCAGCCGGCAAGCGAACACACGAGCAGGCATGCAATTACCACTCGTGGCAAACGCGGGAAACGGTCCATTTTCATGATGCGATCTCCAATTCTAGGATGATTTTCCCGCGCCATCAGTATATCGCGCCGGGATGGTATCGAGACTGCGCACATAGCGCAGCGTGCGGCCGCCGTCGAGCTTGCTGTCCAGCGACACCCACTCGCCGCTATCCACGGTGTAGGCAATCGAGATATCGATGCCCGCGCCTCTTATCGCATAGCGTTCGACGGCAACCTCTCGCTTCGCCAGACGTACGCTGCCGAGTCCCAGACGGCTGACTCGTATCGGCGTGTACTCGCCGGTCTGCGAATTGAGTAGCCGCTGGCGCTGTAACAGCAGATCCCGATCCCAGTAGGCGAAGCTCGCCACGCAGTCGCCAAGAGTGCGCTCGCCCTCCGAGCTGGCGATGACAAACATACTGCCGCGACCCCAACCGCTGACGGTCTGCTTCTTGCCGTTGGAGTCGGTTCGTGCGTCGATGGTCTGCAAGCAACCGTCCCGCCATACCTCCGTGTTGCGATGATCGTAGGCAAAAGCCGTGATGCGCAAAAACTTTACCTCGAACTTCGCTTCAGTCTCGATGCGTTTGCCACTCTCGGTCGGCGTCAAGGTAAATCTCTGAAAGCCGATTTCACGATCATCCAGAAATACATCAAAATTTAACTGACGCACTCCATCAGCGACCGAGGCACTGACGGGCATCGGCGAGAATACGCTCAGTGATGCCGCAACGATGAGCATTGTTGGCATGAGTTTCATCGACATCTACCTCCAGTCAGGGCGCACGCGGCGGCCCAGGAAAAAAAGCGTTGGTACGCTGAATGTAGGCGTTGTAATCCGGACGGCGATCAGCAATGTATTTCTCGAGTAATGCGACCCCGGATACCTTGAGCAACAAGATTGACATGACAAGCGGGCCTACCACGCTCCACCACGCACCCGAAGAAAGCGCGATGAGGAAAAACCCCCACCAAACGCAGAAGTCGCCGAAGTAATTCGGATGACGGGTGTAGCGCCACAGCCCGGTATTGAGCACCTTGCCGCGGTTGGCAGAATCACGTTTGAAACGACTCAGTTGCCAGTCGCCACCCGCCTCGAAAATCAAGCCGGTCAGCCATAGCATCACACCGAGCGCGTCCATCCAGCTGAGCGGTGCCGTTGAGTTGATCGCCGCCAGCAGCGGCAATGAAATCACCCATGCTAGTCCTGCCTGTAAGCCGAACACCAGATACACGCTCTTCACAGCAAAGCCTGGCTGGTTGTTGGCGCGAATTTTTTGATAGCGAAAGTCTTCGTCCTTTCCAAAGTTACGCCAGCCAATGAATGCGGCGAGCCTGATCGACCAGAGACTCACAAGCCCGATCACCAACCACGCGCGTGGTCCGGGCGCAACGTGTGCCATGGCGTAGGTGATCGATGCCAGCAAAAACATCAGCGACCACATGATGTCCACGATACTGACGTTACGCAGCGGCAAACTGAGCAACCATCCTGCTGCAGCGAATACAAGCAGTACCATGAGCCCATCGAGCCAGAGATTGAAATCAAACATTTCCATGCGCCTCC
>Ga0315904_10003962_pt1 | contig 21409 bp, 16 predicted proteins | sample LakEriMetagenome_6_FD_203529 | JGI IMG/M metagenome (GOLD analysis project Ga0315904, IMG submission 203529) | Freshwater fungal communities from buoy surface, Lake Erie, Ohio, United States - Buoy 12 MA120 | ecosystem: Environmental > Aquatic > Freshwater > Lake | place: USA: Lake Erie, Ohio...
GGCATCGGCACCGTAGCGATCGAAGATCTCTTGGGGGCTGCGATAGTTTCGCAGTTGCTTGCTCATCTTGCCGGTTTTTTGGACGAAGTCCGCACCGAGCGAGGCGCGAGCCTCCTCTTCGGTCAAGAACCGCTGCTTGCCATCCTTGCTCTCGTACCATTCGGCCAGCATCAACCCAAGAACGATGCAGTTTCGAAACGGATGCGGATAGTCTGTTGCTGATTGACCCAGCGATGATTGACCCAGCGATGATTGACCCGGTTGTCGGCCGAAGAGCATCGTGGAGATAGCCAGTTGCGAGTAGAACCAGCCTCGGGTTTGGTCGATCGCTTCGCTGATGAAATCGGCAGGAAATTGCGACTCGAATTCCGTTTTTCCCGTATGGGGATATCCCCACTGTGCAAAGGGCATCGCACCGCTGTCGTACCAGCAATCGATCACTTCGGTGACTCGCACCATGCGAGCCCCGGGGGCATAGGGGGAATCGTAGGTCACCGCGTCGATGTAGGGTTTGTGGACCTTGAGATCCTCGGCCAGTTCGGGATTGGCCGCCTTGGCATTGGCCCAGACTTCGGTTCCATCGATGCCTGGTTTTGACAAGAGTTCTTGGTAGGATCCGATCGACTCCATTTTCCCGCTGGACTGACAGACCCAGACCGGCAGTGGGGTTCCCCAGTAGCGTTCGCGGGACAGAGCCCAATCGACGTTGGATTCCAGGAAGTTACCGAAGCGGCCCGGACCGATGTGCTCGGGCAACCAACCGATTTTCGAGTTGTTTTCGAGCATCGCCTCGCGGAATGCGGTCGTGCGGATGAACCAGCTTTCGCGTGGGTACTGGATCAGGGGGTCTTGGCTTGCTCGCCAGCAAAATGGGTAATCGTGTACATATTGTTCTTGGTGCCAGAGCAACCCTTTCTCGCGGAGGGTTCTGCTGATGGGCCTATCGGCGTCTTTCACCCAGACTCCTTGGTAGTCGGTCGCATCGGCGTTGAATTTCCCATCGGGGCCAACTGCGCAGATCAACCCCGGGCCTTGGCCATCGACAAATCGTCCTCTTTGCTCGATGAGGACTTCGTAGTCAACTTCGCCGAAGGCGGGTGCAAGGTGGACGATTCCAGTTCCCGAGTCGATGGTGACAAAGTCGGCATGAACGACGCGCCATTGGGTTTGCTGCTCGCCACCGCTTAGGAGTTCAGCCGTCAGCGAGCCCATGGTTTTGTGATAGTAGTCAAACGGCGGGACATACCTCAGTCCGACCAACTGACTTCCCGGAACAGTCTTTTCGACGGTCAATTCACGTTTGATCTTTTCCCCGAGAGCCTTGACCAGGTCGGCCGCGACGATCAAGGTGTCTTTGGACTCTGGATCGGTGCAGTAAGCGTACTGGATCCCTTGGTGAACGGCGGCGAATTGGTTCGACGGTAGGGTCCAGGGGGTGGTCGTCCAGACGACGAGCGAGGTATTGGGTTGATCGACCAGAGGAAAGCGAACATAGACGCTCGGATCGGCGACCTCACGGTACCCTTGCCCGACCTCTCCGCTGCTTAGGGCCGTACCCCCTTGGGCCCACCACCAAACGATCTTGTGTCCTCGGTAGAGCAAACCTCGATCGAAAAGATTTTTGAGGGACCACCAAACGCTTTCAACATAGCTTTGATGGTAGGTAACGTAAGCTTCCGATAGATCGATCCAGAAGCCCAAGCGTTCGGTGACGCGTTCCCATTCCTGCATGTAGCGCCAAACGCTCTGCTGGCACTTGGCGATGAAGGGCTCGACTCCGTAGCTTTCGATTTCATCTTTCGAGTGGATGCCGAGTTCTTTGCAAACCTCGACCTCGACGGGCAAACCGTGGGTGTCCCAACCGGCCTTGCGATTGCACCAATACCCTCGCATGGTTCGGTAGCGAGGAAAGAGATCTTTGATCGCCCGGGTCAGGCAGTGGCCTGGGTGGGGCAAGCCGTTGGCCGTCGGGGGGCCTTCGAAAAAGACAAACGGTTGGGAGCCTTGCCTCAGCAACAACGACTTTTTATAGATGTCGTTGTCTTTCCAGAACTTGAGGATCGCTTCTTCTTGTTGAGGAAACTTAACGTCGGTCTTTACAGCTCGAAACATCGATCACTCGTCATCCGGAAATACGATAGGGTTGCCGTTCTCGTCCAACTCTTCATCGAGGGCTTCGGCGTCCGGGTGGCCTTCGAGCATCCCATCGTCGACCGGTTCGATTTGATATTCGTCCTCGAGTTCTTCCTCGAAATCGTCATCGAAATCGTCATCGAAATCCTCTTCGTCGAAGTCATCGAAGGGGTCCGGTTCATCGTCTTCCTGTTCGGGAGTGGCTTCCTCGGGAAGATCATCGTCCTCGACCTCTTCGTCATCGTCCCCCCAGGAACTTCGGATCGCAGTGCGTTTGGGCAAAATTTCCGGGACGGAGGTTTGCACGGCGGCCTCGAACCAATCCTCCAAACCAGCCACATCCTTGGCAAGCGAATCCGTTTCTCCGAGGTCAAGCATCTGGTTCATAGGGGCTTTATTTGAATGGAGTTTGGGCAATCGGTAGCAGGCAAAACAGCAGCGATTGGAGCGCCGTGGCGCTTCGGTACGGGCCTTGGAAGTAGTAAGTTGGCGATAAGTCGCTTGCCTGTCAACTGCCGATAGCCCTCGGGGGTTCAATCCGGAAAGCAAGAAAATCTTCCCGAGGGGACAATATTTCGAAATCCCACGCGAAATGTCCTCTAGGCCTGCGTTTTTCCACGCGGCGATTGCTCCTGTTTTTCACCAAAAGGGGATAGAGAAAATGCTCAAGAAAATTTTGCTCGGTTCGGCGTTGACAGCTTCCGCTGGAGGACTCTTGTTGGGCACCTCGGCCTACAGCTATGTCAAAACAGGGATCCATTCCCTGAGAGACTCGGTCAAGGATCAGATTCCCATCGAGGTCGAGATCAAACGCGCCCGGGAGTTGATCAGCGATTTGAAGCCCGAGATCGCAAGCAACTTGAAACTCATCGCTCGCGAAGAGGTCGAGGTTGCAAAATTGCAGCGTGAGGTCAACGCCAAACAAACCTCCCTGTCGAAGTCCAAGGACTCGATTTTGAAGCTCAAAGAGGACTTGCAAAGCGGTGTCCGCTATGTGACCTACCAGGGCAAGAAATACAGCATCGAACAGGTCCGACAGGATTTGGGCGACCGGTTCAAGCACCACCAATCGCTCGAAGCGACCTCCGAAAAGCTGGTCAAGGTACTCGATGCTCGCGAACGCAATCTGATCGCCGCCCGACGCAAACTCGACGAAATGCTCGCTGCAAAGCGGGAATTGGAAGTCCAAGTCGAGAACCTGCAAGCACGATTGACGATGGTCCAGGTCGCTCAAGCCGGCAACCAATTTGCAGTCGATGACGGTGCGATCAGTCAGGTTCGTCAAGCCCTCGACGAAATCGCCACGAGGATCGATGTGGCCGAGAAACTCGCCAGCGTTGTCGATGAAATCGGTTCGGTACCGGTCGAAGCTCAAGAGCACCATGAGGATCTTGCCGAAAGGATCTCAGCCTACTTTCTTGAAGACTCCCCTAGCTCGAAATCCGACCCCCAAGTCGACCCACTTAACGATCGACTCGCCGATCGGCCACTGTAAATCGGCTATTGACGAACCCTTGGCACCCTAGACGGATCGACCATTTCATTCCATCATGAACCTAGGTTTTTTGTTCCAAGCACCCTCGATAGCTCCACCGATGCCCAAACCCAAGATACTCTGGATCGACGGCGTCGGCAGCTATGCGATGTGCGACTCAGACGAAGTCGCGATTGGACAAGCATTCCCGGGAAACGATGTCGATTTGGCGATCCGAGGGGATCTGAGTCGCAGAGCCTGCATCATCGGCCGCAAGGGGGAAGACCACTTGGTCCAAGCCTACCAGTCCATGACCCTCGATGGCCAGCCTTTGCTGCGGCCGGCGATCTTGCGATCCGGGTGCATCCTAAAGATCGCGGATCGGATCGAACTGCTCTACACCAGGCCCACCGTCCTGAGCGGTACGGCCCGACTCGAACTGGTCTCGAACCATCGCTGGCAGCCGGTCCTGACCGCTGTGATTCTCCTAGGGGATTCGTGCATCATCGGTCCGACACCCGATGCGCATGTCGTATGCCCCCCCCCGCGGGGGATCGACTGGGCTGGACGATTTGTGTGGTTTCGACAGGCAGACGGGTGGATCTGCAAAGGGATCGCTTGCCCGGGTTTGGTAGCAGGCCAAACTCCGATCAGCGCCCCATTTACGCTTGAGACTGGCCTAAGAGTCCAATCCGATGTAGCCAGTTGGACCCTGACAGAGGGTTAAAAACAGTCCAATTCACGCCGCTTTGATCCTTCAAAGGGGATTAAGTGCGTCCGTGCCACTCGACACCCAGGCTCAATAGACCAAAATGATATTCACCAAAAAACTCTACGGCCCACCGAGCCCTTTTCCAATAAACCCGATCATGGAACGTCAAGGCGCTGCGATGAAATTCCAATACGGGAACGGTCAAAGCCCCCTCGAAGGCTACGTGATCCGTCGCGGCATCGGCATCGGCGGCTTCGGCGAGGTTTACTTCGCCGAAAGCGACTCGGGTAAAGAAGTCGCGCTCAAACGCATCCAGAAAAACCTCGACGTCGAAATACGGGGTGTCCGCCACTGCCTAAACCTCCGGCACCCGAACTTGGTCGCTATCTACGACATCCGATACGATCACGAGCAACAAGGCTGGATCGTTATGGAATTCATCGAAGGTGAGTCGCTTCGCGACCACCTCGACCGAAGCACCGATCCCTTGGCTGGCCCTATCCACTCTTTCGAACAAGGCAAACCCGAACGGATCCTACCTGTCTTCGCCCAGATCATCGCCGGAATGACCTACCTGCACGATCAAGGCATCGTCCATCGAGACCTGAAGCCAGCGAACATCTTCCTCGACAAGGGGCTAGCCAAAATCGGCGACTACGGCCTGTCGAAGTACATCAGCACCTCGCGACGAGCCGGCCAGACCGAGAGCGTCGGGACCTTCCATTACATGGCTCCCGAAATCGGTAAAGGGGAATACGGCAAGGAAATCGACATCTACTCGCTCGGGATCATCCTCTACGAAATGCTCACCGGTACGGTCCCTTTCGATGGCCAAAGCACCCAAGAGATCTTGCTCAAACACCTGACGGCCGACCCCGACCTCTCGATGCTCCCCGAGGGCCTAGCGCATGTGATCGGAAAGAGCTTGGCCAAAAATCCTACAAACCGTTATCGCGATGGTCGCGAGTTGCTCCATGACCTGGGCTTCGAATTGACCGCCGCGGGTTTTGTTTCACCGCTCCTAGCAGGCCGCCCTGCGATCGGCCAACCAACCCCGGACAACGCCTCTACAATCAACCGCGAGCGGACGTCCCAAGCCGACGCGCAGCAGGCCAAAGCCAAAAAAGCCATCCCGACGACCAGTGAGCCCCTGAGCCCGATGCAGAGGATCCAAGCTTTTTTTACGATTGGAATCGATGGTCATCGCGAAATGCTCCAACGAGAGCCGATCTTTCTTCAAGTCCGCGGCGGTCTAGAAAGCAGTAAATCGTGGTTTGGGGTTAGCTCGAACAAGGATTCGAGCAACTCGATCGCCGCCCTGGTCGCTATCGCCGTGATCCTGGCCATCTCGGGTGCCGCGGCCGTCTTGGGCTCGATCCTCGGCGCCTATGCGATCTACTACAGCTTGTGGTTCTTCGGCCACATAACCGCCGATGACCTTCGAAAAGCTCCATCGACCAAGGATTCCAGGACAATCGCTAGCCCCCTAGCCATGCAGGAAACCGTTGGCTATCCGACCGCCACCATTCGACCTGGAACCGCGGGCAATGCGAACCGTTCTAGCAAACCAATATCCGGCAAACCACTATCGAATAAAGAAGCCAAACGGATCTGGAGAGCCGAGCAGCAGCAGACCCTGGCCCAGAGAGACTTCTGGAACTCGACTCACAGTTGGATGCAGTCCCTGACCTTCTCAGGGCTGATCGCAGCCGTCACATCGATCGCCGGTGGCTTCGTCGCTGTTTCCAACGGGTACCTCACATCGGCCAACGGGATATGGAACTCTCAGGCCCTGGGCGCTATTGCTTGGCTTTCCCTCATGTCGATCCTGTGCAGTTGGACCGTCGTGTCCTTTGCCAGACGCTGGGAATCCAAGCAGGAGGATTCGATCGCCTTTCGCTTTGCCATGATGGTCTCTGGCCTGATCCTCGGGGCCATCAGCTTTCAACTCAGCGAATTTTTGCTAATCCCATGGAACTCGATCCTCAATGCTTCGTCTTCCTTCCAAACGCCTTGGTTGAATAAGGATTTCAATCGCTCGTTGAAAGGTTTCTACGATGCCGACCGGCTTCCGAATCTAGCTGGTCATATGGCCTTTTTCGCCGGCCTGATGTGGATCGTGCGTTGGTGGCGGCAATCCGACGCGTTAAGAAAGAAAAAGTTTTCAATGTGGGCAATCGTCTGGAGTATGCTCATGGCAGGATTGGTCCAAGCGGTTTTCTATTTCCCGAGCCCATGGTGCTTGTGGATGGCTGGAACAACCTCGCTTGCCGTCCAAATCGCCTCTCCGTGGATCGATCCGTCGCAACCCCAACTGGCTCGCAAGGTCTCGCAAGGAAAGGACGCACATGCTTAATCACGCTCCCAACAACGAACCTATCGACTCTCGAGGTTACTGGACCCTTACCTGGACCCTCTTGGTCGGCTTGGCCTGCTCGATGGGATTCGCCCAGGAATCCGAACCCAACACGGACTCCCAAAACCCTGTTCCAGGTGCCTATGGGGCGGCCCAACAGTCCCTCTCCTGGATGACCAACTCGCTTCAGCAAATGGCCAAGAAACTCGATTCGATCTCCGCGAAACTCGATCCGAATGCCTCGGAGGAGGAGATCAACCGCGAGGTCAAACGCGCGATGCGCGAAGCCTTTGCCGATTTCCTTCCGGCTGCATCGATCAACAATCTAGGGAAAGCACCCACAGATCCCCCAACGAGCAGTTCGACCGACTCGCTAGCCGAAGTCGACTCGACATGGACTGGCAACCAGAGCCCGATCTGGGATCCGAAAACTCCCTCTTGGGTCAAAGACCGAGTCGTCGACAACGAAGTCGTGCGCGTAGCGATCGAAAGTTCCGTCGAGTCCTCAGCCCAGGAATGCCTCGTTGCGATGGATCAACAGATGGTCGAACTGGTCCAAAAAGTGCTCGATCAGTATGTCCTGACCCACACGCAGGCTTCGCAAATCGAACAACTGACACCGGAGTTTTTGACCACCCAATTGGTCAAGGCCGATACCCAATACGAATTGGTACTCGATCGGCCCAGTGGCACCTACCACCAACTTTGGCGATTGGTGCACATCGGCCCCGATCAAATCCAACAAATCCACCGATGGGAACGCGAATCCGTCACGGCCAAACGGGTTCAATGGGTCGGTCAAGGGGCCCTAGGTGCCCTTGCAATCCTCGCAAGCGCCTCGGGACTCACCGGGTTGCTGGCCAAACGATCGCGGAATCGCAAGGAGCGGTCTTAAACAATGAGCCAACCGCAGATCGATAGCATACTGGTCGAAAACATCCGAAGGGGCCAGACTCAGGCTTGGCAGGATTTCATCGACCGATTCGAAGGCCGTCTGTTGGCCTATGTCGGCGCTCGACTCGCCGACCGAGCCCATGCCGAGGACATCGTCCAAGACACCTTCATTGGATTCCTCAACAGCCTACCGAATTTTGATTGCTCTCGGCCTTTGGAGAGCTACCTGTTTTCGATCGCTTCGTACAAACTGACCGACCATCTGCGCCGCGAAGGGCGTCGGCATGCAACACAGCTTGTCACCCACGAAAACTCCAGCGATGCGATCCAACGCCTTCCCTCCGGAGGTCGGCAAGCAAGCAGCATCGTTCGCTCCGGAGAGCAAAAAGATCGTGAGGAGAACGTGCTGCGCCAAGCCCTTGAGGACCAGATCAGCAAGTGGAAACAAAAGGGTGATTTCCAAAAGCTCAAGTGCATGGAATTGCTCATCGTGCTTGGGATGAGCAACAAAGAAACCGCCCAAGCCTTAGAGCTCAGTGAGCAGCAAGTGGCAAACTACAAATCCGATTTCATCCAACGGACCAAAACGCTTATCGCCAAACAGGCCGACCAGGAACGAATCCCCGAACTGGACCAAGAGACTTAAACGATCTTGCAGCCCGAACGGCCTACGATCTAGACCCGCAAGAAAATGTTTTGCCGCTGAAGGCTTCTCAAAAACAGCCACGTGATCAAGCAAAACAAAGCTAGCCCCGAATAGGCGTACCACATCGGTGAGTCTTTAGGAAAAAATGGCTGCACGGCATTCGAAACAAGATCGTGCAACACATAAGCGGCTAGAGCATTGGTGCCGAAGGTCTTGAAAATGGGGAGCTGCGCCCCGGCCAAATCGCACAAGACATAAAACAGCACAAAGATCGCCAGCGAAAAACCGGCAGCAAACGTCAGGTAGGAAAGTGTCCCGGCCCGCTGACTCATCATCCAATAATTCCACTGCCGTTCCGATCGCCCCGGGGGTTTAACAAACGGGGGTTCGGCCAACCAGGCCGTCATCGTGTTTTCTCGGATCTTGGACGCCACGCGCGACCGATCCGGTACGACCGGGTCCGCAGGAATCTTCGCTAACACGATCGCATTGGTCTGGCCATTGGTGCTCGCAGACGACACATCGTAGAACCTTGTTGCACACGAAAAGGCATATCCGAGCAGCATCAAGAGGCAAGCAGTGATGACCGACAAGCCTATGGCTCGACTCGGTACGATCGGCTTGGCATCGGCAGATCGACTCGGAACAAACCAATCGCATGCAAACGTGCCGAGCATCGCGGGAATCGTCCAACTGAGGAACCCCAGGGGCCCCCCATCGATCGCATTCGGATCGGTGTTGCACCAAGTGAAGTTAAAAAGATACGAGAGGACCACGTGCAAGGTGGCCGAACCGAGCATCCAGGCGAGTCGAGTCGAAAAAGGACGATGAATCACCGGTACAATCCACAGCGAGGTCACGGCGATGTGCATCAAGGTTTGGAACCATTGTCTCTTGAGCGGTTCTGCGATCGCTCCCCAGATCCCAATCTCTTGGAGCTTTTCCCAAGAAGCTGCTCGCGGTGAGACCGAATAGACCACGAATGCGACCAGGGCCAAGCCCAACAGACGCCTGACGATCCGACCGTAGGTCTGCCATGAGCCTCCGCCTTGAAGTTGACGACCGACAGTCAACCGCAACGAGAATCCCACCGCAAAGAGAAACTGCGGCATGATCGTATCGGCATAACTGCAGTAATCATGCGTGTGCTTGAGCACTTGAGGACAGGCTTGGTAGCCTCCAAAGTAATTGACAATAAGCATTCCAAGTACGGTGTACCCACGAAATTGATCGAGGGAAGTGAGCCTTTTGGATGGCTCGGTCGACTCCGCTGCGCTGCGGGTCGTGTTGCGGGTTGTACCGGATAGCTCTTTGGCTCCAGTGGGCAAACTCGAATACTTCTCGTCAGACATGAATGACTCTACGACGGTTCTAGGGGTCGATGTTTGCCCATCGATAAGCCGATGGAGGACGCACAAAGATGCGGTTTTGCAAAGGGCAAGATCGGCCAGGGCGATCGCTAGCGAGCCGGGTCGACCTTGAGCTCAAAATAGTTCTTTTTGCCCGATTCTACCTTGACCGTCAGTGGACTCTTGACCGCATCGTAGTACTTGGTGTCGATTCGACTCCTTTTTCCATCGGACATATCGACCCATGCACCTCCCTCGTCGAGGTAATCGTCTTTGGTTGGCCAAGTATCTCTCAGACAAACCTGTTGTTCGCCAGCAATGACTCCCGACTGCCGACTCTTGTCGTCGATTTGCAAAACGAATTTCCCTTCCGCGTCGGTTTTCCCATACGATCGCGGTCCGTTTTTGGACCAGAACTCAACATGAATCAGATCCATCGGCTTACCATCCATCAGCACAACACCCGAGACCTCTGCAACGTCTCTTTGAGGTCCACACCCGAGCGAGGTCACCATAAAAATGGACATCATCCATGCCATGAGCCTTGAAACCGAGAACTTGCTAGGAACAGAGCGAATCGTGCGATGCATGCGTCTACCTAAATTTGAAGTTGTGCGAATAAGAAACCATTTGACTCAGTAGGTTCCTTGGCCTATCGGGTCGACGGTCGACCCGATAGGCCAAGGAACCAAACCATTTTGGTTCAAGCGATCGCTAGCAGGAGCTTTAGCCTGCTAGCGATCCGTTCGATCGTTTTAGATGAGAAAATCAATCAGGAATCGTGACGATTTCCGACCCGGCACGCGTACCCATGGCGTTGTAGGTGATCGCATCGATCGTTTCGCTGATGTACCTTGTGGAACCATCGGCCATCGTGAATTGACTACCCGCACCGTGCAAGCTTCCGAAGGCATTGATTCGGTCGTCGTAGCGGATAGGATCGCGATACTCGACGCAATCTCGGATTCGGTAGTTGATCGGAACTCCGGTGCCTAGAAAGACGTTCCCCTCAGCACCGAACCAAACCCATCCCCAGTTGCCGATCTTGGTCGTACTCCAACCGGTCTCCGGACCGCAACGATCGAAGACAGGGTCGAAGACAGCCCGTTCGCCCATCATGATGGTGTTGCTCAAGCCGTCGGTGATCGAATTGAGTTTCCGAGCGACATTGCGGCTAAAGATCCCATCGGCTCGGGCTTGCGATGCCGAAGATACCGATCCGGGTGGACGTGGGTAATCGGTCCCAGGACCGAACGGATTCCAAAGACTCGGAAGTGTATTGCTGAAACCCGGATATCCACGTCGACCAGCGCAAGCAAAGTAATCGCCGCGCGCATAGCCACCGCTCGAATTGACCCCCGTGGTGGGATTCGGGTGAACTTCATTGTAAGGGCTGCCAGGATTCGAAGGACATCGGAGTACCGGCGTTACCAACTGACCGACGGCCGAGGTACCATCCAAAGGTGGCGAGGCCGTGTTGGCCGTGCTCCCTCCAAACGCGGGATTCGAAAGGGTATTGGCACCAAAATTCAGTTGGTTCCAATTGTTCCAGAACGATTGCTGCTCGACAAACGGCATCAATTGATGCATCAGAGCAAACCGTCGGGCCTGACCCGGTGTGCCCCACTCAGGATGCCCCCAACCGTTACCGTCGGCTCGCAACATTCCGAATGGAAGCCGCCGATTGGCCGATTCAAAATTGTGATTGGCCATCCCCCATTGCCTGAGGTTGTTCGAGCACTGCATCCGTCGGGCAGCCTCTCGGGCCGACTGAACCGCCGGGAGAAGCAACCCAACAAGCACGCCGATGATCGCAATGACGACCAGCAATTCCACCAAAGTAAAGCCTCGTACAATCCGCCTTTTCATATTCATTGACTAGCCCTTCGTGAAAGAAAAGAAACAATAAGGAGCTGTTCTTATAGTGGCTCGATAACTGCTTTGCAACAATGGCTAACCCGTTAGAAAAAATTTTTGCATTGTTTCTTGGTTTGGCTGGATTCTTGTTTTTTGGGCAGTCGCTAGAGATTCCACCAAGGATTTCAAGAGGGGATTTAAAGTGAAACGTTCGCGTCAGCTCGGTTTGCTCTTGATCGTTTGTACCTTGGTGATGGCCTCCGGTTGGGGGATCCGTGGCTCGTTTGGCCATTCGCGAGGTGCGATGATGCCCGGGGCCATGCTCGGCTTGAGCTTAGCCATCTGCTCGCGCCGCACGGACTGGTGGCAACGAGCCGCGATCCTCGGGTTGCTCTGCGCGATCGGTTGGGGGTTTGGCGGGACAAGCAGTTACGGACGCTTGATCCACTACTCGATGCAAGCCGACTGGACGACGAGTCTCTACGGCTACGGGAGTTTGTTTATCGTCGGTGCCCTTTACGGCGGCATCGGCGCGGCGTGCTTGGCCCTTGCATTGACTGCCCGTCGCTCGTTCTTAGAAGCTTCCCTTGGCCCACTGTTTTTGACCTACAGCCTCTGGCTACTGCTCGAGTGGCTAGGTGTGAAACGATGGAGCCTTGAACTCTTCGCCAAAGACCCGTCGCAGCCCGATGTAACCGCATGGTTGTACGATACGCTATGGCTCTGTGCGGTATCGAATCTGGCCCTTTGCCTGGCGCTCTGGCCATGGGTTGGGAGCTGGCGAAAACCCTTGCAGTTGATGATGCTCTTGTCGGCCGGATGGCTTGCGGCCATGACGATCTTGATAGGCTTGCTGGGCCTGAGAATCAACCCCTCACGATCCGATGCTTGGGCCGGATGCGTTGGGATCATGGTCGCCTTCTTGGGTTACTTTTTCGCCCAGCGCAATCGAGCCGCTATTCTTCTTTGCAGCTACGGCCTGCTCTCAGGCGGGCTCGGATTTGCTCTGGGGCAATTTGTCCAAGCTCTCGGTCGGAAGCGATGGGGACCCATCGGAGAATATCCCATGCTCCAGGAATTCGGTTACTGGACAATCATGGAGCAAATTTTCGGTGGTGCGATGGGACTGGGGATAGGCTTGGCCCTATGGCGATTGATCCAAGGCCGACTTGAGCCGCCGCAGGAAGACGTTCCGCCCGGCGATTTGAATTCCTTCGCTGTTTTTTCTTTATTCGGACTCCTACCGATTTTCAACCTGATGACCAACCTCGAAGCGTGGCTCAAGTCCGGGGCGATACCCGAACGGACTCTTGGAATTCCCATCGGTTGGATACTCCTCGGGGTAGGGCTCGTCTGGCTCCTGATCGTTCTGGAGTCTTTGAGACTCCATCGTCGAGGGCAACTCGATTTAGTACCCCCGAGCGATTGCGGAAAAGCCCGAGCGATGGCACTCGGAAGCTGCGCGATGGTGTGGATCCTCTACGCACTGCTTCCGTCCAAAGGACTACCGACTTCGCTGATGTTGATCGTCAGCTTGTCGGTCGGCGCCTTGCTGATTCTCCGAGTTCCATCCCAAGCGTCGGCCCCGAGCGCAACGAGTTGGCAACCGGCCCAGTCAATCGCGTGGCGGTTGACTTGGGGCCATCTGTGCCTTTGGCTCCTTGCGCCGTTGGTTCTTGGTCTGCTCGCGTATGCGACGAGCCAACTATAAGCCAATGGCGTTGGTACGGATTCGGCACAGGTTGCTATCGGCGGTGACAAATAGAGTCGAGCCGTCTTCACCAAAACAGCAGTTGCTGGTTCGCTCACCGGTATTGATTCGACCGAGCAAAACCCCTGCGTTGCTAAAGACGTAGATCCCTCCAGGACCACTGGCCCAAACGTTCCCCTGCTTATCGACCGACAAACCGTCGGGCAACCCGGGCCGCTTGCCGACTTCCTCGGTCGCATCGTAAAACAGTTTGCCCGCACCCAGAGTGCCATCGTCCTTGACGTCAAACGCCATCCAAATGGCTTTCTTCGGATCGCTCTGCGCGACATAGAGTGTTTTTTCATCCGGCGAAAAACCGATCCCGTTGGGTCGAGCAAGTTCCGTTGAAAGCAGCGTTAGCTCTCCTGACTTCTTCGAGATCCGATACACACCAAAATGATTGAGCTCTCGTCGTGGATCGTTTTCGCGTTGTGGCAGTCCATACGGAGGGTCAGTAAAGTAGATGTCTCCATTGGACTTGAGCACCCCATCGTTGGGGCTGTTGAGCCGCTTGCCCTGGTAGTTATCGGCTAGCGTCCGCTTGCCTCCATTGGGAGTCAATACGCTTACGCGCCTGTCTCCATGCTCGCACATCACAAGGTTCCCCTCGGAGTCTTTGAGCAATCCATTGGCACCAGGTTCGAGCCCATAGTAGGTCACCCCGGTGTATCCAGAGGGCTCCATGAACAGGCTGATTCCATGGAACTTCGACCAACTGAATATCGAATTGCGAGGAATGTCGGTAAAGAGCAAGTACCCGGTTTTGTCGTCTCCCATCCACAGCGGGCCTTCGGTCCAGGTGAACCCGTCGGCCAAGACCTCGAGTTTCGAGTCGACCGGCAGAAGCTTGTCAAACTCCGGTTTGAAGCGTTCGATCGTCCCAAGAGTCCGCATGGGTGTTTGCGTCGCAGGAGTTTGAGCATGGAGAGGATGTGATGCCATAGCCAAGACCATTGCCAACAGAGAGTAAATAAATCGCATGGATCCAAAGTCCCTAACATCGAGAGGCACTAAACGACCATCGAACCAACACCATGAGTTCGAAAAGGTCCTCCGAGTATAGTTTCCTGGCCGAACCGTTTGGTAGCAGACAAGCTCCCGAGTTTGAAAAAATCTCCGGAACACGCCGAACCTGTCTTCATCGCAATTCCTCCTGTGCGGCACCATGACGGCACCATCCGATGGCTTATACTAGAGGACCCGATTCCCTTCGCCTGACTCCCTTCGCCTGACTCCCTCGCCTAAAGACCTAAAATGCCAATCCCATTGCACAGCTCCAAATCCCTGATCTTGTGCTCTGGGCTCATGGCTTGGCTGTGCCTGCTTTTTTCTGTTCCGCTCAGTGGCGCGCCTCAAGCCCCCGAACAGGAAGCCCCCGAACAGGGCTCTGACAAATCCAACCCGACGATCGAATACGAAAAGCAAGTCAAAGCACTCCTTCGCGAGCGCTGTTTTGCCTGCCACGGTCCGCTCCGCCAAGAAGCCTCTTTAAGGCTCGATACCCTCGAGAGTATCCTTGCAGGAGGCGATTCGGGCCCGGCTATCATCCCGAATGAACCTCTCCAAAGCAGGATCCTCGAGCGAGTCTCGAGCAGCCAGCTAGGCTTTCGCATGCCTCCGGAACACGAAGGTGAACAACTCAAACCCGAGCAGATCGAAATCATCGAGCGATGGATCGTCCAGGGGGCCCAAGGCATCCCCAACGAACTGCCCGATCCAGATCCCCGCAAGCACTGGGCCTTCCAACCCCTGGTTGCACCACCCGTCCCATTCGCACAAAACGGGCCCTCACATCCCATCGACGCTTTCCTGCACGAACTCCACACCCAGCGAGGTATCGTTGCCCAGCCCCAAGCTCCAAACGACGTGCTGCTGCGCAGGCTCTATGTCGATCTGATCGGCTTACCGCCCCAAGCCCAAGATTGGAACAGCCTGCCGAGCCAGTGGGATGCAACTTGGTATGAATCGACCATCGACCGATTGCTCGATGATCCTAAGCACGGCGAACGCTGGGCACGTCACTGGATGGATGTCTGGCGGTTTAGCGATTGGTGGGGACTCGGGGACCAACTCCGCAACAGCCAACTGCACATGTGGCACTGGCGCGATTGGATCATCGAATCCCTCAACACCGATCGACCTTATGATGAAATGATCCAACGGATGCTCGCAGCCGACGAACTCGCTCCCGAGGACTTTAGCGATCTTCGAGCCACCGGATTCCTGGCCCGCAACTACTTCCTGTTCAATCGAAACCAATGGATGGACGAATCGATCGAGCATGTGAGCAAGGCGTTTTTAGGCCTGACGATCAACTGTGCCAAGTGCCACGATCACAAGTTCGATCCGATCAAGCAGACCGATTACTACCGGATGCGGGCGATCTTTGAACCCTATCACGTTCGGCTCGATTCGGTCCCGAGCGAAAGCGACTTTGCCAAAAACGGACTCCCCCGAGTCTTCGACGCTTTCATGGATTTGCCGACGTATCGCTTTGAACGAGGCCAAGAGTCCTCGCCCGACAAGTCGGCGATCATGACTCCGGCAATCCCAGAGTTTCTCGCACAGATCCCCTTAGAAATCCAAACCGTCGATCTCCCCGGGGTGGCTTGGCAACCCGAACGCCGGGAATGGGTGATCCCCAGCCAAATCGAAAAGGCTCGTGGGTCCCTCGCAGGGCTCACCCAAGCGGTCCAGAAGGCCAAGGAAAAACTCGCCACGGCTCAAGCCGAATTCCAAGTCCACGAGGATCGAAAAACCAAATCCGACACGGACCCCAAGCCGAAAACCGATCCTGCGAAAGTTCTTGTCGAAGACAAGTTCGAGACGCTCTTGCCCGAGCGCTGGAAAACCTATGGAGGCAAGTGGGAGTTGGAGTCTGGAAAGCTACAGCAGCTTCAAGACGGCCAGAGCCGCAGCGTTTTGCGTTGGCAGGAAAATCCTCCGAGCGATTTCGATTTGACCTTGCGATTTACCATTCTCGGCGGGAGCACTTATCGCAGCGTCGGGGTCTCGTTCGACTCGACCCAAGCCGACGGGACGATCATGCCAGGTCCCCAGGACAGCGAGGTCATGGTCTATGTCAGCGCCCACGGCCCGGATCCCAAAGTCCAAGCCTCCTATGCCCAGAATGGGACTTATCATTATCCCCCTGAGGGCCGCGCGTCGCATCCGGTAGAGCTCAACAAAGAGTACACGCTGCATCTGCAGGTCCGTGGCCAACTGATCAACGCGGCGCTGAACGGCCAACCGAAGGTGGCTTGGAAAAGCCCGTTGGCTCGACAAGCCGGTGCGTTGCAATTGACGGCATTCGACGTCCAAGTCGCCTTTCATGAGATCCGAATCCAGACCCTCGGAGATTCGGTGCAACTGCGAGAGCCCGGCAACGGAATGAGCCTTGGGCCTCAAGATGCATTGCAAGTCGCCAAACTCGAGTTGCACCAAGCCGAGCAAAAGCACGCGGCAGGGCTTGAAGAGATCGAGGCTCTGCAATTGCGGTACGAGGCTTGGAAAAAACGTTGGACGCTCGAAGACCAACAAAGCACCGACGCACGTTCGGGATCCAAGTCGGATCTGACGGAGCTAAAGAACGCCGAGGAGCTCGCTCTGCGAGCTTGGGTTCTTCAGGATCGCAAGTGGCAGTTGGCTAAGGCAACTTTGCAGCACACGGCAGCTCAGATCCGCTTGTTAAAAGCTGTACCGGAGAAAAAGGAAGCTGCGCAAAAGGAGCTCGACCAAGCCGCCGGGGAGCTTGCCAAGGCCCAGGAGCAGCTCCACAACCCCGACGGAGATTTGGTACGATTCGTCGGTGCTCAGTGGAGCGCGACACGGTTCCTAAACTCCGGTGCGGACGATCCGAAACCCGAGTTTCCCAAGACCAGTTCTGGACGAAGAACAGCGTTGGCCAAGTGGATCACGGACGAACGAAATCCGCTCACGGCCCGAGTGGCCGTCAACCACCTGTGGAATCGGCACTTCGGTGAGCCGCTGGTATCGAGCGTTTTTGATTTTGGAAACAAAGGGACCAAGACCGAGCATCAAAAGCTCTTGGACTGGTTGGCATCGGAGTTGATGTCGCATGGTTGGAGCATGAAGTACATGCATCGGCTAATGCTCACCTCGGAGGCATATCGCAGGCATTCGAGCCTAGCGGGGGCTCCGTCGGCCATCGCGATCGATCCGGACAATCGGCTCTTGTGGAGGAGAAGCTCGATTCGGCTCGAGTCCCAGGTTGTCCGGGACTCGATTCTATCGCTTGCAGGGAGTTTGGACGCGACGATCGGAGGCCCTTCGGTGCCGATGAACCAGCAGGCCGATTCGCTCCGACGCAGTTTGTATTTCTTTCATTCGAACAACGAGCGGAACATGTTTTTGACGACGTTTGACGAAGCGTTGGTCAAGGAGTGTTATCGGCGGGACCAGAGCATCGTTCCCCAGCAGGCCTTGGCCCTGAGCAACAGTCGATTGGTTTTGGACTCTGCGGTTCGAATTGCCGAGCGGATCGACCGCGAGGGGCAGGGGGGGCGGGTCGAGGAGCAGGAGTTTATCGAACAAGCGTTCCAGCAGATCTTGGGGATCCGGGCCGACGAGGCGATGGTTGGGGCCAGCAAGCGGGCGATGGAGCGATGGCGGAGTTTGCCTGAGGGTGGGATAGGCCAAGGGTCATCGATCCCCGATCGGATTATGCTGGTATGGTCGCTGCTGAACCACAACGACTTTGTCACCCTGCGCTGATTGGTTACGTGGTCTGCTCCCGTGGGATAGGCTTCCAGCCTGTCCGCCTTTGAAAGAGATTAGCACAGTAACCACTAACGGGAACACTATTGGCTGGAAGCCAATCCCACGGGGGGAAAATGAACGGGATTTTTAGACGGAGGCATCTGCCGCATTGGGATGTGGAGGGGCATCCGGTTTTTATCACCGCGTGTCTGGAAGGGAGTATTTCTGCGGCCGGAGTAACGCAAATACGCGAGTTTCGAGAGCAGCTCGAGGAGAGACCAAAACCCACACACTTAACTGATGACGAGTGGGAATACCAGAAACACAAATTGCTGTTCGCGCAGGTCGATCAGTTGCTTGATGGACGCAGCCCTGTAACGCACCTTTCCGATGAGCGCCAAGCTGAGATTGTTCAGAATGCGTTCCTACATTTTGCAAACGAGCGGTACAAACTGCTCGCGTTCGTTGTCATGCCGAGCCATCACCATTGGTTGTTCGTGCCCGATGAGGCATGGGCGATCAACGCCGTTGATCGCTCGCGTGATAGCGAAGGTCGCGGTCGGACTCCTCGTGAAATCATTTCGCACAGCATTCAAAGTTATACTGCCACAATGTGTAATCGAGTCCGAGGCGCATCTGGGGCTTATTGGCAAACGGAGACATTCGATCATTGGGTTCGCGACGATTCTGAAATGCTTCGCATCATCGAGTACATCGAACAGAATCCGGTCAAAGCGAATCTAGTGAATAGCCCCGAAGAGTGGCGGTGGTCCTCCGCGCGTTTGCGCGTTGAAACTGGCGTTGCACGCGGTCAAGCACTAGGCGTGGAATAGGCTTCCAGCCTGTCCTCTTCTTCATGACGTTGGTTCGGTGATGCTCATGATTACCACCCTTTCTCTCCTTAAGCCGGACAGGCTAGAAGCCTATCCCACGTTCGCGATGGTGGGTAAGGCCTCGGTTTGCATGAGTCGCTTGGCGTCTTGCTCCTGGCCGTACAAAACGACAACATCGCCTTGCTCGATGGTATTCCCAGGTCCGGGGATCCCCGGCAACAACGCATCGTTGCGGCGGATCGCTAGCACGATCACTCCCGAGTCCCAAGGACGAGAATCCCTGAGCTTCTTTCCGACAAGTGGATTTGCCTGTTCGATCAAATACTCTGAAACGACATAGCCGTGTTCAACCCTTAGGAGCAGTTCGTAATCCAAAGCCCGTACCAAACCTGCCTGAGTCAGCGAGTAGGAGATGATGTGATCGAGCGTTTTTCGAACAAAGTCCAAACGGCTCATGGCGGTGATCGCCAATGCGATAACGACGGCTGCGAGGATAACCATCAGCGATCCGATGGCATTGCTCCCTTGGACAAACGTGGCAACCATGGTGGCAAGAGCTGAGGTCAGGCCGATGTTACCGACAAGAATCAAATCTCGGATAATGCGACGTCGGACAGGATGGTTGACCACCAACTCAGCTTCTTTGGTCGTAAACCCTACGCCGAAAAAAGCCGAATAACTTTGGAAGCTGGCCGTATCAAAACTCAGGCCGGTCATCATCAGAGCCGTCGTGGCTACTTTGATCGCCAGCAAGGAGAAAAGAGCGATAACGATCAAGGTAACAATCGCAGTCATCTGTCTGTTGGACCTTATTGAAATGGCTCTTGTGGAGAATTTTTTGGCAAAAGGTCATTGTAACTGAGAGTTTTTTAGGCTATCTGAATTGTCGATGATTTCCCCGAAATCAACGGGCTGTTTATCTCACGCCTCAAGCCTGCTCCCATAACCGCTTGGCCCCCCCTCCCCACCAGGGCTTTGGCTGGGGGGGAGGGGGCGGGGGGGGTGAGGGGGATGACCGCGCGTAAGGCTCTTTGGGCAGTAGAGATCAGGCAGTTGGTTTTAGCCCGGAGGGCGGCACTTCTCTGCCGGTGTGCGTAAGCCACCGGACCCTGGCAACAACACAACCATTCTATATTTTTCCGATGCGCAAGCATCTATACCAGATACTTCGCAATTCCATAACTGTCTTATTTAGCAAACACCTGCTAGGTCGCTAAAACTACCACTCACCCCAGTGTGCCGCCCTCCGGGCTTTTGGCGGTGTCACCTTCTTCATGACATCGCTTCGAAGATCCACACAGGTACCACCCATTCTCTCCTGAAAGCGGACAGGCTGGAAGCCTATCCCACGTTCCCGATGGTGGGTTGCGAGGCAAAGCCCGCTTCACCCACCCTACGGCAAGATTCACTTCCAGCGAGAACTTGCCCAAAAAGAAACGCGTCGCCAATGGCGACGCGTTTAGAAGAATCACAAGGGCAAGAGAGCCTAAGAAAAAAGCGTTACTTCTTCCGCCGCCTCTTGGCCACAAGCCCACCCAGACCAAACAGCGTACCGATCACCATCATGCTTGGCTCAGGTACTACGGCGTCTGAATTGTAACTTGCGACACGAAAACCGATTTCGTTGTCCTCGCTGGTAGGGGCCAAGCTGCGGCGAGACGACGACGACAGGTCGCTGAAGCCCTGGATCCAGGAGCCGCCGCGGAACCCCCGAGAATTTGAACCGCTACCATTATTCAGGAGGAAGGAAGTCTCTTCCCATTCGAAGACGTTGCCACCTAGGCCCATCACGCCATACGGACTCAAACCACCGGCGTTTTTCACATCCGCAGGGCCTTGGGCAGCGGTTCGTCCGTAAACTGCCGAACCTACGTCCGTTCCACCCCCAGTTATCGTTGGAGCACTATCGCTACCAGTTGCGTAATCCCAATACTTATTGGATCCTGTTGTCTTATTCGGATCGTAATACGCTGCCTTGTACCACTCGTTGGAGCTCGGCAAAAAGAAATTCGCTCGCTTACTGCGATAAGGGTTTGATGCGTCGTAATCAAGCGTGTCAGCCTCAGTCCATGGGGTGAGGTCAGTGGTTATCGTGCTATTTGCGTAGTTATACGCTGGAGCGAACCCCTTCTGGGTATTAAGCCAGTTGACGAACCGCGCCGCTTCGTTCCATGTAATACCGGTGGCAGGCCTATTAGCTCCATTACCGCCATTGGTCGTCATGTCTTCCAGAGAAATCCCCACGACGCCAGGGTTAGCGTTGTACGCGGTGACCATAGCCCGACTGACCTCGAACGTGTTAATGTCGTAGGTGCGACCCACGGACCCTCCGGGATTCGGGGCACCGGTGGTATCGTGAGCATTGCCGGGATTGCCAATGGGGACAAACTCCATTTGGAAGCTTTGGCCAGTACCAGATCCGCCGAAGGTGACCGTACCGGCATGGCTCGGGGAGGCCAGACTGGCCACAGTCGCCAATGCACCCGCTGCAACACTCAAAACACTCATGCGGGTTGACCGCCAACTCAAGAATCCAACTCGTCTCATCTCAAAACCTCTCAAAAGATACAAACAGGGTAAAGCTATTCTTGCAAATGCTTCGGTTCTCTGTGAGGGCGTGCAGAGGCCGAGGATTCTACCCCCCCCCCCTGCACGAACAATGCGTAGAAGCCCTCAAAAACGGAAC
>Ga0315904_10003966_pt1 | contig 21402 bp, 19 predicted proteins | sample LakEriMetagenome_6_FD_203529 | JGI IMG/M metagenome (GOLD analysis project Ga0315904, IMG submission 203529) | Freshwater fungal communities from buoy surface, Lake Erie, Ohio, United States - Buoy 12 MA120 | ecosystem: Environmental > Aquatic > Freshwater > Lake | place: USA: Lake Erie, Ohio...
CCTCGCGCGCCACGATCCTTTCGGAATAGCCGCCATAGGTGGGCGAACCGTCGCGCCGGTCCTTGCCGTTATAGGTGCCGGTCATGCCCCCATCGAGGCAATATTGTTCGAGATCGGCCTCGCAATGGCGGCATTCCATGCAGCTATCGACCATGCAGCCGATCGCCACGCGGTCGCCCACCTTGTGGCGGGTGACGCCTTCGCCCACCGCCGCAACCACGCCGACGATTTCGTGCCCCGGCACGATCGGGTAGACCGTCCCGCCCCAGTCATTGCGCGCCGAGTGGAGATCGGAATGGCAGATGCCGCAATGGCTGATCTCGATCAGCACATCGTCATGGCGCAGCCCCCGCCGGGTGATCTGCATCGGCCCCACACCGCTGTCGGGCGCCGTCGCGCCATAGGCCCGGCAAGGGTATTCGTTGGTTGCGGTGGTCATGCGAGGTCTCCTTCGTCTGCTGTTTCGAACCCGCAGGGTTCGCAAGGGCGACTGCCCGCCGGCCGGTAGGCCGCCCCCGCGGAGGCATCGGCGAAGCCGATAAGCCGCGAGCGCAAAAAACTACTTCGGCGGCATCCGGATCGCCCCGTCGAGGCGGAACTGGTGGCCGTTGATGTAGCTGTTGCGCGCGATCTCCAGCACGAGGCTTGCGAATTCCTCCGGCTCGCCAAGGCGCTTGGGGAAGGGGACCGAGGCATTGAGCTGCGCCCACATCGGCGGGTTGCGGTCCTTCATCCCCAGCATCAGCGGAGTGGCGAAGATGCCGGGCATCACCGAGTTCACGCGGATGCCAAGGTCCATCAGATCGCGCGCCATCGGCAGGACGAGGCCGTTCACCCCGGCCTTGCAGCTGCCATAGATTACCTGCCCGATCTGCCCGTCCTGCGCCGCGACGCTCGCTGTCAGAATAATCGCCCCGCGCTCGCCATCGTCATTGACGGGCTCTGCATTGGCCATGCCGAGCGCCGAGATGCTGGCGACGCGGTAGCTGGCGACCAGAATGCCTTCCGCTCCGAAGGCGTAATCCTCGGTCGAGAGGCGCTTGTAGGCACCGCTTTCCTTGTCCCAGCCCAGCGTCTTGCCGCGCCGGCTCGCCATCGCGCAGTGCAGCGTCACGCGCTCCTGCCCGTGAGCGGCGCGGGCCGCGGCAAAGCCGGCCTCGACCGAGGCCTCGTCCATGATGTCGACATGGTGGAAGGTGCCGCCGATGTCGCGCGCATGGGCCTCGCCCGCCTCGTCATTGATGTCGAAAATGGCGACCTTCATGCCCGCAGCGGCAAAGGCTGCCGCGCTGGCCTTGCCCAGCCCGCTCGCGCCGCCGGTGACAACGGCGGCCATGCCCGGTTCAATCTTCATGGGTTCTCTCCCTTGATGCTTTTGTCTCTGGCTAGGCGGTTCGGCGGCGGTGCGCTAGCTGTTCAATTGCAGCATGAAAGCCCCTGCCGCTTTCATCGCGCCGTCGCCAATCTGTCATGCCGCAAGCCTAGGCGCTGGGCAGAAAGCACCTACAGGAAGACCTGCCATGACGATCCGCCCGTTCCACGCCTTTGCCCTGATCGCACTCGGCTTTGCGGGGGCCTGCGCCACCGTGCCGCCGATGATCATGGGCGATCCGGCGGTCAATGTCACCGCGCGGGCCGAGACCCCGCCGGTCGGCACGGCGCGCGCGGATGCGGCTGATGATCCGGCGATCTGGCGCAACCCCGCCAATCCCGCCGCGAGCCTCGTGGTCGGCACCGACAAGAAGGGCGGGCTTTACGTCTATGACCTCAAGGGCGCGCAGAAGAGCTTCCTGCCCGCAGCCGGCCTCAACAATGTCGATCTGGTCGAACTGCCCGACGGCACCGTGCTCGCCATCGCCAGCGACCGCAGCAATCTGGCCATGGGGCAGTTGTTCGTCGCCCGGCTCGACACGGCCAGCGGCAAGCTCGCCTTCGTCACGCGGGTGCAGGTGGGGGCGGGCGAGGGCTATGGCGTGTGCGGCGGCACGGTCGAAACGGATGGCTCCTTTACCGTCTACAGCGCCTTCAAGAGCGGGGTGATCTATCGCACAGGGCTGCAATTCCTCGGCGGCGAACTCGTCGATCAGACCGAGCCATTGAACAGCGTGCCGACCCAGACCGAGGGATGCATCTACGACGACCGGACCGGTATGCTCTATATCGGCGAGGAAGATGTCGGCATCTGGGCGATGTACGGGCGCTTTCAGGGCGGGCCGGAAGACCGCAAGCTCGTTGCGCCGATCGACAACAAGGTGCTGGTCGCCGATGTCGAAGGCCTCGCCATCGCGCCCGAGGGCGCCGACGGCGGCTATCTCGTCGCGTCATCACAGGGCGACAATGCCTATGCCGTGTTCCGCCTGCCCGACATGACCCCGCTGGGCCGGTTCCGCATCGCGGCCGGCACCTTCGGCTCGGTCGAGGAAACCGACGGGATCGAACTCGACAACCGCGATTTCGGGCCCGACTTTCCCAAGGGCCTGTTCATCGCGCAGGACGGGATGAACGCCCCCAAGGCGCAGAATTTCAAATATGCGCGCTGGGACGATATCCTTGCTGCGCTGGAGGCGGGGAGGTAACAGCCAAGCCATGACCATGCTCACGCAGGACCGCCGCCGCTTCCTCGGCGCCACCGCCACCGCCTTTGCCGCGCTTGCCGCGAGCGGCTGCATGACCAACGGGGCTGCGCCTGCCGCCGGCCGGGCCGCGCGCAGCAGCTTTGCCGGCTATGGCGCATTGAAGCCCGATCCGGCGGGGCTGCTCGATCTGCCTGAAGGTTTCTCCTACCGCATCCTCTCGCGGCTTGGCGATGCGATGGACGATGGCGGCACCGTGCCTGACAAGGCCGACGGGATGGGCTGTTTCGACCTCGGAAACGGCGAGATCGCGCTGGTGCGCAACCATGAATTGCAGCCGCAGAACGATGCCGGCGGGCCGATTGCCAAGGGCTATGGCAAGCGCAATGGCGCTTTCGTTTCGGGCGGCACCACCACGCTTGTGCTCGATGCGCAGACCCTTGCGGTGAAGCGCCAGTTCCGCAGCCTTGGCGGCACGATCCGCAATTGTTCGGGCGGGATCACCCCCTGGGGCACCTGGCTGACCTGCGAGGAGACCACCGCGCGCAAGGGCAACGGGCTGGAGCAGGATCACGGCTGGGTGTTCGAAGTCCCCGCCTCGGCGCGCGGGCTGATCGATCCCGTCCCGCTCACCGCGATGGGCCGCTTCAACCACGAAGCCGCCTGCGTCGATCCGGCCACCGGCATCGTCTACCAGACCGAGGACCGCGACGATTCGGTGCTCTACCGCTTTATCCCGAAGGTCCCCGGCCAGTTGGCCAAGGGCGGGCGCCTGCAGGCGATGGTGATCGAAGGGATCGCCGATACCCGCAACTGGAGTTCTCCCGCGATGGCGGTGGGCAAGGCCTATCCCGTCCGCTGGGTCGATCTGGACGAGGTCGAAGCCCCCAAGGACGACCTTCGCGCCCGCGCTGCGGCCAAGGGCGCGGCGCTGGTGGCGCGCGGCGAGGGGCTGCACATGGGCGAGAACGCCGTCTTTGCCTGCTGCACCAGCGGCGGGGCGAAGAAGCTCGGCCAGATCCTGAAGCTCACCCCCGGCATCGCGGGTGCGAGCGACATGGTCGAGCTGTTCTTCGAGAGCGAGAGCACCGAGCAGTTCAACTATGGCGACAACCTCACCGTCGCTCCCTCGGGCCACCTGATCGTGTGCGAGGACCAGTATACCGAGGTGCAGGAGAACCATATCCGCGGCATCACGCCGGATGGGCGCGCCTATACGCTCGCGCTCCTGCGCGCGCAGACCGAGCTCGCGGGCGGATGCTTCTCGCCCGATGGCAAGGTGCTGTTCGTCAACATCTACGCGCCGACCGCCACCGTGGCGATCACCGGGCCGTGGACGGCCTGACACGCCGCACGGGCTGAAGGCGCGGGCATGGCGAGCTTTCTCTTCGCGCTGATGCTGGTCTTCGTGCTGGCGCTGGGCGGGCGCGATCAATGGCTGGTCGCGCGCCTCTCTGACACATTGGGGCAGGGCTGGCCGCTGCTTTTCACCGGCATGGCCTCGGCTGCGCTGCTGGCCGGCGTGATGGCTTGGGTGGGCGCAGGCTTTGCCGCGCAATTGCCCCCGCGAGCAGGCCAGATGCTGGTCGCCTTCGCGCTGGCGCTGGCCGCAGCCGAACTCGCCTGGCCGGTGCGGACAAGCGAACCGCGCGAGCCCACGCGTTCTCTGGGAGCCTTCGCCATCGTGCTCGCCGCGCGCCAGCTTGGCGATGCGGCGCGCTTTGCCGTGTTTGCGCTGGCGGCGCAGGCGCACCTGCCCGTCACGGCGGCGCTGGGCGGGGCGCTGGGCGGGGCAGGCGCGATTGTGCTGGGCTGGACGCTCGGGGGAGAGGGGCTGGCGCGCTTCCCGCTGCCGCTCATCCGCCGCGCGCTGGCGGTCTGCCTGCTGGCGGCAGCGATCATCACCGGCCTCGGCGCGCGATACGGCGCATAGCTATCCACAAGGGCGCGCCCCATTGCCGGGGGCGGGGCGTTTGCTATGCCTGTGACAATGCACAACGTCACCATCATCGAAGGCGCTGACAATGCAGCGATTGCCGACTGGCTCACCAGCACGCTGAGTGTCGCGCTGGCCCGCAAGGCGCTGACCGGCATCGATCCGCGCCACCGCGCGGTGGTGATCTCGGTGCCCGGCGGCTCGACCCCCTTTCCGGTGTTCGAGACACTCCTCACCCGCGATCTCGACTTTGCGCGCCTGATCCTCTGGCCCAATGACGACCGCATCGTGCCCGAGGATCACGAAGCCTCGAACACCGGCAAGATCCGCGCGCTGTTCGAGCCTGTCGGCGCCCATGTCGTGGCGCTGGCCGAGGACATGGGCGTGCCAGCCTTCGATCTCGTCTGGCTCGGCATGGGCGAGGACGGGCATATCGCCTCGCTCTTCCCCAACACCGATCCGCAGGTGGACGATCCGCAGACGGTGAAGGTTCTCACCCCCGATCCCTTGCCGCCCCATGCCCCGTTCGATCGCATCACCCTGACCATGCCGAGCCTGCTCGCCACCTCCGAACTGATGTTCTTGATCCGGGGCGAGGCAAAGCGCGCGCTGTTTGACGCGGCGATGCGCGGCGAGAATGATCTGCCGGTCGCCCGCTTGCTCGCCGCCGCTGCCGCACGCGGCATTCGCGTGACTGCCTTCACCTGATGGCGCTCTGGCTTCCCGCCGCGCTCCACCGCGCCCTGCTGCCGCTGGCGCACGTCGTGCGGCACCGCTGGCGGCGCTGGCGCAAGGTGCCGATTGCGGGGGTGAGCATCATCATCACCAATATCGCGGGTGATGTGCTGCTCCTGAAGCACTCCTACGGCCCCTCTGTCTGGGCGCTGCCGGGCGGCGGGCTCGGGCGCGGCGAAGACCCCGAGGCGGCGGCGAGGCGCGAGGTGCGCGAGGAACTGGGCGTCGATCTCGTCCGCGTCACGCCGATCGCGACGCTCGAGGAAGTGCTCTCGGGATCGCCCCACACGGCCCATGTCTTCGCCGCGATCTGCGACACCCATCCGCGCCCCGATGGCCGCGAGGTGATCGAGGCGCGCTTCTTCCCCTCCCACTCCCTGCCCGAACCGCTGGGCGAGACCACCCGCGCAAGGATCGCCGCATGGCGCGCGCGGGAAACGGGGTAGGGGTGTCTTTGCTCTTGTCGCGCTGACGCGCGATGCAGACCTCCCGCCCCGCCTCCCCACCCGGCCACCAATAGTACCACTATGTTGTGGTGGCCGGGCGGGGAGGCGGGGCGGCCAAGGAATCGAAATGTCTGCGCCACCGAAGGTGGCTTGAAATCAAAGCAACCGCAACTGCGCCTCGTCCCTTGCGGGCTTTTCGTCCTCGGCCCCCTCAAGTCCCGAGAGCGTCAGGCCCATCAGGCGGATCGGATCGGGCAGGGGCAATTCGGCCTCCAGCAGCCCGCGTGCGAGCCCTGCGAATTCCTCCTTCCCGCTGACCCAGTGCGGCACGGAGGCAGCGCGGGTCATGATGCGGAAATCGGTGAACTTCAGCTTCAGCGTCACCGTCCGCCCGCACGCGCCGGACGCCGCGATCCGCTCCCACACAATGTCGATGATGTTGGCGAGTGTCTCGCGGAGCGCCGCGCCGCTGCCGATATCCTCCGAGAAGGTCCGCTCCCCGCCGACCGATTTGCGCACCCTGTGCGCCGCCACGGGCCTGAGGTCGATGCCGCGCGCGGCGCGGAACAGATAATCGGCCATGCTGCCGAAATGCTGGCGCAGGAAGGCGATGTCCTTGGCCGCCAGATCCGCCCCCGTCGCGATGCCGAGCGCCTGCATCTTCGCCTCGGCCCGTGGGCCGACCCCGTGGAACCGCCGGATCGGCAGGCCCGCCACGAATTGCGCGCCTTCGCCGGGGCGGATGATGCACAGGCCATCGGGCTTGTTCTGATCGCTCGCCAGCTTGGCGAGGAACTTGTTGTAGCTCACCCCCGCGCTCGCGGTGAGCTGCGTCTTGGCGCGGATTTCCTGCCGGATCAGGGTGGCGATACGCGTGGCGCTGCCGATCCCGAGCCGGTCATCGGTGACATCGAGATAGGCTTCGTCGAGGCTCAGCGGCTCGATGACGGGCGTGTAGTGCTCGAAAACGTGGCGGATCTGGCGGCTCGCTTCCTTGTAGGCATCAAAGCGCGGACGCACGAAAATGAGGTCCGGGCAGAGCCTGAGCGCGGTGACCGAGGGCATGGCGCTTCTCACCCCGAACTTGCGCGCCTCGTAGCTCGCCGCGGCCACCACCCCGCGCCCGCCCGCAAAGCCGACCGCTACGGGCTTGCCCCGCAGATCGGGATTGTCGCGCTGTTCGACGCTGGCGAAGAAGGCATCCATGTCGACATGGATGATCTTGCGCAGACCCGGTGCGCTCTCGTCATCCGCATGCGAAGGGGGCAGGCTTGCCATGCCTTGCACAAATAGAAGCTTCGCCCGCGCGAAGGAACTGTTGCTGGAACCAATCACCCGTCCTGCCATTTTGTGCAGATGCGAAAAGAACAGTGGTCTTCCGGCGAACCTCTCGGCAATGGCCCCGCCATGGCCACGACGCACGCCTCTCTTATGCCCGCCCGCAAGGCGCTCGGTGAGACCGAGCTGATGTGGATGATGGCGATGCTGATGGCATTGAACGCCTTCGGGATCGACGCGATTCTGCCGGCCTTGGATGCGCTGGCGGCCGATCTTTCGGTGAGCGGCAATGACCGCCAGTTCGTGATCGGGATCTATCTGCTGACCGCCGGCATGGGCGCGCTGGTGCCCGGCGCGCTGGCCGACCGCTTCGGGCGGCGGCCGATCCTGCTGGGCTCGATCGCGGTCTATATCGTGCTCTCGGTGCTCTCCGCGCTCGCGCCGACCTATGACGCGCTGATCGCGGTGCGCGGGTGCCAAGGCTTCTTCGCCGCCGGCATCGTCGCGCTTCCCCCGGCGATCATCCGTGACCGCGTGGGCGGCGACAAGATGGCGCGGATGATGAGCCTGATTTTCGTGATCTTCCTGATGGTCCCCGCCATCGCGCCGACCATCGGCGAGGGCATCCTGCAGGTCGGCAACTGGCGCGCGATCTTCGGTGTCATGGCGGTGCTGGGCGTGGCTGTCGGGCTGTGGGTGCATCTGCGCCTGCCCGAGAGCCTGTCGGACGACAACCGCCAGCCGATCATGCCGCGCACGATTGCGCGCAACATGGGCCGCGCGCTCGTGCTGCCGAGCGTGGCGGGCTACGTGATCGGCTCGGCGCTGGTGTTCGGCGCATTGTTCGGCTTCATCAATTCCTCGCAGCAATTGATCACCGAGACTTTCGGCGCGGGCGATATCTTCCCGCTGGTCTTCGCGATCTGCGCCGGGTCGATGGCCTTTGCGAGCTGGTCGAACTCGCGCATCGTCGAACGCTTCGGCGCGCGGCGGGTGAGCCACACGGCGCTGTTCGGCTTCATCATCGTCAGCGCCTGCCAGTTGATGTTCGCCTTCCAGCCCGAGGAGAGCCTGTGGCACTTCGTCCCGCTGATGGCGATCAACATGGCCTTGCTCGGCTTCATCGGCAGCAATTTCGGCGCGATCGCGATGAACCCGTTCTTCAGCATCGCGGGCGCGGCAAGCTCGGCCCACGGCTTCGTGCGCATGACCACCGCCGCCCTGCTCGGCGGGGCGATCGGCTATGCCTTTGACGGCACCGCAAGGCCGCTCGCGCTGGCGCTGCTGGCCTCGGGCCTTGCGTGCCTTGTGCTGGTGCTGATGAGCGAGAAGGGTCGGCTGTTCGGGCCGAGTGACGCCGAAGCGGGGATGGGGCGCTAATCCCACCCCTAACCCCTCCCGCAGGCGGGAGGGGGACTGGTCGCGCTGATACTCCCCTCCCGCCTGCGGGAGGGGCCGGGGGTGGGCCTAGCGCTCGCTTTCCAGCCGCCGCCAAGCCAGCCCGGCAAATTCGCACAGCAGCGGCCGGGTGTCGCGCGGGTCGATGATGTCCTCGACATTGAAGCGCTCGGCGCTGCGGAAGGGCGAGGTGACCTTGGCGAGGCGTTCGCGGATTTCCTCCAGTAGCGCCGCCGGATCATCCGAGGCTTCGAGCTCGGACTTGTAGGCCACCTCCAGCCCGCCCGCGATGGGAAGCGAGCCCCAGTCGCCCGACGGCCAGCAATAGCGGTACTGATACCGCTCGGCATTGCTCATCGCGCTGCCCGCAATGCCATAGGCGCGGCGCATGACGATGCTCGCGAGCGGCACGGTGGCGCGGTAGATCGCGTTCATTGCGCTGACGCCGTAGCGGATCGTCCCCGCCATTTCCGCCTCGCGCCCGATCATGAAGCCGGGATTGTCGACGAGATGCACGATGGGAAGGCGGAACTGGTCGGCGAGGCGCACGAAGCGCTCGACCTTCTCGCTGGTTTTCGCTTCCCATGAGCCGCCGAGATAGCTCGGATCGCTGGCGATGACGCAGACCGGCCAGCCGTCCAGTCGCGCCAAGGCTGTGATCGCGGCGCGGCCCCAGTGCTTGCCGATCTCGAACACGGTGCCGCGGTCGAACACCATCTCCATGCAGCGGCGCATCGAATAGACTTGGCGGGGATCGCGCGGCACGAGGCTGAGCAGCGCTTCTTCCTTGCGGTGGACGGGATCGGTGCAGAGCGAGCGGCGCGCGGGCTGGCCCACATATTCGGGCATGAAGCTGAGGAAATGCCGTGCGCGGGCGAAGGCCTCGGCCTCGCTCGCCACCTCGTCATCGACCACGCCGTTGCGGGTGTGGATTTCCGACCCGCCGAGCCGCTCCTTGGCTTCCTCGTGATTGGCCGCGCCGTCCTTGTAGGCATCGCCCAGCCCATCGACCACGGCAGGCCCGGCGGCAAAGATCTGGCTCAAACCCTTGACCATGATCGAATAGTGGCTCGCCACCGTGCGTGCCGCGCCGAGGCCCGCTGTCGGCCCGAGCGCGAGCGCGACCACCGGCACGGTTTCGAGATTGGTCACCACATCGCCCCAGCCGGGCACGGCGGGAATATAGGTCGCGCCGATCTGTTCGAGCGTCTTCACCGAGCCGCCGCCACCGGTGCCGTCGATCATGCGGATGATCGGCATCTTCAATTGGTGCGCCATCATCTCGGCCTGCACCATCTTGCGCGCGATCCCCGCATCCGCCGCGCCGCCGCGGATGGTGAAGTCGTCCGCTGTGGCCACGACGGGACGGCCATTGATCAGCGCCTTGCCGAACAGGAAGGGGGCGGGGGTGACGCTTTGCAGATCACCGCTTGCATCATACTTGGCGCTGCCCGCAATCTTGCCGATCTCGCGGAAGGAGCCTTCGTCGCACAAGGCGGCAAGCCGCGCGCGGGCGTCCATCTTCCTGCGCCCATGCTGGCGCACAACCTTGTCCGCGCCGCCCATCTGCTCGGCCAGCGCCTCACGGGCGCGCAGTTCTTCGAGTTCCTTGGCCCAGGTCATATCCCATCCCTCTCCCTCGTCATTGCGAGGCGACGCAGTCGCCGCGGCAATCCGGAGTGTCACGCGAACCGCTCTGGATTGCTTCGCTGGCGCTCGCAATGACGAAAAGAATGTGGGCCCCTTCGTCATCCCAGCGCAAGCTGGGACCTAGAGCGGCAAGCGCCGCACCAAGAGGCCCTAGGCCCCAGCTTGCGCTGGGGTGACGGTTATTCTTCAGGCGAAGCAGGCACCACACGGCAGAGCACCGCCTCGACCTGCACCTGCCCGCCCGCGCTGACCGCCAGCCCCTCGACCACCCCGTCAAAGGGCGCGGTGAGAGCGTGTTCCATCTTCATCGCCTCGAGCACCATGAGCCGCTGCCCGGCGGTGACGGCCTGGCCTTCGCTGACATCGACCGCGATGACCTTGCCCGGCATGGGGACGATAATCGCGCCATCGGCGGCAGAGGCTTGGCCCGATGCATCTCCGCGTGGAGGGGCTGTGAAAATAAACGCCTCGCCCAGTTCGCTGACCACAACTTCCGTATCAGACAAGGCTGTGTGGAACGGGCCGCTTTCTCTAAAGGATCCGACGGCGGCATCGGCATCACCTACTAGCACTTGGCCTCGAACCTCCAGCCGTACGCTTCGCTCTGGTTTTGCGTTAAGACGGAAGGATTGCAGTCCGGATGGCACGCTGATGGCTGGCAAGTCGTTGAATTGCCAATTTGCTTCCAAGAAAGTCTTGGCTGCGCGATCCTTTGCCGCATCGCTCGGGGCGGTGGGAGGCAGCAAATCATCGCCAGCGATCTCGATGAAGCTTGTGGTGAGGTCAGCAGTCGCAAACGCCTTGCTCGCTAGACAGGCGTAGAGAAACCCACTGTTTGTGCGGACCGGCGCAACGAACGACTTTGATAAAGTTCTCATCAGGCCAAGACGTGCGGCGTCGCGATCTTCCGAATGCACGATAAGCTTTGCGATCATGGGATCGTAAAAAGGCGATATCTCATCGCCTTCCTCTACCCCGGTATCGACCCGTTCTTCGTCATGCAGATAAAAGTGCTGCAACCGCCCCGTGCTTGGCAAAAACCCTTTCGCCGGATCCTCCGCATAGAGCCGCGCTTCAATCGCGTGGCCGTTGATCGACAGCTCCTCCTGCCGCTTGGGAAGCGGCTCCCCGCTCGCCACGCGCAGCTGCCATTCGACCAGATCGACGCCGGTGATCTCCTCGGTGACGGGGTGTTCGACTTGCAGCCGGGTGTTCATCTCCATAAAGAAGATGCGGTCGGCGCGCAGGCCTTCGCTGGCGTCGGCGATGAATTCGATCGTGCCGGCGCCCTCGTAATCGACCGCCTTGGCCGCGCGCACGGCGGCGGCGCAGATCGCTTCGCGGGTGGCCGCGTCCATGCCGGGGGAGGGGGCTTCCTCGATCACCTTCTGGTGGCGGCGCTGCAATGAGCAGTCGCGCTCGAACAGGTGGACGACGTTGCCGTGGCTATCGCCGAACACCTGCACCTCGATATGGCGGGGCGAGGTGATCCACTTCTCCAGCAGCACCTCGTCATTGCCGAAGCTCGCCTTGGCTTCGCGGCGGCAGCTCTCCAGCGACGCGGCGAAATCCTCGGGCGCATCGACCTTGCGCATCCCCTTGCCGCCGCCGCCCGCGACGGCCTTGATGAGGACGGGGTAGCCGATCGCCTCGGCCTCCTTGGTCAGCCGCGCAAGCGACTGGTCCGCGCCGAGGTAGCCGGGCGTAACAGGAACGCCCGCCTCGATCATCCGCGCCTTGGCCGCATCCTTGAGGCCCATGGCGCGGATGCTCGCAGGCTTGGGGCCGACCCAGACGAGGCCCGCATCGATCACCGCCTGCGCGAAATCGGCGTTCTCCGAGAGGAACCCATAGCCCGGATGGATGGCATCCGCCCCGGTCTGCTTGGCCGCCGCGATGATCTTCGCGCCCACCAGATAGCTTTCGGCCGCAGGCGAGGGGCCGATATGCACGGCCTCGTCGGCGGAGCGCACGTGGAGCGCCTTGGCATCGGCATCGGAATAGACCGCGACTGTCGCCACGCCCATGTCGCGCGCGGTGCGCATGATGCGGCAGGCGATCTCGCCGCGATTGGCGATCAGGAGCTTGGTGATCATCGGGCCGGAGCCTCCGGCGCACCCAGCCGCGCGCATTCGCTTGGCAGCTCCATCGTGAAGCTGGTGTTGGCGACGCGCCAGCGCCCCTCGCGCTTCACGAGGCTCATGTTGTTGATGCCGCAATGGGTGGTCTTGCCGCCCGCGATGAAGCGATAGGGGCCCCACACCTGCGCCATGTCGCCATCGACCAGCACGCTCCGGTAGATCATCCGCTCGTCGAGCCCCGGCGGGGACTTGGTCCAGTTTTCGAGATGCACGGCGACCGGGACGATGGTCACTTCCGAGCCGGCCGGATCGCGGCGGTCGTGGATGTAGATCGTGCCGGCGGAGTCCATCTCGCGGGCCAGCGCCGTCTTGTCGTCGCTGCGCAGCGCGGTGAAGAAGGCGTCGACGGCGGCGATGGCTTCGGCCTGTGCGGGCGTGGGTTCGGGGGCCTGTTCAGGGGTCGGCTCGGCGGCGAGCGGGGCTGCGGCGAGGACTGCGATGCTGGCGAGAATGGCTTTCATGCGATGGGATTAGTCCCAGTCCTCGACAAAATAAACCTCGTCTTCCCGGGCTTGACCCGGGACCCAGCTTCTTTCGTTCCCGCCCAAGACAAGCGGGGCCCCGGATCAAGTCCGGGGAGACGTTTGGGTTGACTTGGGCCGGTAATCCGCAATGCCCCAGTCGATGCCGCCTTCAGGCATTTTCTCGCGGTTGAGCACGGCGGAAAGGAACGCGCGCACGCCGTAGAGCGCCTTCTCCGCGCGCGGTACGAATGTGCGCGAATTCCACGCCTCGGGCCCGCGCTTCCTCACCTTGCGGCCGATCGCGCCGTAGATGCGCGCGGCCGAGAGCACGGCCCAGCGGCTGCGGAAGGGGAGCTTGGCCGCACCGACGCGGGCGGCGGCCTCGTGCTTTTCCACCAGGGCAACCAGCCGCGCGGCCATGGCGGCGAGTTCCTCGCGGTGGTGCGGCTTGGTGTGCTGGCCGGGCTCGATATCCTCTTCCGCCAGCCATTCCTGCGGCAGGTAACACCGCCCCGCCGCATCATCTTCCACGATATCGCGCGCGATGTTGGAAAGCTGGAAGGCGAGGCCCAGATCATTGGCGCGGTCGAGCGTTTCCTGATCCTTGGGATCAACCCCCATCACCACCGCCATCATCACGCCCACCGCGCCTGCCACGTGATAGCAATAGCGCAGCATGTCGGCCTCGGTGCGCGGGCGCCAGTCTTCTGCGTCCAGCTGGAAGCCCGCGATCACATCCTCGGCCATTTGCGGGGTGAGGCCCACTTCGGCCGCGACCACGCCCAAGGCGTCGAAGGCCGGATCGCCGGTCGGCTGGCCCTCGAAGGCCAGCGCGGTGAGGCGGCGGATCAGCGCGAGGCGCTCGCCCAGATCGGACTGGTCGCCGAGCTCGCCGCCCATGTCCTGATTATCGGCAATGTCGTCCGCCCGGCGGCACCAGGCGTAGAGCAGCCACGCGCGCTCGCGGGTCTCGCGGTCGAACAGGCGCGCGGCGGCGGAAAAGCTCTGCGAGCCGCGCTTGATCGACAGCCGCGCGTGTTCGACCAGTTCGGCACGGGTTGCGGGGGAGACGGCGCGCAATCCTCTTCTCCGCTTACCCCGTCATTCCCGCGCAGGCGGGAATCCAGCTGAGGCTGGCGCGGGCGGCGTAGGGTAGCTGGACCCCCGCCTGCGCGGGGGTGACGAAGGGGGGACGCATCACAGCTCCTCGGCTTTCATGCGGAAGATCGGGGTGTGAGGCTGGTAGGCCGCCATCTTTGCGAGGAGGTCAGGGCAGGTCTCGGCCGCGATCAGGATGTTCTGGTGCGCGGGGCGGACAAAGCCGACTTCGGCCATGGTCGCGTTGAAGGCGAGCAGGTGATCGTAGAAGCCGAAAGCATTGAGCAGGCCGACGGGCTTGGTGTGATAGCCAAGCTGCGACCAGCTCATCGCCTCCCACAGCTCGTCCATCGTGCCGACCCCGCCGGGGATGGTGACGAAGCCGTCCGACAGGTCGGTGAAGCGCTGCTTCCTCTCGTGCATGCCGGAGACGGTGATCAGCTCGTCGCAATCATGGTTGGCGACTTCGGCCTTCACGAGGTGTTCGGGGATGATGCCGATCACCTCGCCGCCATTCTCCTTCGCCCCCTTGGCGACCGCGCCCATCAGCCCGAGCTTGCCCCCGCCATAGACGAGCCCGATACCCCGCGCGGCCAGCTCCGCGCCGACATCATAGGCGAGGCTGATATAGCGCGGATCTTCGGGCGAGGCCGAACCGCAATAGACGGCGAGACGTTTCATATCAGTCGGTCACTTCAAGCTGGATTTGCGAGCCGTCCGGAAGATCCTTGATCTGCTGCGCGACATCGCCCGTAAACCGGATGAGTTCATCGAGCGACATCACGCAAAGGTTCTCCGGTTCGTATCGACCCTCGATCATGGCATGGGGCTTGATTGTAAAGACCGAACCAGCTGGCGGCTCGCCAAAACGCTTTCTCGCCTCTTCGACCAACGCGCCGCCACTCCACAACTGCTTTGCTTCGTCGCTTGCGAGATGTGCTTGCGCTTCAGCCTCTGTCCCTAGAGCGATAATCGTCATGCCGTCTGGATCGACGTAGAAGAATGTGTCGGCGGCGTCGCTGACAATCAGATGACCCATTGAGCTTTGAGCGACCACCCGCGTGGCGGCCAGGCCGGTCCAACTCCAGCCTTCATTGACCGCCTCGACGAGGCTCATGCCCCCACCCGCGCCAGATCCTCCAGCATCAGACCGGCCGTCGCCTTGGCGCTGCCGACCACGCCGGGGATGCCGGCGCCCGGGTGGGTGCCTGCGCCGACGAGGTAGTAATTGTCGATCACGTCATCGCGGTTGTGGCCGCGCAGCCAGGCGCTCTGCCACAGCACCGGCTCCAGGCTGAACGCGCTGCCCATGTGGGCGTTGAGGTCCTGCTTGAAGTCCTTGGGCGCGTAAGAGAACTTGGTGATGATCCGCGAATGGATGTCGGGGATCAACCGGCGCTCCAGCTCGTCGAGGATCATCTTCTCGAGCTTGGGGGCAACCTCGTCCCAGTCCAATGGCATCTTGCCCATGTGGCTCACCGGCACGAGCGCGTAGAAGGTGCTCTTGCCCTCGGGTGCCATGCCGGGGTCGGTGACGGTCGGGTGGTGGAGGTAGATCGCGAAATCTTCCGGAACCACGCCGTTCTTGTAGATGTCGTCGAGCAGCCCCTTGTAGCGCTTGGCGAACAGGATCATGTGGTGCGGGATGCCGGGCCAGGTGCCCTCCAGCCCGAAATGCACCACGAAGAGCGAGGGGCTGTAGCTCTTGCGCCCGAGGCTCTTGGCCATCTGCTTACCGCGTGCGCTGCCGGACATCAGATCCTTGTAGGAATGCATGATGTCGGCATTGCTCGCCACCGCGTCGAAGCGCTGCTTGAAGCCGCTCTTGGTCTCGACCTCGGTCGCCTTGGTGCCCAGCGTATGCACCTGCACCACCGGATCGCCCACGCGCATCGTGCCGCCGAGCCGCTCGAAGTGCCGCACCATGCCCGCAATCAGCCGGTTGGTGCCGCCGCGCGCCCACCACACGCCGCCGTCCTTCTCCAGCTTGTGGATCAGGGCGTAGATCGAGGAGGTGTTCATCGGATTGCCGCCGACCAGCAGCGTGTGGAAGCTCAGAGCCTCGCGCAGCTTCTCGGACTGCACGTAGCTTGAGACCATGCCATAGACCGAGCGCCACGCCTGTTCCTTGATCAGGGCAGGGGCGGCCTTGAGCATCGACTTGAAGTCGAGGAAGGGCACGGTGCCGAGCTTCAAGTAGCCTTCCTCGTAGACGCGCTGCGAATATTCGAGGAAGCGCGCATAGCCCGCAACGTCCGCCGGATTGAGCTTGGCGATCTCGGCGTTCAGCTGCTCTTCGTCGTTCGAATAGTCGAAATTGGTGCCGTCGGGCCAGTTGAGGCGGTAGAAGGGCATGACTTTCATCAGCTCGACATCTTCGGCAATGTCGTGGCCGGTCAGCGCCCAGAGTTCCTCAAGGCACGGCGGATCGGTGATCACGGTCGGCCCGGCGTCGAAGGTGAAGCCGTCCTTCTCCCAGAAATAGGCGCGCCCGCCCGGCTTGTCGCGGCTCTCGATCACGGTGGTGGCGATCCCGGCGGATTGCAGCCGGATGGCGAGCGCCAGGCCGCCAAAGCCCGATCCGATCACGCAGGCGGTCTTGCCCGCATAGCGCTGCGCCAGCGCCGGGTTCACCCCCTTGGCAGGCGTAAGGTTGAGCTTCGCATCGGCGTTCATGCCGTGGTCTCCATGTTGAAAGGCTTGCCTGATGAAAACAGCGCACGGATAGCGCGCGGGATAGTTACGGGGGGCTTGCCTGAAAGGATGCGCAGGCGATCGGGCCAGGTCGATCGGCCTGCATAGAACCGTTCCACCAGCGCGCCGCGCAGGGCGTAGAAATGCTCGAACACCACCACCCGCTTGCCCGGATCGGCGGCCTCGAACAGCATGCGGCTGAGCATCCGGTAATAGGAAGTGGCGCGCCAGTGGCGCTTGGCGCGGGTGCGGCAGAAGGCGGCGAGCTCATCGCCCGTGCATGCCGGGCGGCTCGCCAGCAGCTGCGCGATCGCCAGCGCGTTTTCGGCCGCAAAGGGCAGGGTGTAGCTGGTGAGCGGGTGCGAAAAGCCCCCGCGCGCGCCCGCCAGCGCCACGCCGGGAATGGCGATTTCGCTGAGCGCCGCGTTGAAATTCCCGCCCGAGATCACCGGCAGGATCCCCGCCTCCTGATCGATCACCTCGCCCTTCCAGCCATTGCGGAGGGCATATTCGGCCACGCGCCCCTTGAGCACATCGGCATCCATCTTCGGCTGATCGGCGTAATAGGTGTCCTCGATGAACACCTCGTCTTCCGACAGGGGCAGGACATAGACGAAGCGGTAGGCCTCGCCATTGCCATAGGGGGCGACCTGATCGACGCTGGCGTCCATGATAGTCGGGCGGGTGAGGCCGTGGGCACGCTCGCACTTGAAGTGCTGGCCGAGGAACACCTGCCAGCCGCCGCCCAGATGCTTCGAGGAACGGAACGGGCGGCAATCGATCACGCGCCTGGCCGCGATCCGCGTCCCGTCGGCCAGCGTCACGCCGCCGGCATCGAGGCTCGCGGCCTTGGTCTCCAGCATCACCCGCTCGGGCGGCAGCTCGGCGCTCAGGGCGCGGTGGAATTCCGCGCTGGCGAGCGAGCGATAGGCGGTCGGCAGGGTGCGGGCGAGGGCGGGGAAGGCGATGTCATAGCCCTCGTCCCAGCCATTGAGATGAAAGCCCGCCATCAGCGGGCGCGCGGCCGGGGCGATATCGGTTTCGAACCAGCTCCAGCGGTGATGCCCGCCGAGCGTGCGCCCGGCCTCGATCACGAGGAAACGGCAGCCCGGCGCATGGCGGTGCAGCGCCAGCGCGATCAGCCCGCCCGCCAGCCCGCCGCCGACGATTACGACGTCATGCGGGGCGGCACCGGGCGCGGGTCTATTGTGCGAGGAATCAGCCATCTGGTTCTGCCCTAGGGCAGGTGCGCGATTTGGGCAATGCGCCGGGCGGCAGGCGATGGCGCGCCAATCTTTGCAGAATTGAAGAATGTTGCACCATCGCCCGAAGGCAATAGAGGGCGCTGGCACACCCCCTGTGCGAATCCTGAACCCCCCCACAAGGATTTCCCGATGAAGCCTCTCACCGCCCTTACCCCGCTGGCCCCGCTCGCCCTGCTGGCGCTGGCTGCCGCCCCCGCGCAGGCGAATACCGCCGATGCCCTTGGCGATGCCGAAGCCGAAGCCGACACCGCTGCCGAGGCCGAGCAGCCGGCGACCCTGCCCGCACCCCCGATGGGCCTCGCCTTCACCAAGCCGGTCTATGACGAGACCTGGGCGACCATCGGCCTCGGCGCAGGGCTGGTGCCGAGCTATGCCGGCTCGGACAATTATATCGCCTTCCCCCTGCCGCTGGTGGTGGGCCGCGTCGGCGGGATCGGCATCCGCCCCAACGGGCCGGGCCTGACCCTGGATGTGCTCTCCGCCAAGCCGACCCTCGGCAAGCGCAAGACCCGGCTCGCCTTCGGCCCGACCTTCCGCTTCCGCAATGATCGCAATCTCGACGTGGGCGACAATGTGGTCGCCGCAGCGGGCAAGCTCGACGCGGCGCTCGAAGTCGGGCTCAATGCCGCGGTGTCCTTCCCGGGCGTGTTCAAGCCGCTCGATACGCTCAGCATCGGCATCCAGGCCCGCCGCGATGTGCTCGGCGCGCATGACGGCACGGTGATCGAGCCGCAGATCAGCTATGCCAGCCCGCTCGGCAAGGCCTTCGTGCTGCAGGTGCAGACCGGCATCGAATTCGTCGATGACAGCTTTGCCGATTACTACTTCTCGGTCACCCCGGCCCAGCGCCTCGCCAGCGGCCTTCCTGCCTTCACCGCGACAGGCGGCCTCAACCGCATCGGCACGCTGGCGATCCTAAACTACGACCTTTCCGGCAATGCGCTCGACGGCGGCTGGAGCGTCTTCGCCACAGGCGGCTATTCGCGCCTGCTGGGCGACGCGGCGGACACGCCCTACACGCGGCTCCGAGGCAGCGCGAACCAGTTCATCACTGGCCTCGGCGTGGGCTACACGTTCTGAGGGGGTGGGCGGATGGGGTCAGCTCACGGCCAGGGAAACTTGCCGATGAATGCGCCGATCTCCTGCTTGGCTGACCCGCAAAAGGCGTCGTCAGGATGGGCCGCCGACATCTGGACCAGCGCATTGGCGCTTGTGGAGTAGCCAAGCAGCAATTTGCCGCGCGGGCCGAGCGTAGGTCCGTCTGTCTTGACGCTGGCCTGATAGACGGAAAGCTTGCGTCCGGGAACAGGAATGACCGCCTCGCGCACGTCGGGCGGGGCAACCGGCTTGTCACTCGTGCTTGCGCGCCACTGTTCGGCCGATCCATCGATAACAGCCTTTAGCTGGGTCCCGAAGCCGGGAAAATACCGGAACATGATCAATGCGTTGCACCGCTCGGCTGTCGCATAGGCGGTATCGGACACATAGCTGACTTCCTCGCCATTGTCCCCGATCGCGCACTTGTAGAGCTCGCTCTGGCCGACATAGCGCGCAAAGCGCAAGCCGCTGCGCTTGCTTGTGTAGCTCTCGATCTCGCCGTCTGTGCCGCGCGCGATCGTGTAGTTGGCATCGGTGCAGGTGGTGGTGCGCGTGTTGGCCACTTCGGTGCGGTGGTTCGCTGTCTGCGCCTGCAGCTGGGAGCTTGGCAGAAGCATTCCCGTCGCGATCAAGCAGGCACCGAACGCGGATAGTTGAGCGATACGCATGGTCATAGAGTACTCCGCCCGTTGCATCGCAATGATGGTAGTCGGCATGCCTCGCTCTGGCAACGATGAGCGTCGCCCACTGGGCGAGCGCCTATCAGGGCCTGCCCGAGGGGAGCATCCCCCTGCTCGACACCGGCGACGCGGAGATCCCGGCGCGCTTTGCGTGAGGGTGGACTCAATTCCCGCCTTGTCCTAATCCCCTCCCATCCCCGGGGAGCGCGCTTGCGCTGAGAGGGGCAGGTAAGCTCTGCCCGACCCGTCGAACCTGAACCGATTAGCATCGGCGGAGGGAGTGGGCTGGCGCTTGCCAGATGTGCCCTCTTTCCGCACCGAAGAGAGAGACGAGCACATGGCCGACATCAATTCCCCCGTCGAAATCGGCGTCACCACCGGGCCGATCCGTGGCAGCCGCAAGGTCCATGTCGGTGCGCGCACCGGCTCGGGCATCCGCGTGGCGATGCGCGAGATCGATCTCGAAGGCGATGAGCCCTCGGTGCGCGTCTACGACACCTCGGGCCCCTATACCGACCCCAACGCCCATATCGACATCAACGCCGGCCTCGCCCCGCTGCGCCGCGACTGGATTCTCTCGCGCGGCGATGTCGAGGCCTATGATGGCCGCGAGGTAAAGCCGGAAGACAACGGCCAGCTCGGCCCCGACCGTTCGGGCGGCGTCCCGCAATACCCCAATGCGATCAAGCGCCCGCTGCGCGCGAAGGCGGGCATGAACGTCAGCCAGATGCACTATGCCCGCCGCGGGATCATCACGCCGGAGATGGAATATGTCGCCGAGCGCGAGAACCTCGGGCGCGAAATCGCGGCCGATCTGATCCGCGACGGCGAAAGCTGGGGCGCTGAGATCCCCGACGTCATCACCCCCGAATTCGTGCGCAGCGAAGTCGCGCGGGGCCGGGCGATCATCCCCTCCAACATCAACCACCCCGAGTCCGAGCCGATGGCGATCGGGCGCAACTTCCTCGTCAAGATCAACGCCAATATCGGCAATTCCGCCGTGGCATCCGACGTGGCGAGCGAAGTCGACAAGATGGTCTGGGCGACCCGCTGGGGCGCGGACACGATCATGGACCTCTCGACGGGCCGCAACATCCACGACACCCGCGAATGGATAATCCGCAACAGCCCCGTGCCGATCGGCACCGTGCCGATCTATCAGGCGCTCGAGAAGGTCGGCGGGATTGCCGAGGAACTCACCTGGGAAATCTTCCGCGACACGCTGATCGAGCAGGCCGAACAGGGCGTCGACTACTTCACCATCCACGCCGGCGTGCGCCTGCCCTACATCCCGCTCACCGCCAAGCGCGTGACCGGCATCGTCAGCCGCGGCGGCTCGATCATGGCCAAGTGGTGCCTTGCCCACCACAAGGAGAGCTTCCTCTACGAGCACTTCGACGAGATCACCGAGATCATGAAGGCCTATGACATCGCCTATTCACTGGGCGATGGCCTGCGCCCCGGCTCGATCCGCGACGCCAATGACGAGGCGCAGTTCGCCGAGCTCTATACCCTCGGCGAGCTCACCAAGCGCGCCTGGGAGCAGGACGTGCAGGTGATGATCGAAGGCCCCGGCCACGTGCCGATGCACAAGATCAAGCAGAACATGGAAAAGCAGCTGGAAGCCTGCGGCGAGGCGCCGTTCTACACGCTCGGGCCGCTCGTCACCGATATTGCGCCCGGCTACGACCACATCACCAGCGGCATCGGCGCGGCGCAGATCGGCTGGTACGGCACGGCGATGCTCTGCTACGTCACGCCCAAGGAGCACCTCGGCCTGCCCGACCGCGACGATGTGAAGGTCGGCGTCGTCACCTACAAGCTCGCCGCCCACGCGGCTGACCTTGCCAAGGGCCACCCGGCGGCACAGGTGCGCGACGATGCGCTCTCCAAGGCGCGCTTCGAGTTCCGCTGGCGCGACCAGTTCAACCTCAGCCTCGATCCCG